>Ga0194059_1000550_pt1 | contig 17564 bp, 15 predicted proteins | sample SepL6211m_MetaG_FD_163426 | JGI IMG/M metagenome (GOLD analysis project Ga0194059, IMG submission 163426) | Anoxic zone freshwater microbial communities from boreal shield lake in IISD Experimental Lakes Area, Ontario, Canada - Sep2016-L626-11m | ecosystem: Environmental > Aquatic > Freshwater >... | reverse complement strand
ACAAAATCTTGAAATAAGGTTTTGCTCTATCTTTGAATATAGATTAGACATACAGACAAATTAGATTTACTAAATAGCTATATTAAAAAGACTTTACTGATTTATGTAAAGTTAGGGGGTGTAAGGGCTAAGAAGGGTAAGAAATAGGTAATTTTGTCCTTAATTGGTGGGTTGCTAGCAATCCCTGTACTGAAATAGTGTTGAGTTTTGATTTGACATATTCATAATTAAATTGAATATTAAATTAATATAACTTTGATATAATTCGTACGTTCATTAGAAAAAGACTTCGCCTTCCTCATAAAACTTTATACCAAAAAAATAATTGGTATTTTATAACAATCGTCCAAGCAAACCGCAAATGCATATTCTCATCAGTACCGGGGTTGCTAGCAACCCATCCAACCGCGAAGAACCAGAAGCAACTTATTGAAAAGCAAATTGATAGCGAAAGTAATTATTTAAAGCCCATATTAACCGAATACGGAATAATAATTGAGAATAATTGGAATTATTTAAAAGAACTTTTTGAAGAGATTGAATTGATTGATTATGTAATAATGCCAAATCACTTTCACGCAATAATTGGTTTGGGCAACAGTCCGCGATGGAAAATTAAGGGAACGGCTACAGATCTTGGAAATATTATCAAAGCATTCAAATCTAAATGCACAAATGATGCCAAGAAATTGGGTTTTAAAGATAAACGTTTTTGGCATAAATCCTATCATGAGAAGATAATAAGAGAGCAAATTGATTTTCAAAGAATACAGAAATACATTGCCTTAAACCCTTATAATTGGCTTGCAAAGTTCAACCCAGAACAATTAGCTTAAACCACAATCAATAGACCTGTTCCGAAACTTAATTTTTCAAAAAAAACCTTATAAAATAGAGCTTTAGAGCTAGCTTAAAAAGGTTTCAGGACATATCTAATCAACTTTCTCCAGCTCAACCTGCCTCAAATACATAAACAGCGGAAACCCAAATGCCACCCCAACTAAAAATGTGCCAACAATCGGAAGCCACCATAGCTTGATCTTGAGCCTCCTGGATTCATAAAACAGAAAAACCATGAAAGTAGTTGCAGCAATTCCCAAGTCGATAAGAATAAATCTACTAGAAGCGTTTAGTGAAATGTCTGATATAAAACGACTTAAATCGAAACCTTTTTGCTCCAAAACAATAAGGTAGACAAAATAGTTTGGGATGAAAAATCCTAGCAAGCTTAGGAATAAATAAGTTTTTTTAACCATAAAATTGGTACTATTTACCTTTATTTAAATACAATTCACCCTTTTGTCTCTGGAGCTCACCCAATCCTCTTTGAATTTCTCCATACTGACGCTGCAGCTCTCCCAAAACCTGCTGATTCTGTCCGTATTTAAACCGATCTAGGGTATCGCTTTGTTGATTGGAAATAGAATTTAATTTTGTATAACAAGTATTGAACTCAAATCCATAGCTACTTATTTCATCGTAATAGGTATCGTAATTTTTTGCTGAAAGATCTCTGTTTGATGTGGCTAAATTTATTTTTTCTAAATAGGTGTTTAAATTTTGAGAAACCAAATCTGTTTTTGAATCAAAGTTTTGACTAGTTGTAGTGCTACAGGATTCTTTAAGTTTAGTTTTAATCTCAACCATATCTTTGATATTGGAGGATATATTCACATCAGGCTTCTCAACCGGACCTGGCAAACTATTTGTTACTTTAGAAGTTAAGGAGGTTGCAAGATAGATAATTACCCCAGCAACAATTACAATAACAACAAAAACACCTAAAAGAAATTTATTCTTAGACATGATATTTAAAACTTAACTTTAGGAATTAATAATATCAGCAGGAACCTGATCAGCAGTAATCTTAAAAACCGTGCGAGCAATTTCTCTATCAATTTCTTGTAAAAGTGAAATGAAGATTTTCAAGCCTTCTTCTTTAAACTCTGTTAGAGGATCTTTTTGGGAATAGCCTCGAAGTCTAACTGCATCCTGTAAATGCTCAATTGTAACTAAATGTTCTGTCCATAAGACATCCACACCCCGCAAGAAAATAAACCTAACCATAGCAGCCTTTTCCTGTTCTGAATTTGCATCCCATCTAGTATCTAATTTTAAATTTACTTTATCTGCTAAGAAACTAGCAATTTTCTTGTATTTAAACTTTTCATCCCTGAACAAGACGTCTAAAACTTCAGCATCAAAATCGTTTAAGCTTATAATATCATTCAAACTATCGCTAGCTTTTTTGAGTTCGGCTTGATACTCGTTTTGAGTATTTTTAGAAGGCTTTCTAACCTGACTTACAGTGTACAAAATCTCTCGGTAGTTGGATTTTTGAACTTCGGTTAACCAGTGGAAATCTTCATTTAAAAGTACCTTTTGTCTTCGAGAATAAATTACAGATCTTTGTCTGTTGATTACATCATCGTAGTCAGTAACGTGTTTACGAACATCAAAGTTTTGACCCTCAATTTTCTTTTGAGCCTGCTCAATAAGCCAAGATAATTGACCATTTTGAATTGGTTCATCTTCAGCGATTGGTAAGATACTGTAGTAGCCAACTCTGTCACCTCCAAATACACGTAGAATATAATCCTGAAGAGAGATGTAAAACTGACTCTTTCCTTCATCCCCCTGTCTTCCGCTACGGCCTCGAAGCTGATTGTCTACCCGCCTACTTTCATGCCTTTCAGTACCAATTACAAACAAACCTCCAAGTTTTTTAACTTCTTCGTGTCTCTTTTTCCAGTTTTCAAGTTCTTTTTTATCCTCTGGTACTTCACCTCCAAGCTTAATATCGATACCACGACCAGCAATGTTGGTAGCCAAAGTAACCGCTCCTTTGATACCAGCTTGAGAAATAATTCTAGCTTCTTGCTCGTGATTTTTAGCATTCAAAACTGTGTGCTCAATTCCGGCTTCTTCCAAGAGCTTCCCCAAGAAAGCGTTCTTTTCGATAGAAGTAGTTCCGATCAAAATAGGTTGTCCAGTGGCATGGATTTTTTTAATATCTTTAACAATAGCTTTAAATTTACCAACTTCAGATTTAAAAATTTTGTCTGTTAAATCAATTCTAGCTTGAGGTCTGTTGGTTGGGATAGTTACTACCAAGAGCTTATAGATTTTGAATAACTCTTCTGACTCAGTAGCAGCGGTACCTGTCATACCAGCTAGCTTCTCATATAATCTAAAGTAATTTTGGAAAGTAATCGAAGCACTAGTTTTACTTTCGGCTTGAACGTTTAGACCTTCTTTAGCTTCAATAGCTTGGTGTAGACCTTGGTTGAACCTACGGCCAAACATCATTCTTCCGGTATTTTCATCTACGATAATAATTTCGCCATCTCGAACAACATATTCCTTATCTTTCTTGAATAAGTTTTCAGCTTTCAAAGCTTGATCCAAGTGGTGAATCAAAACCACATTTTCAGCAGCTCCGTAAAGATTTTGGATACCTAATGATCGCTCAATTTTCTCTACACCTAGCTCGCTTAGATTAACAATCTTTCTCTTTTCATCTACTTCAAAGTCAATATCCTTGGTTAATTTAGTAACCAACTTGGCAAACTGCTTGTAGCTGGCCGATGAGTCAGCATCTTGTGAGGAAATAATCAAAGGTGTTCGAGCTTCATCGATCAAGATAGAGTCAACTTCATCCACAATAGCAACTGTGTGCCCAGCTCTTTGAGAAATCTCTTTAGGACTGGTAGCCATGTTGTCTCGAAGGTAGTCAAAACCGAATTCAGAATTTACACCATATACAATATCTACAGCTAAATTATTTTCATCATCCCAATAAGCTCTTTTTCGTTCGCAAGAAACTAAATGCTCCACATCCAAAACGGCTCTTTTGTCCTGCTGCTCACCATCTTCAAAAGTTTCTACAATTCCAGAATCTCTTCTTTTTTCGGAAACAGCATCAGCCTGAGCTCCAAATTTAAAATAAAAACTAGATTGATTTTGAATAACACCGACAGTTAAACCTAAGAAATTATAAATTTGACCCATCCAGCTAGCGTCTCTTCGAGCCAAGTAGTCGTTTACTGTAACCAAGTGAACTTGGTTGTCTTCTGGTAAAGCATTTAAGTAACCAGCTAAAGTGGATACCAAAGTCTTTCCTTCTCCAGTTTTCATTTCTGAAATTCTACCTTCGTGCTGTACAATACCTCCAATAAGCTGAACTGGGTAGTGCTTCTGGCCAATTACCCGAAAAGCTGCTTCACGAACTACAGCAAAAGCTTCTGGTAAGATTTCTTTCAGTCTTTTTTCTTTCTCTTCCTTATTTTTTATTCCTTTTAATCTGTTTCTAAATTCCCCAGTTTTAGCTTTTAATTGATCGTCGGTTAAGGCTTGAGTTGGCTCATCCAATTCTAAAATTTTATTAACTAAAACTTCATATCGGCGAAGTTCCTTTCTTTCTCCGACTAAAGAACTTAATAATTTACTGAAAAAGCTTCTCTGTTTTACAGGTTTATCAGTGGTTTTTTTAGCTTTTGGCATCTGGGGTTTTTGTTCCATTGGCTCTGAGGTCTGCATAGTCTGAGGTTTCAAATCGTTCATGTTTGTTGATTTAGAAGAAGCTTTTAGTTCTACTTTATCGTTAGTTTTCTTACCTTTTTTGGTAGTAGTTTTGGTGCTCATATAACAAGAGTGTATTTCCAGTGGAAAATACCCCATAGGATGTTTTTACCTAGCTGTTTTGTCAAGAAGCGTTGGAAGATGGGGAAATTAGTATGTAGCGGCGAAGTTTACCAGCCATAAACACACGTCATATTATTTTGTATAAGGACTCTGAGCATTAAGATATTGCACTATAACAATTAAGGTTAATTAAATTAAAATTTAAGTTAATATGGAAACAAGGCCATTTCCTACAATCCCAAAATTCATTCCTGAGGATATTGAGGCCCAAAAAGTCTTAATAGAAGCCTCTTATTTTTCTGCCGATAATGACATTCATATACAATGGGAAAAAGCCAGAAGGCCGATAGCACTAGCAATAACCAAACCTGGAACAATTCTAGATTTTGGCTGTGCAAACAGCTATCTTGGGCGTTGCCTTCAGGAGTGGACAGGGTTGGGCAAGGGCTTAGATGTTTACGGTATGGATAATCAGCAAGCAAAAATTGAAGAGTCTCGAGAACTTTTCCCTGATACTAAAGATCATTTTGCAACAACTAAAGATACAGATGCTTTGAACCAATTTCCCAAAGAATTTGATTACGTTTACTGGAATATCTGGACTGAGCTTATTAAAAACTGGAACGACCAGTGTAGAGTGATATTTGACTGGCTTTTTAACCAAGTTAAGCCAGGAGGGAAAATTATTCTAGGCTTTTATAAGTCAAACTTAGAGGATACAGATTCTGATAAAGTAATAAACAAACTAAAGGAAGATGGTTTTGATGTACAAATGGTAGCCGATACTGAAATGACAATTGTGGTTTCGATTGTTAAGCAAAACCCGTTGCCAATAGCTTAGTTACAGTTAAAAATTTAAAATTCTCAACCTGCTTCGCCCGCACCTATCTAAGGATATTGGGAAGCAAGTTTTTTAAAATCACCTGGCTGAATTATTAAAGTATTCTCGAATTTACCTAGTATCAAAAGATCTTTATCGCCTGTAATGATAAAATTCGCCTCAGCTTGTTGAGCCAAGTCTAAATGCATATTGTCATTTTCATCTCTACAAATGGTAACTTTTGACTTAATGTTCTTGATTATTTTGTTCCAAGTTTCCCCCTCTGCAGAGGGGGTCTGGGGGTGTTCTGACCAAAACCGGCGTCCGCTAGGACAACAAACTGGGCTTGCTGGTCTGCTACTAGCTCAAACTCGGTGCGGGCGAAGCATATCTACATCAAATCGTTTTCTTCTAAAATCTCATACTGCTCCTGCTCAGTTTTATTTTGTATCAAGGGGTTTTGAGCCACGTTAGAATCCAACCAATTGGCAAGCCTACTAGCTTTGGTATTGGATTGAGATGACTGTGTAATACTCCTAGAAATAAGCATTCTTACAATATCAACTCGACTTAATAGTGGATATTCTAGTTCGTAACGAACCAACAGCGCTTCCAGTTTATCATCAATAGTAAGTCTGAGAAATCTTTGTTTTTTAGGAGTTTTAGTAACAATTGTAGGCATATTATGCATGTTTATGACTATAATGTCATCCTAAAAGCTAGTATTTGTCAACCCGCTTCGCCCGCACCGCACTACAGCTAGTAATCAACCAGCAAGACTAGTTTGTTGTCCTGGCGGACGCTGGTTTTCGTCAAAAATTGACCAATAATGAATAAGTTAAGATTACAATATGAATCATGGAGCTTAAAGAAAACCACCTAAAAATTTTATTATACCTTTTGCCAGTAGTGCTATACATCTCCAGTTTTTCCTTTTGGAGTGGCTATTTAAGCAACCTAAACATCGAATATTTCAACTTTAATTTGGATCCTAATTTGATTATTAAGGCATTTATAGAGACAAATATGAAAATATTTATGTTAATGCTTTTAATTTCTCTTATTTTTGTTATTTTGGTAGGTTATAAAGAGTTTCAAAGATTTAATGGGCCAGTGAAAAATGTTGCAGATTCATTTATTCCCATTCCAATTGCGTTGGTAATAGGTTTTGGAATTATTTTATTTAATCGAAATATAGACACACCTTCTCGTAAATTATTATTTTCGGCCCTTACTAATATCTTTATATTGCTGGTTATAATTTTTTTAGTAAATACAATTTTTCTATTTTGTATGTACAGATTTTACCCCAAATATTGGAAAAGTTATTGGGTTAGAAGAAAAGAAATGATGGATTCAGTGAAGGGTAAATTATTATATTTAACAGATAAATTTCAGACCAGAATGCAAATATCAACAGTAGTTGCGTTTAGCACTTTACTCTTGATTCCGTTATTTTTTTATTTATTAGGTACAAATAATTTTATGGACAAAACCGAATGGTCAGTCTACAACGACAAATGTGTTATCTCCTTCCAAGATGCCAGTAATGCTTATTGTAACGAGTTCTCAGAAACTGATAAAACAATCTCCAAAACCTACACTATAATAAACAAAAACGATTTAAAAGATAAAATCTCAACCAAGAATTTAGGAAAGTTAACTGTGAAGGATTAAAAATGATACTTGTAGCTGTTAAAAGTGTCGTCCAAACAACTGTTTGAGCGTGGAGCGAGTTTGGAGTAATAAAAACTGCCCCTTGCGAAGGGGCTGGCGACGTAGTCGACTGGGGTTATTGTCTCTTTTGATCAAGCAAAAATGAATGTGAAAAAGTCGAGAGAGATAAGGTATGCAGTTCATAAGCGAATTGCCACGGGAGGATAAATCCTTCCCCTACGAGTTTATGGCTACATTTTATCGTGAATTTATATTTACCACGGGAAGCTGAAGCTTACCCCTACGATGCAAAGATGAACTACTACAGCTGTTTAGGATATATTTCTCTGGAACAATTATTCATTGATATAACTGGACTCACTCGTAAAAAAATTAAAATTTCAAGCTAACTAGTTTTGCTTCTAAATCAAGCTCTTTTGCTAAGATTTCTGGACTCATTGTATTAAAAACAATTGCCATACCAATTTTGCAATAATAGTGAAAAAGGATTACTTTAGGCAGAATTTCTAATTCTTCTGAGGATAAGCTTCTATATTGTTTGTAATTTGATAGATATGTGTGCATTTTGTCCATATTGTTTAAGGCAAGCATTGTGGCACTTAAACACATAACAATATATAAATAGCTAGCCCCATCAAAGTCTAAAATTGCTTTTATCTTGTTATTTTCAACGATTAAATTGTTAGCCTTAATATCTCCGTGAACAAAAGCACAAGGCAGCTTAGAATTGAATTTTAAAATATACCTTTCTGCTCTAGAGATAAAAGCTTTTATGGTTTCATCTTGGATATTATCAATGTTAAAAGCTGGATCGAAAAACGTTAATTTAATTCTTACTTGCTTATATTCTGCGTTTTTGAAACTGTTTTGATTTGCAAATCTGGCTCCAAAAAAATGCATTTTTGCTTGAATTTCGGCCAACTCTTCTATAATATGATCACTAAAATCAATAGGATGTGCACCATCAACAAAATCCATCAAAATTGCCTGCCAATAATAGCCATCGATTTTTACTTTAGTCAGTTTCTCTTTTTGAAAATTAAGAAAGATTTTAGGTATTGGTATCGACTTATCAAATTCAAGCAGTTCTTCTATAAATTTTAACTCCAGAAGTATAGCTTCGTCGTCTTTTTTATTTTTAGGCCAAATTCTAAGAACATAAGCTTGCTCATTAAAATAGACTTTAATTGAAGTATTTTCTATTCCTTCTTCTATCAAACTATAGCTAAAATCTGTAATATTATAGGCCTCTAAAAAAAATTCCAAGCTGGATTTATTTAACTGAAATTGGTTTTCGGCATTTCGTTTCGTCATATTAATTATACTAAACTACCACGCTTTTAAGAATATTTGGCAACAAAAATGACCTAAAAGATAAAATCTCAACTAAGAATTTAGGTAGGTTAAGTGTGAAGGATTAAAAAGGATTCATATAGCAGTTAAAAGTTTCGTCCAAACAACTGTTTGAGCGTGGAGCGAGTTTTGGGTAATAAAAATTGCCCCTTGTGAAGGGGCTGGCGACGTAGTCGACTGGGGTTATTGTCTCTTTTATCAAGCAAAATGAATGTGGAAAAGGGAAGAGAGATAGGAAAAGCATTTTAAAAGATTATAAAACCACGGGAACGGTAAACGTTCCCCTACGAGTTGATGGCTACATTTATCGTGAATTTACATTTACCACGGGAGGATAAATCCTTCCCCTAGGTTATTTAATTACTGACACTTGTAATACCCCTCACCCCAGCCCTCTCCCTTTGGGCGAGGGAGTTTAGTATACAGCAAATTAGATTTACGATCAGGTTGAATTTGAAATTTATTTATAAACACCCTTGCTACCTGAATGACCGCCTATATCTAATAGATCGATTATGTTTATTTCGTTTTCATTAAACTCCCAAATAATTCTTAAATCGCCGGAAATACTACTACTATAAACACCTTTCTTAATTTTCGTATTAACTTTGTGAGTCTTTAAACTTGGGAAAAATGGATTAATCATTAAAACTTCAAAAACTTCTTGGATTCTATTTCTAAAGTGACTATTATTCTTAACCAGTTTGGTGTATTTTCTTTTGAAGTGGTCTCTTGGAATTAGCCTGTACTGATTCATAAAGCATTAACTATCTAAATATGTCATTAATTCGCTAGCTTTATTAAACGCCGGGCTTGAAGCAGGCTTGGAGGCAAGCGCTTGTGATAAACTTTGTTCTTGGGCAAATGATAAAGTGTGCTCAGGTAAGTTTGAAATATCACTTGTGTAATATCCACTTACAGCCATTTTAATCAAATCAGCATCTTTTAAAAGTGGAAACTTTGCCCTAAAATAAGCTAAAATTTCTTGCATTTTATCATCAACGACTAAATTAATTCGATATGTGGTAGAAATAGGCATAATGAGCTTTTCGTAACAAATATACATTAATCGTAACATATAGTCAATATTAAAACTTCCTAATAAATCCCGCTACATCTCTAGCAACCTCTTCACTAGCAAAACAAATATCAGGCTTTACTCTATCATAGGTTTTACTTTCTCTTGTATAGTAAAAACTAGCAGGAGCATCAAACTTGCCCTTTACAGGGTAATCATTTGTACAGACTGGTTGTTGTCCAGATTTTATCCAAAAGACTCCAGATGTAGCTTTTAAAGAAGAGGTATTTGAGGAGGAATTAGCTTGAGCTGAGTTTGCAATTGTCTTAGCAACATTTTCAACAGCTTTCGTAGTTGAATCTGATTTAGCTACCACAGTTGCTGTAGCATTTTTATAACCAAAATAAAAACCTGCCCCAAACAAAACAACGGCTAAAAGAAAATAGCCGAGGTAATTGAGGACAGATTGAAATGAAAATTTCACCTACGATAAAACTTGCTCAAGAGTTTTGCCTTGTTTTCTGAGTGTTCGTAAAGCTCGAGCAGTAACTTTAACTTTCTTGTTACCAACTCTCTTAAGAACAAAATTTGGTTCACGATGCACAATAGTAGCCTGCATGGAATGTGACCTCTTGTTGATCTTTTGATATTTAGCTCCACTTACGGCACATGTTCTTGGCATAGTAAATTAATTGCTTATTTATAGTAGCCTTACAGCTGGATTCTATACAAAAATTTAATAAAAAGTAAAATTTGGCTGATTAGTATCACTTGGCTGCGATCATTGCTGACCTTACACCTATGACCTATATACCTAGTAATCTTCTAGGAGCCTTTCATACTTGCGTACTACGAAATCTAATCTTGGAAACAGTTTCCCGCTTAGATGCTTTCAGCGGTTATCATAACCATGCGTAGCTACTCGACAATGCTCTTGGCAGAACAGCCGACACACCAGAGGCATGTAGATCTCGGTCCTCTCGTACTAGAGATCTGATTCCTCAAATTTCGCGCGCTCACACCAGATAAAGACCGAACTGTCTCACGACGTTCTGAACCCAGCTCGCGTGCCACTTTAATTGGCGAACAGACAAACCCTTGGGAGCTGCTTCACCCCCAGGAAGTGACGAGCCGACATCGAGGTGCCAAACCTTGCCGTCGCTATGAACGCTCGGGCAAGATCAGCCTGTTATCCCTAGAGTAACTTTTATCCGTGGGTCTTTGCGCCATCCACGAAGTGCGCATCGGTTCACTAAACTCTGCTTTCGCATCTGCTCGACTTGTAGGTCTTGCAGTCAAGCTGGCTTGTGCTTTTATACTTTAAACCTCGATTTCCATCCGAGGCAAGCCAACCATATAGACGCCTCCGTTACAATTTAGGAGGCAACCGCCCCAGTTAAACTACCCGGCAGCCGCGGTCCTTGAGTTAGTAAGCTCAAGTTAGTTTTATAACAATATCAGGCTGGTATCTCAACGGCGACTCCATTAGAACTAGCGTTCTAACTTCAGAGTCTCCCAGCTATGCTGAACAGATAAAATCACAAAACAACGACAACCTGTAGTAAAGCTTCATAGGGTCTTTTCGTCTTGGTGCAAGTAGAGAGCATCTTCACTCCCTTTGTAAATTCACCGGGTTAATAGTTGGGACAGATTTCCCCTCATTATGCCATTCGTGCGGGACACTACTCATGTGCCAAGGAATTTCGCTACCATAGGACAGTTATAGTTACTGCCGGCGTTCATCGGGGCTTGGCTAAGAAGCTTGCGCCTCTCAGATTAACCTTCCGACACTGGCCAGGCATCAGCCCGTATACATCAGCTTTTGGCTTTAGCACGGACCTATGTTTTTGTTAAACAGTTGGAGGAAAAACTTTAGCTGTGGCCAACTTTCGTTGGCAGGTCTTATCCCGAAGTTACGACCGATTTTTTGCCGAGTTCCCTAACTTATTATTTTCCCGTTCACCTTAGGCTACTCGCCTTGTCTACCTTTGTCGGTTTGCGGTACGATTTAATATAGACTAAGTTTAGGAGCTTTTCTTGGCATCTTGGGTCATCTGAATTGATAGTTACCTACCTTTTGCCATCTCTCAGTGAAATGATATACTGGCATAACCAGCAATCAAGTGTTTATGAGATTTAGTCATAAACTGTCACCTAAAAATGTCAACGGCAATAGCCAAAAACCGCTCAAATTACCAGAATGCGTCACTCCATCACATCTATACTAAGTCATGGAATATTAACCATGTAGCCATCGGTAGGCCCCATTAGGGACAAACCTTAGGATCGACTTACCCTACGACGAAAATCGTGGCGTAGGAAACCTTAGACTTACGGTGGAAAAGTTTTTCACTTTTCATCATTTGTTACTTATTCTGACATTCTCACTTCATATCACTCCACACTGAGTTCCCTCTTATGCTTCAGCGCAATATGAACGCTCGTTTACCGATTCTTAAAAAGAATCCTGTGTCTTCGGCACCAAACTTAGTCCCGAACATTGTCGACGCAAAATCGTTTGACCAGTGAGCTGTTACGCTTTCTTTAAAGGATGGCTGCTTCTAAGCCAACCTCCTGGCTGTCTAAACAATTTCACCTTCTTTGCACTATAGTTTGAATTTCGGGGCCTTAGACGACAGTCTGGGCTCTTTCCCTCTCGACTATGAAACTTAGATCTCACAGTCTCACTCTTGGATACGAAACAATAGAATTTGGAGTTTGATAATGGTCGGTAACCCGAAACATTTTCAGTGCTCTACCTCTACTGCCCTAAACTCCAAGGCTGCCCCTAAAGGCATTTCAACGAGAACCAGCTATTACCCAGTTCGATTGGAATTTCTCCTCTACCCACAAGTCATCCCAAACGTTTGCAGCCGTTACGGGTTCGGTCCTCCGGTAAGTCTTACCTTACCTTCAACCTGCTCATGGGTAGCTCACTGGGTTTCGGGTCTAAAACATACGACTAAACGGGCAGTTAACCCTCGCTTTCACTAGCGGCTACGAACTCTATGGTTCTTAACCTTGCCGTATATTGTTAACTCGTCAGATCATTCTTCAATAGGCACGTAGTTAAGGCCGAAGCCTCTTCTACTCCTTGTAAGTGTATAGTTTCAGAAACTCTTTCATTCCCCTACCAGGGGGACTTTTCACCTTTCCCTCACGGTACTTGTTCACTATCGGTAAGTATTTGTATTTAGCCTTTCCGCGTAGTCACGGAAGATTCCATCAAGGCTTCTCGGTGTCCATGATGTACTTGGGAGAAATACTAACAAGTAGCAACAGAATTTAATATACGGGACTATCACCCTCTATGGTTTAACTTTCCAGTTAATTTTATTGTTCTATTACGTTTGTAGACTTGTTTCTAAACTGTAGAGTTTAAACGTATCTTCCCACAACCCTCGCGGCATTCTCCTTCTACAAGGCTTTGACTCTCAATTAAACCCCCATTATCTTGCGACAATAAGAATTCTCAATCCAGCCAATGAATATCCGAAGTTTTTGGCATAATCCCCGTTCGCTCGCCACTACTAAGGGAATCAACAATGTCTGTTTCTTTTCCTCTGCTTACTGAGATGTTTCACTTCAGCAGGTTACTGATTAAACCAGGGACTAACCTGGTTCACTAAACTACAAGTTTAGTAGGTTTCCCCATTCAGAGATCTTGGGGTATAACGGTTAGAGGCACCTAACCCAAGCTTATCGCAGCCTCTCACGTCTTTCGTCAGCAAATACTTCCTAGGCATCCACTATACACTCGTAACGTTTTAATTTTTCTTAAATTTTTGATTATAGAATCCAGCTGTAAAGCGACTATATACACTTGGTGTATAGCAAATAGGTAAACAAAGGCATGAATGAGCTTTTGTCAAGTAATTTTGGATTTTGTAGTTGTAAATGTGATTGTATGGGTTTACTAAATCTTATTAAAAGCCCTATTTGATAACAACAACTTCCATTCGGTAGATAAATAATCCTAACGCTCCTAAGGATTACTTAGAACTGTCTCGATTCTTTTATTTACCTCATTAATATCTAAAATTGCTAATATTTCAAAAGGACTTGGAGATTTTAATTTGCCTGATAAAGCAACTCTCAGTGGCCACAAAAAGTTTCCAGCTTGATATTCATTTTGATTTAACCAGCTTTTAATTTCATTTTCAAGATAATCGGTAACTGACTTAAATTTTGCATCTAAGTCCGGGCTTAAAATACTTTCAAATAAATCTTTTTGCAGCTCAATAAACTCAGTTTGAACAAATATACTTTGAATGTGGATCTTAATTTTCTCCAGATTTTCCTGACTTTCTTCTAAAGTTATTTTTTTCCACTTTATTTCCTCAGCTAAAGGTTTTTGCCAGTTTAGAATACAGCTTGATTCAATGCCAAACTCCGAAAGGACTGTAATTCTTTGTTTATCTAAATACCAGGCTAAATAGGCTTTTCTGGTTAAATTGGAATCTAAACTCAAACTTATTCCATGGCTTTTACAAAATTCTCTAAAAAGTGGAAGACCCAAAAATTGATTACTAGTTATAACTTCTTCTAGATCGTACCAGTCATATTCCCACTCTTCTGACTGACCATCAACGAAGTCCTTTTCAGTGTGGGGTTTTAGTTCATCTTGATTTATAGAGTAAAAATATATGTGGAATTCTTTACCATCATATTCAGCATTATCCGAGTTGAAGGGCACTCCAGAAACAACTCTAAATTCTGTAATTTTATAAACCCTATTAAAGTCTAAAACAACCTGTTTGCCTGTTTCTTCATCGACTTCTTTTTGTAAATTATCTTGCCAGGATAGTTCTCCACGGCCGCCACCTACAGGGTAAAAATCACCGTCTTGTCCTGAAGTCGACAAATCCTTATTCGCATAAATCTTACTAGTTTTTAAATCTACAAAATAAACGTAGTCGCCTACCCTGTAGCGTCTTTCATCTTTGGCTTTAAAAGTATTTTGGATTCTATTTTTAAAGCTTCTCAGGGCAAACTCCTCTAAGCTAAGCATTTGTATATACTGACGATTGAACCAATCTAGCTTTTGGGTGTTAAATCTGGCAGGTGATTTGGATAACTTGTCTAAACTAAAATCTTTTGACAGGTTGTGGATTAAAGCCTGAACTCTTTTTTTGACTGCTGACATATGCTAGTAGTTTAGATTTATAAACTTTTCTTTGTAAAGACACGTATGAACTATATAACTTTTGATATTGAAACCTATTCCCCCTCAGATCTTGATAAAATAGATACTAGCGAATTTAGAGTAACTACTGCCGGCGCCTATTTTAGCTGGTTGGATGAATATGTAGCCTACATGGAAAAAGACATTGGAGATTTAATTGAGATGATGGAAAAGGCTGATCTAATAATTGGTTACAATCAGCTGTGGTTTGATTTACCAGTACTTCAAAAATATACCAAAACTAATCTTCTGGAGCTGCCAAATTACGATATTTTGATTGAGTTTCAAAAGGTTGCTGGGTTTAGAAGTAAATTGGATGATTTATGTAAGGCCAATTTTGATAATGACGTTAAAACTGATTCTTATGAGGTTTATAGACATTATCACAAACAAGGTAAATGGCTGGAGCTTATTGATTATTGTATGAATGATGTGAGACTTACGGAGCAACTATTTAAAAAAATTCTCAACGACGGGAAAATATTTTACTTAGATTTGCACCAGAAAAAGGAAGTAACTTTAGCCAAACCTCAATTTATTACTAAACAACATCAAGCCAAAGATGAGGCTTTTTTCTAAATTTGCTCAAATACCTGCAGTAAATCAAAAAACCCTAGTGTTGAATTTTTAAGACTGCTGTTTTTTTGTAAAATGTTAACTTCGGGTATCTATTAACAGTTTAGCAAGTCTTGGCCCTGGTAGCCTCTAATTACCAAGTAGCACACCAATAAACCTTTTCAAGGCAACAAAAATGGCGATAGTTAATCGCCGAATATCGTAAATAAATGGTCGGGATGTAGGGAATTGAACCCTATACCTCTTGCTCCCAAAGCAAGCATGCTACCGATGCACCACATCCCGAAAATACTTTGTTTAAACTAAAGTAAGTTTTTATACTAGTCAAGCAAGATGACGATTTAATTTGGGTTTAGTATTCAACTTCTAGATTTAGTTGGTAAGATAGTTTATTTATATATTCAAGCAACTTAGTGATTATTTGGTCTACAAAATTCCAAATTAAACCAATCAACCAAGACTATAAACTGTGTATGGACTATTATCCTTCCCAAAATAAAGTAAATGAACTAAACTAGGTTTTGGCAGAGCTATAACTGTGATAATATTTGCAGCTAGGGAGTGATTCTGTCTTGGATACTACAAAAATTTAAAATAAATATGGGTATAGAAAACTCTACCAACCAATTAATACACCAAGAGCTAGACAAGCTGGAGACAAACATAAAAAGACCAGAAAAAACTGAAACTTTGTATGGTCTTAATCAGTTTGATATGTTGGTCAAAAAAATTTCTGATACAGATGAAAATGACATAGATTGGCAACAAATTAGCCATAAAATTTTAAACTTAATTGCTTTACATGATAACAATACTGCAACTACCAGGGCAACTGATTACCAGGTTTATTCTAAAGCCCAGATTCTCCAACTACTTGCTAACTTGAGGCAGCAGATTTATGGTCAAGCAGGTTCCCTGCCACAACAAACCTCTAATTTGCCTGAAATAAGTTCAGCTAATTCCCCAGTGCAGCAAAAGCATTACCTATCGGAGGAAAAAATTGAATCTTTTAAAACTAAAGAATTAAGTTCGGAGAAAACAATATCAAACCAATCAAGAGGGTCGGTTGAAAAACAAAGATCAATTTTATCTATACCAGCAGCTGAACTAAACCAAAATCTTGAAAAAATAGTTGATTTGGTAGCACCTAACGTTTTCACCCTAAGGGGTCCAGACGGCGAAACAAGAGGTGTTGGTTTTAAGATGCCCAATCATTCAATTCTAAGTGCAAACCATGTTACAAAATTCTATGAAAGTTCAACTACAAGTCAAGGAAATAAGCCTAATAATCGTGAAGTTTTACCTCGAATAAAGGTGGAAATTGGATCAGATGCAGTTTTGCATGCTCGTAATCGACAAGAAGCTGTGAAAGATCTTGAAGCCCTGCTGGAGATATCTAAAAATAAGCACCCTAATGCTGTAATTGTATCAAACAGAAACCCACAAGACGGGGATAGGCCGCTGGTTAAACCATACCCAATACCTGTTACTCAAGCTTTTCATCCAAAAACTGGTCAACCTCTCAGATACCGTGAAGGCTTTGGGGTCCCTGATCGAGGAAAAAAAAGCAATAATGACGATGCGACTGTAGTTTTTGGAAATCCAAATTACAATTCTTTGATACAGAAAGTTTCTGGGTCGCCTGTTTTTTCTTTGCAAAATCCCAACATACCAGTTGGTGTGGCTACCAACCATGCAGGTCCTGTTGGAGGGGTAGATACTTTAATTAACGAATCACTGTGGAATCTTAAAAAATCCGATCCGTCTATAACTAGAGCGACTTTGGGTGGAATACAGTTTTTTACACCAGCTATGATCGAGACCGCCTTGAGATCTATAAAGCCAAATTGGGGAGAAAATCATGTCTCCATAAGAAATAGACCAGCAATATCAAGAGTCCCAACTGTAGAGAAAACACAGCCTCGCAGGCAAATCCCACAACCCCAAAAATTTATATCATCAAGACTAGATTCTATTCCTAACCCAAATTTTAAGATTGTTAGACCTGATAATGCAGCAACTAAGCCTAGACAACAACCCAGTGTAAACAATTTAAATACCCTAAGACCTAGAAAGTATTCCTTGGTTGATGATCCGAGATACCGAAATCGTCGACTCAATAACCCTCTAAACAACAATCCTAGAAACAATGGCTATTTAGACCAAAAATGATTTCTCGACTTGGGGACCTTTCTTGGTATCGAACTTATGGGTATAGCCTTGAACCAAAAAAAAGTATTGAGATGTTTTTACGAACAACTAAACTGCAATTTATGGAAGTACCCCCCCCC
>Ga0194059_1000548_pt1 | contig 17586 bp, 26 predicted proteins | sample SepL6211m_MetaG_FD_163426 | JGI IMG/M metagenome (GOLD analysis project Ga0194059, IMG submission 163426) | Anoxic zone freshwater microbial communities from boreal shield lake in IISD Experimental Lakes Area, Ontario, Canada - Sep2016-L626-11m | ecosystem: Environmental > Aquatic > Freshwater >... | reverse complement strand
GGTGTATTACTTGGCCTAGACAGATTGAGACGATTGAAGCGGTGGCAGATTGCTGCGGTGTCGGTACTGTTCGCAACCAATGGTTTGAGTTCCAAGAGAGCGGATATGGATTGCTCGGTGAAAACTCGGCGTGCGCCGGCAAACAGCTTGTCGATCGAGGAACGGTTGTTTCTTACCGAGACATGTCCGGTGGCTTGAACAGCTATATTCGAGTCTATCCAGGCGATGCGTCGGATGTCGGCAAAACCATCACGCTTCAGGGGGTGGACCAGAATGGTCAATGGATCAGGACGCTATCTGGAAGCGTTTGGATTGATGGCGAGAAGCTGATTCTGGCTCTTCCGTACGTTCAATCCACCAAGAAGTTCACCAGCCTTACAGGGGTCATCCGCGAGGCGACGAACACGGTCAGCCGTTTGTACGAGTACAATGCTACAACTCTTTTGGAGCTTGATGTAGCCGTGTACGACCCCGATGAGACGCTTCCTCAGTATCGTCGCAGCTATCTCGCGGACCGGTGCAGCAGCGACGACAGCAAGCCGGTGACGGTCATGGCGAAGATGCGTCACGTCAATGCGGCGACAGCCAACGACTACCTGATCCCGCCTTCTCCTGACGCCATCAAGTTGATGGTCATGGCTATCCGCAAAGAGGAGAACGACTTGATACAGGAAGCAGTGGCCTACGAAGCGAAAGCGGTACAGGCTGTACAGGAACAGACGATGCAATATCTTGGAGACGCAGTACACACCATCAGGATGGTCGGGGTCGGCTTGAACGGTGGAGGTTTTTCCCAATGGTTTTGAACCTAAACATCGATTTCGCTCTTGCTGAAGTCACTCCAAAGAAACTGGAGCTTCTTCAGGCTGTCTTCGATGCACACGATACAGCGGCAAGGAACAACCAGAACTCAAGCTCTGGAGCCGCCGTCAACTCGTTCTTTGGAAGTGGCAATCTTACCAATGGAATCGCATCTGCAATCCTGACTCTTGGTGATGCACATGGACCAATTGGCCCTGCTCGATTTGTTTACGAGCGATTCGACGAGCGAGCGTTGAAGTCGGCCATCGAGTCCGGTATGAAGATCCCTGGGTTTGGAAACTCGTTCTTCAAAGACAAGATTGATCCCGCATGGAGCAATGTATCTGGACTTATCTCATCTGATTTTCCTCATGCAAATGATAGGATCAACCAGCTTCATGTTTGGATGAAAGAGTCCGGGAAAAATGTGCATCCAAATGCTGCTCTCTATTCTGCCATTGTTTGCAATGAACTTGGTGTGATTGTTGGCGCTGAGTCGGCCATCTTTATCTTGGCAAGGACCGCTGCTTGGACTTCTTTGTGCGTTAAAAATGAAAGGTAAACTTTTCCAGATTTGCGGATTGCCACGATTCGGATCGGCATTCATGTCGGTCTTGTTTTCTTTGGAGAACGACTGTCTTGGAATCCATGAGCAGGGGGCGACAGACCCTAACTGGAAACAGTCAATCGAGGGTTATCGGCTCATCCACAAATACGTGGCCGACTGTTCTACCTATGGATATCTGCCCAAAGCCGTGGTTGATGATTCAATCAAGGTGTATGTAAAAAAAGACGCCAAATCCTCATCCAAAGAATGCACCGAGCGATTTGGTTATGAGGTTCATCTTCAATCCTTCGAGTCTATCAGGGAGTATGCAGATCAATGGGCATGCTCCAATGATGTCATGGTGATTGAAGAGGGTGAACTTTTTAAGTTGGATACTTTGCGTCGGATATGGGTTCATTGCTTCAAGGACGAGCGACCGTTTCCAGAAGAAAAGGCAACTCGATTGTTAACTATGAATATCCAGCGCCACGAACCTGAAAAAGTGTTCTCAGTAGAGAACGGCAATCGTTTTGTGAAGGAGGTATTTTAACTTATGGGACTTATCGCGGCGGCAGGAATTGCGGCAGCAGGAACCATTGGGGCTTCTCTATTGAGCAAGGGAAGCAAACCCAATGTTCCTGGATTTACGCCGATTGATTTTGCCAACGAGCAGAGCGATGCAATCAAGCAGAACATTGCGTCGCTGAAACCTGCTTCTGAATTGGCTCAAAAAACAACGGCTGCTGACCAGAGCGTTCTTGAGGAACAGCTTCGTCGTGCTATCCCTGGATACGACAAGTTGATTGCACAAGCTGGCTCGAACATCGGTGCATCTTTGCGCGGAGAGATTTCTCCCGAGGTTTCTGCACAGGTTCAACGGTCAACCGCTGGACGAGCATTGTCCGGTGGCTTTGGTGGTGCAAGCGGGATGGGCCGATCATTGACCGCTCGCGATCTTGGACTGACCGGCATGCAGATCCAGAACCAAGGATTGCAGCAGGCACAGAGCTTTATCCAGCAGCAGCGTATGTTTGGAATGGTTCAGCCGTTCTCGACCAGCAGCATGTTCATCACGCCGGCACAGCGCGTCGGTGTGTTACAGCAACAGCAACAGGCTCAGTATGGTCGTGACTTGACCGCCGCTCAGGTTGCTGCAATGCCTGATCCCACTATGTCTGCGATTGGAAGCGGCATTTCTACCGGTGCCGGTCTTTATGGTGGCGCTTTGATGCAGAAATCATTGTATGGAAATTACAATCAATCTGCCCCATATAACTATGGAAACACTGACACCATGATGAATGGTCCGTCACAGAATCTATACAGCCAGCCATCTAGTTCATCTGGTTATGGAGATTATGGATACAAATACTAATTGAATTCTTATGGCCGACAATACTCTTGAAGCATTTCAGCTTGGCGCATCGTTGTACGACCGCGCGCAGACACAGAAGCGGATGACTGAACAGCTTCAGTTGCAGACCGCTCAACAGGTTATGCAGCAGAGGAGCGCTGACCTTCAGAACAAAATTCAGCAGAATGCTTTTGGGCAATCATTGAAGGAGCAAGAAACATTTGCTGTTGACCTCCCAAAGATTCAGAAATGGCAATCTGATTATGTTCAATGGAACGCAAAAGGTGATCCTACTATTGCGTTTCCGGCTCCTCCTTCCGATCTTCAAAGCGCGACCGGTCTCAAGATGCTTGGAGACATGAGCAAGCCTGTTATTGATTCTCTGCCAATGGCGCAGAATAGACATATTCTACAAGAATCCTACAACAATAGGATGAAGCAATTGAATGAGGCAAGCAGCATTCTTAGCAAAGCTGGAGATAGCCAAACTGTATTTGATAATAACAATGGCCTTGGAAGTGATGGACGGTATGACCCGATTAGGGCAAAGGCCATTTTCCATGCAGCAGATGCAATTGTTAAAAAAGAAAAAGCGCAAAAAGATGTCAACCTAATTGCAAATCTTGCTAAATTGCCGGATGCGTCAATTGATGTTCAGGTTGCAAATGGAATTTACACCCAAGAACAAGGGGATGCGGCTAAAGAACTTAGCCAAAGGGGTCTTACTGGAGGCGAGCGATTGAAAGGAAAGTCTTTATCTGATCAGGTTGCTCAAGCATCAAACGCCTGGGGAAGCCTTTCGCAAGAAGATAAAGATCAAATCAAAGCTATTGTTGAAACTGGACAATGGAAAGCTCCATCCGGCGAAGACAACAAAATGTTTCTTGCAAATAAATCTATCGCAAGAACGTCAGATGAATTGGTAAATAAAATTGACGCATACGAGAAGCAATATCCTGGAAAATTAAATGGATATATTGGTTTGATTGGTGGAAACATAGCAAAATTAGATCAGAAATTTTCCGAGGCAAAAACGGATCAAGATAAAAAGGCGTACGAGATTCTTCAATACTCAAGCAAGAATTTCAACTCCACCGCTCTTGCAAGGTCTGGAAAAGCCGTTACATCTGGAGAACAGGCGCGATTGGTTTCTGAGCTTGGAGACCTTAAAAGCGGAAACTTTATCAATGCTGCTAAGAACTTTGCTGCGTTTTCAGCTTTGGATTACGCCCACAATATCAATGATTTCAAAACAAAGTATAGGCTTACTCCGAATGAAGTTAAACAGGCGGATGTTTATAGAACAAAATACAATCTTTCAGCGTTTGAGCCTTTTGTAAATAATCCTCAGCCCGGCATGACTGCTCCCGCCGCTCCATCTGTGGGCCAGCCTGCTGGTGGTGTTTTCAAGTTTGACCCTTCAACTGGAACTTTCAAACCTGCACAATAATGCCATATACTATAAAAGTTGGTGAGGATTCTTTTGAGTTTCCAGACTCAATGAGTCAAGACCAAGCAAGGAGTGTGCTTTTGAAACACTTCAACAATCCTTCTGGCCTATCTGAATCAACACCATCCACTCCCGTCGCTGACCCCGGCTCTGCTGAACAATTGCAGAAAGCGGTAGATCAGTCGGCGAGTGTTGGCGAGATGCGCCGGCGCGAAGGACAAGGAGAAATCAAATCTGGAGAACCTGGATTTTTGGACAAACTTGGTGGATACATGTCCAAGATAAATCCAGGTCCTGGCATTTACTCAGTCCCACAGAATCAGGCAGAGCTAGAAGCTCAATCCAGTCAGTCTAGGGCTGTTGCTCCAATCATTGCTGGAATTGTAGCTCCAGAACTCGCAGCAGCAACATTGCCGGGAATGTTTGCGGCTCCAGCAACTGCTGGACTTATCGCGAGAGGTGCAAGCCTTGCCGCTAGTGGTGCAGTTAGCGGCGCGGCGCAGCAAGTAACAGAAGAAGCAGTATCAGGGTTTCAGCCTGCAAAAGAAGGCGAGCTTGGTCCTGTTGGAAGAATTACTGCATCTACCGTACTTGGAGGTTTGCTTGGTGGAACTGCATCATTGGCTGAACGATATCTTCCAGCCGCATACCAGGTAGCAAAAAATGTTCTTAGCTTTAGCCCCAAAAAAGCAGCGACAACCGCGTTTCGTCCATTTGGAAATGCTTCAGTGTCACAGCTTGATGCGTCGTCTGCGCGTCAAATGATTCAAGATACAACCGGAATAGAAGTTCCCGTTGGTGTTGGTGAGGCAATTGGAACCCCTCAATTGGCCAACGAAATCAAAAACATTCAGTCTGGACTGGAACTGTCTTCAGAAGCAAAAGATGCACTTAAAAGGCAAATTGCATTTTCTGCTACTCAACTTAAAAACACAGGAGTCACTGCGGACGATCTTGCAAAGCACACCATTGCTACCCTTCGTCAGCAGATTGGAGATTTGTCTAAGCCATCAAGAGATGCTATCGAAGCCGCTTCAAAGGAATTGCATCCAGCAATTGAATCAGCCTTCAAGCAGGTTCAAAACGATGCCCTTGCATTGGTTCCAGGAACTTCAGCAACTCCAACCAGTTTTGGCGCTAAAGTTCGATCTGAAATTCAAGGCACGTTTTCTGACTTGAAATCAGAAGAAGCAAAAGCGTTTCAAAAAGTAACGTCAAATCCAGATTATACGACAGTTGATATTCCTACTGGAAATACAAAAAAGTGGAGTGAAGACCTTGGAATACAAACGGTTCAACAGGACATTGAAAAGCCGGAGCAATTTTCAAACATTCTTGATGCGTTTGGAAGGTTGATTCCTAAAGTTGAAACAGCATCAACCAAGGCGGTAACCCCAATGTTCCCTGTTGGAACCGGAAGGTTTAGCGGATCGATTCCAAAGTTTTCTGAAAATCAAACCCTTGAGGGAATGCGTAATTTTCGCACCCAGGTTGGTGGTTCAATCGGAAATGACACAATCTTTCCAGGGGTAAGCGACTATCAAAAGAAGCAGCTTTACAAAGCTGTATCTCAAGACATTGAAGCCGGAATAGCTTCGCTTCCTGGAAGTACTCTGAAGACCGACCTGCAACAGGCGAATGCGTTGACCAAGCAGAAGTACGCAACCTTCGATAATCCAATGATGGACAAAATCCTTCAAGATTTTGGACCTGAAGGTGGAATTGGTCCTGCGTCTCTTGCCTCAAAACTTCGCTCTGCTGATGGTCCTTCGTTCTTGGCTGAACTGAAAAAATCTGTTCCTCCTGCAAGGGCAAAAGCAATCACTGATGCCGCATCCGAATATCTGTTCAACGAGATTGGATATGCGGCAAGAAATTCCATTTCTGGTGAAATGTCCGCCGGCCAATTGCTGAATGGAATCGACTCTCTTGCACCGGAAATCCGTGCTGAGTTTTTTCCGAATTATAACAACATCGTGGGTCTTGCAAAAAAGCAAAACGCACTGTCAAAACTTGATCCTAAAAAAATCATCTCAAATCTATCTGTTGATGACCCGGCGCTTCTGTTCGATGCACTTGGAGCAAACCCATCAAAAGATGTGACTGATAAAATTGTGGATGCTTTTGCCAAGTCTCAGAAACTTCAAAAGCAATACAATGGAACTGTTATCGGAGCTTTGCAGAAAATGGATGGAGACGGCCTTTCTGCAATCATAGAGCAGAATCCATCCAAGTTCATGAGGTCGATAATGGACGGCGAAACATTCAGTCCGGCTCAGACTGAAAAGGCGATGCGTATCATTGCAACACACAATCCAAAGCTCATCAATGATTTGCAGTTTAATTTCGTCAATGACCTTCTTTCACGCTCTACCGGACAAGGGAGAATCAGCGCAAATAATCTATTGAAGGAAATACTTCCAGAATCTCCGCTTGGAAAAGCTGGAAGCATGCGCGGGGTTTCTGAGGCTGTGCTTGGACCTAACAAACTTGATTCATTGGAGTCAACGCTGCGAAGCCTTTCTGCGATTGAAAAGGCCGGTGGGGATCTCTCTCCGAATTCTCCATTGATTGACGTTGTTGCTCGCGGCGCTGGAGCCGTTGCCGGTGCTGCAACGCGCGGGATGACTGGGATTGGAACAATTGGAGCAGCAAATGAATTGGCTTCCATTGCTGGTCGAAGCCAGAAAATCAAATACGCGATTGCTTCTTATATTCTTACAACTCCTGAGCTTAGAAAACTGGCAATCACTCCAATCAATCGCATTGATCCAACGACTGCAAAAAACATGATCAGTGGGTTTTCAAACTATATGGTTGATAGGTTTGGTCCTGATTCTCCAGAAGCGGACGAAATATATACCATGAACATTGACGCAAATAGGAGGCCAACCAAATGAGTGACTTCGTTGCTGACCCATTCGTTGCTCCTGTGCAATCGTTTGATTCTAATAAAAGGAACAAGCAGTCGCTCATTTCTCGTCGCAACAGAGTGAAGAAGAAAATCTCGGTCTATTCAGCTAAAGGATTTCCGAAGATCAAGCCATGACCTCTCTCTCAAAAAAAGGTAACACCTATCAAGGAAAGAAGGTGTCGCTCAACAAACCGTTCTACACTCCTGGCGAGCGCAAGAAGAGCGCGGTGTACGTGAAGAACGATAATGGCAATGTTGTGAAGGTAAGGTTCGGTGACCCGGATATGACAATCAAAAAGAACAATCCTGGTCGTAGAAAGAATTTCCGCGCGCGACACAACTGCGATACGGCGAATGATAAAACAACTCCTCGTCACTGGAGTTGCAAAGCCTGGCAATTTTATGGATAAAATGAAACTTGGTGGTGGAGGCCGTTACGAGAAACTTATCGGCTCTCTTGAAAAGAAAGGTGTCAAAGACCCTGCTGCTCTCGCGGCACACATCGGAATGAAAAAATACGGCAAGAAAGGCTTTTTGTCGCTTGCCGCTAAAGGTCGGCGTCGAGCGATGAGAGAAAAGAAGTCTAGTGCTTAGTGCCTTATGACTTCTTAAAGACAGAAAGTGTCTCGTGAACTTTCACTGTGTAACCAAGTCTCTTGGCTTGTGGGATCATGATTTTTACCTTACTAATTGTTAATCTTGAAATGATAACTTTGTCGTGAGGAATGAACCCGAGTTCTTTCAAGATGTTTTCAGTTTGAAATGTAAGGTCGTAATAGATTCCCTTGTCCCGCCAATCTCCAGAGGCTATGCAATAGGTGGAACCACGTTCTGCCTTATCTGCAAAGCGGGTTAAAACGTCACGGTATTCGTTCAAGAAAGACTTCCAGCTTTTAGCCTTGTCTAGACCGTTTCCTTGATAGACCTCAACATCCCAGTAAGGAGGACAGGTCAATAGTCCGTCATGAGCCGGCACATCAACAGTCCTTGAATCTGCTTTGATGTTGTCCACATTGTAACGCTCTTTTGCGCTTTTGATTGCCTCGTCAGAAAGATCATAGCCAGAGTATTTCAGACCATTTCTTTTCATTGCATCACCTCGTTCGCCCCATCCAGAGAAAGGGTCCACAACATGTTTGCAATCACGAAGAAATAACTGGGCGCATGTTTCCGCTATCTCATGCGGAAATTGACTGAACCCGTTTCGGCTGGACTCATTATCATGTCCAGACTCTTCACGTATTCCGTTTATAGATGCACTAATTTCAATTACTGAGACAGGCAGCACAGTCAAATGATCACGAGGCTTAAGAGATATTGGAAAGCTGAACAACTCATTCATAATTAGTGTTTGTTGAACTTTCCTTTCCAAGGTTTCTTGCCAGCAGCTTTATCCACCTTGAAGACCTCAGGCGGAGCGTAGTCCCATGACACGGTTCCAACTCCTCGCTGGATGATGATCGATCCGCACTTGTTCCCTTCTTTGTCCTTCATCCCGGATCGCTCAGACCTCTTCGCCATCCCAAGAACAAATCGCCTGGGATGATTGAACCCGATCTCCTTCATCACGATGACCTCTCTCGCCCAGTTGGTCAGGTCGGATGAACCAAAGCCAGAGTAGGCCATGTCTGCCACGCTCTCGGGTTTCTCGTCCTTGCCCTTTGGCTTGGGGAAGTGATGCACCAATACGATGATGACTCCAGTCTCGATCATGATCGGCTGAAGCAGATGGCGGGTGAAGTTCGCGCATACCTCGATGTCCGCAGGATTCCCGCCTATGTACGACAACAACGGATCGACGTACACGATGTCCACCTTCGTCTTCCTGATCATCCTGCGGAGCATTGTTGCGAAGTCTGCGCCTGTCCGCACCGTCTCGCGAAAGAACAGCATGTCGGCGCTCTTCAATCCATCGACCCAGTTCTGGCCAAACACCGACTGCGCCGCTCCCTTGAGGCTGTCATGCTGGTCCGCGATGTCGTTCTCGGCCTGGACGAATGCGACCTTCAACCGCCGCACAGGTTGTACGCCGAACCAATCCGAACCAATGGCCCACTTCAGTCCTTGATAGAACACCATCGAGCTTTTGCCGCAACCGCTCTGTCCGACGAACAGGAGCGATGAACCACGCCTAAGCCATCGATCTCCTATGAGATTGTCAGGGTCGTTCTCCGGGTCGTAATCGAGGATGCTCTGGAGCGTGAACTCCTGGGGCATGTCCTGAGACTCCAAGTAGTCGGTGAACGCTTCCCAAGTGATCGACCCGACATTGATGGCCAACAACTTCTGCTCCTTGCCATCGCGCATCGCGCCGGCAAGACGAGAGAACCGACTCGCGTTCTTGTTCTTCGGGTCGATGCCAAGGGCTTCGAGGTGTCGATAAACGATGTCTCGACGCTCTGTCCATTCCGCTTTGTCCGCTGCATCGACCCTGACCCATCCATGCAGGCTCTTGCCGCCTGAATCGATGACCACGGACATCGGCAACTTGGATTCACTGAGGACGGTCCATTGTTCGTCCTTGGACTTCTCGTCCATCTCAACGAGGACATGGCGATACGCTGAGACGCCAGAATCGGATCCGCTCTCGTCGCTGCACGGATTGACGCGGACATAGGAGCCACGGCTCTCCTGGCTCGTCCACATCGAGCTGATGGGATCCGTGAAGTGCTTGGATATCCAGTTGTCGCGGGTCAGGAACGTACCCTTCGACCCCGGCCTTCCATTGCCAGCCTCGTCGCAGATGATGTCGTTGCAGATGCAGACCACTTCATCCGGTTCAAAGCACGCCTTGAGAAAGTCAGCGATGGAGAATCGCTTTGCAGGAACCGGAACCGGTTGCGTCGGTCTTTTGACGATGAACTTGCCGGTGGTCGATACAGGCGTTCCGCTCTGCGCGGACAAGAGCCATCCTATCGGCTTATCGTGTGCCACCTTCGACGCCTCGACTAGCTTGTGGGCCAGTTCGTGCGGTTTCCACGGTGGCGCGCATTTCGAGTTGTACTCGTTGAACAACGCTTCCGCGTCTCCATGCGATAGCTCAAAACCGTGTATGAGCGCAGTTGCGACGGCGAAGGTCGCTCCATGACCGTTCTGCCCGGTGACGGCTCCAGGGGTGTTCCTCAACCACGCTCTTGCGCGGTCCACATTTGATTGATTCATTCGATTCCAAGTTGTTTGCGCGCTAGTTCTCCGCTTTTGCCAAGATCGGTCTTGGCTATCTCTCGAAGAACAGAATTTGATTTCTCCAGCTTTCCGAAAAGGAGAGCAAGCTCTTTGGGTGTCATCAGGTACTTGCTCCAATGATGTATGCGTATGGAGCGCGTCTGAAACTTCGCAAAGAGCTTGCTCTGTGCATCTATGTATAGATCAGGGTGTCGCATCTATCACCTGCACGAACCTTGATTTGAACCTGGCACTAGTGGTGACGTGTATCTTTCGTTTTCCATCTTGGATATAAGCCACGCCGGGCCACTTAGTCTCGCCTATCAGTATCTCAACATCATCTGATATGAGTTCAACTTCTACTGCGCTGTTTGCTAGGTTCCTGAATTTCATCGTCATCGAGATGGGAAATCGCGTCCGTAGAACAGGTGCCATCAGCGTCTTGCTTTGGCTTCGGCCTGCTCATCCAGCCGCGAATGATCGCATAGTCGATAAGCTTGGGTGCATCTTTCAAGAACTGTCGATGGGAGATATCGTTTTTCATTTTGTTGTTTTTAGCGACCGCCGCCGAGGGCGTGGTGAAGGATGAGCAATGCGTCTGAATTCTTGAGCGTCACGTCGAGATGTGGATAAAGTTCCTGAGCCTTGGCCCGCAGCTTTCGCTTCCACTCTGCACTGGTCGCACACGATTTCCGTCCACCAAGACCAAGTGGTTCCTGCCAGATCTTGGGTTCGACCCGATGCAGTCCGTATCCTTGAGAGTACGCTAGTCCTTGGACGATGCCGTAGTTCTCATGCAGCGTTGCAACGCTCGCAGCCGGCGTCAGCTTGCACACGAACTTTGGAACCTTCTCCACCCAGAACTGAGATTCCGCCATCTTGAATCCGATGAGGATCTGATGGATGTCGGGCAACGACTCGGGCATCGCCATCAGGATGATTCCGTCCGGTGTGTTGATGGCAAATCCGCCACCGACACCTGGATCACACGCTACGATTTGTTTTTTCATTCGCTCCTTTTAGAAACACAGCACCGTGACGTTTTCCGCCGCGATGCGTACCGCACTTTTTGTATCTCCACCTTCGCTCCACTTCTCAACTTTGACCCGGCCTTTGACGCGCACCAACGCGCCGTTGCCGATATCAAGAATCTTTTCTGCGACCTGACCCCATGACGACAACTCGAACTCGTCGTAGTCTTCATGGAACCGGCCTTCGATATCAGTCCAGTGACGAGCAATCGAGATGGATCTCCTGACCATCAATGCCCCTGTCTTTGTCTCTGTCTTTCGACTGATCGCTCGTAGCTCGCCGATCAAGTAAACCACGTTCTCGGTTGGTGTCGCGGTTGTTTCGTTCGTCGTTGATTCGCTCATTTTGTGATAAATATACAGCCAAGTTCACGGTAGCTCTTCATCCTTTTCTTAGCATGGAACGCTCCGATAGGATGGAACTTGTCCGAAAAGTCCACGATTGTCGCACAGTTTTTTGTTTCTGTTTTACGAAGAGCGCGGCTTGCCCGCTGGATGGTCTTCTGCGATGACCGACCGCCGCTCACCATGATGAGCAGTTCGACGTTGGGCAGATCCAATCCTTCGTCGGCCAATGAGGTGGCGATCATGGTCCTGAGATTGCCGGACTTGAACTCTTCCATCGCGGCTTTGCGCTGCTTCTTCGCAATCTTGGAATGGACGAGCAGAGAGTTCGGTATGCTCGCCTCGTACTGCTCTCCAAGCGTGATGCGCGGGATCAGGATGAGCGTCTGCATGTCCAGATGGTCCAGAGCATACTGCACCGCATACCGGTTCCTCTCATTGTTCTGGCAGATACCGATGTCCACCAGCGATTCCCAAGCGCACATCTTCTTCAGGTCTTCATCGCTGATCCGCATGTACCTGCGGCGAGCCTGGAACAGCCGGTCGATGTTGTCGTCAATCTTGGTCTGGATGTTCAGGTCGGTGGCGTCGCTGATCTCCAGGTATGCGTCGGCCAATGAATCTCCGATGTCGCTTCGAGAGATCTCGTAGATTGAATCCCGGAACAACGACCGGGTGACCTTGTTCCGCTCATCATCATCGCTCCAAGGGGTCGCATCGAATCCGTAGCGAAGTCCGTTGCACGACTTGATGATGCGCTTCCAACTGACAGCGGGGCTATGTTTGCATTCGTCAACTATGAGCAGGTTCTTCTTGCTGAAGTCCACCGACTCATGTGGACACCGGATATCAACAACTCCATCAGGAATCCCTGCAACACTTAGTGATACGCGCCCCTGCTGACACGTCTCGATCGTCGGAGCGGTCCATCCAAACAGCCAATCGGGATTCAGCTTGTGGTAATGCTTGATGATTGATGCCGCTATCCAGGTCTTGCCGCTACCGGCAGGAGCTATGATCAAACCATCGGACTTGGTGGCCCACTCAACTGCTTTCTTTTGGTACTCTCTCAGATTCATAATTTTATGATATTGAATCCCGGTCGCCATTCAAGACGACCGGGATGTTTATGCTACTCGCCTGACTCGACCTTGACCTCTGGAGTCTTTCCGATCATTGCCACTCGCAATGCTTGGCTGGCAAAGAACCCGATCTTAATGCCGTTCTCGACACAATACTTTCGCATCTCTTCATGGATGGTCGCGTCGATTGTGATCACTGTGCTTTTGGTTTTTTCTTTCATGTGTATTATTTCCTGCAAAGTTTCACCGCACAATTGATTGCTTCCCTGATTGCCGGCCACTCTCCCGGGTCAATCTGGATTTTTCCGTTTCCTTCGAGGTGCTGTTTGACTTCAACAAATTCACCAGCCGCTTCGTCCGTGATCTCGATGTCCGTTGCAAGTTCATCGAACAGTGGTTCTTTCTCTCTGGTGACGCTCCATTTGACCGTTCGTTTGATATATTTCATGCTTTTGGTTTGTACTCTTGCCCTGGGTTTTTTTGTGCGTGTTCCGCGAAATCTGCGTATGCCCGGAGGTCCACATAGTTGTCGGGGTGGAACACACGGACGCTGCGATTGATCTTGAATGCCACCATCATCAACTCGACCAGATGCGATGGCATCGGTCCTGGCAGTTTGATGCCGTAATACTGTTGGATGAGTCCTGACCAAGCCAACCCGATGTTGGAATGGCTCAGGTGCGGTTCACCGTATATCTTGCCGCGCTCATTGATTGTGTCTGCAACGATGTCTTCCATGATGTTGTTCAGTTACGGATGATCGCCCCTGTTCCACCGGGCCAGTTGATCTCGACAGCCTTTACCCCCTTGAGCTTGGCCAACTGACAGATCATGTCCAGGTCGTCGCCGGCGTTGGCGATGCAACTCATCACGATGTCCTCGTCGTCGTACCCGGCCTTGATCGGGTCTGCTGTCCTGTCGCGCCATACCGTGACCGCTCGACCTCCGGATAGCGGGACACGTCGCACCGATTCAACACAAGGAAACGTATGCCGGACGGTCTTGGTTTTGTTCATGGTCGATTCTTTCGGGTTCTCGGTCATACTGCTATCTACGCAAGCCTAAGCATGGTATCAGCCACGGTATCAAGGAAGCCTGACTCTTTCAACGCTTTCAGCCGTTCGCACAGATCAACGAACTCCTTCAACCTAGCAACTTCCGATGCATGGTCTTTGTCGATAAAGAATTCGCGCACCTCGCGTAGCGATGCCATCAACTGCCGAATCTCTGAATCCATCGCCATCCTTGTCATCCTCAACTGTTTTAGTCTCTCGCCGCTGGTAGCTTGGAAATCGTCATGCGATATTTTCCACGACTCCGCCATAACGTCCATAGCAGAACGCGCATCCATAGCCTTCGCCAGCAAATCGACTGAATCTGTCAGTGACTTTTCAGATTTGTTAATGAACGCGCGATGAAGCTCGCACGAAACCTCTAAGTTATCTTTATCTCGCGTTCCTTTTCCTCCGTTTTGCCAAGAAGGATTCGCGTCGATGGAGTTGCTGAATACTGTTTTTTCGGACATGGTTTTGTCAGTTGTTTTGCTGCTTTTGTTCATAGGGAAATCCTCCCGGCGGGTTCAATTTATTGAGCGCCATTTTGATCAATCCGTTCTCAAGCAATTTGATGCGCTCGGTTGCTGCGTCCAACTCGATCTCCAAGGTTCGAGCGAATGCGGCACTGACCCATGCTCCTTCGTCATTGATGATGACACGTTCATTGGTTCTAGGTGTATGATTCATGGCTTGGATTCCTTGGTTTTGTTCCAGTGCGCCTCTCGGTCGAACAGGTTCGTTTTGTAAATCGCTTCATCCCCCGCCTCCTCCAGCCGCTTGATGTGGTCTTTGGCTACACTCTTCTCAGCTTCAAGTTGACGAATGTAATCAATTCGAATTTCTGCGAGTTGCTTTATATCGTTGAGTTCTCGTTCTAATTGACGAGCAAATTGAGCGTCCACCCAATCTCCCATGAAATGATTTTTTCCACTGCTCTTAGCATCCGTCCTCGGTGTATCGCTCACGGCTTGGCCTCCTTGGCTTTGTTCCATTTGATAATTGCATCAGTGGTTTCGTCGATCCAATCTACATACTCCGACCAATCATCACGCATTGCAGTCAATAATCCATCCCCCGCATCCTCCAGTCGCTTGATGTGGGCCTTCAACCTTATGTTTTCATCACGCAGTTCATCCCGCTGGTCCGCTATCTGGTCGATGATGTTTGGCGTATTCATGGCTTGGATTCCTCAAGTTTGCCCCATGCTTTGCCAGATTTAAGTACTTGATTTTGCGGATACATCGCAGGGTTGGCGGCTAAAATAGAAAAGTCGTCACCAATCCGTTCTAATTTCTCGATATAATCATTCTGCTCCTGGAGCCTTTGTCCGGCTTCGGCAATCGCAGCGTTGGCCACTCCATCCTCGCTCTGTATCCCTTCGGATAGAATCCGCATCGCCTCGATCAATATCTTGATGTCAGTTCTTTTCATAATTCAATGCTTCGTGGATTGCTGGAAATTGAACGGCAAAGATTTCATCGCGGATAGCTTCTGCAATCAATCGATGCTCCTTCTGCGTACCCTTGGCGCATCGCTGCTCCAGATAATGTATCCATGAACGGACATTTCCGGTCATGTACAAAGTCGTCTGCGTGCATAGCGGAAGTATCATTCGCGCGGTTTCCTTGGATACGCCAGCATTGATGAGCGATTTGTACGTTTCCTCGGAAAATTCAATGCAGTCTTGAACAGCGAATGATGCCACTCCAAGCCGCCCCCCGTGAAATGGTAATACAATGTTGGGGTCCACCACATCGCCGCTTCCTTGACGATTCTTCAAATCTTGGGTGCGGAGTTCAACCGGCTCGAACTCGGTTGCGACCGCATACCGCTGGCTGTTGTGCGTCACAATCCCATTTCCAATGTAGTTGTGTGACACATGGTCCACTTCCATGTCGTAAGTCATGGCTTCACCGATGTACTCAATTGACTTCACCTTGCTCCATCGGATGGTGAGCGCGTTTCCTCGGCTCTTCTCGCGCCAAGACTTGGCATGTCCAAGAATTCGATGGTGAGTCCTGTGACACAAAAAACAAATCACCTCTATATTTGATTTTTGCATGGAAAGCGACCCGTCTTCGCTAACAGGAACGATATGATGAAGCTCTAGGTTTTTACTTGAACCACATCGCTTGCACTTATGTCCAGCTTCAAGCAGAAGCTCCGAACGAACAGTGGCGCACCAATCGGCAATGGCCAATCGAGAATGACGAGTAACTCCGCCCCTCCATAGATTAGAAGCTGCACCCTTTTTCGCAGAGGCGCGCATCTTCTGTATCGTCTCCAAAGAATGCGGAGCATTGGTGTATCGCTTGCCCCTGTTCCAAACAGCCCGATAGCTACACACCTCTTTCTTGGTGAATTGGAGGCGGTGTTTTTTAAGCCACTTCCTGATTGTATGGATGCTTATGTTAGCCTCTTCTGCTATTCCAGATAGTCCCTTAGAAGATGAAATGGATCGTTGTTTTGCCGACAAAAGCCATTCCTTGTCTGTGTATGCAGCAACCCCGTTGCAGGCAAACGCGCAGTCTGAATTTGACCACACAGCCAAGTCTCCGACCATTGACAGACCGACAGCATCCTCAAGCGTTTTGAATCCATCGCTCGTCATAAATTTGTGATCCTTGGTGGATTCGATTTTCTTCCCATTATAAAGCGTGACTCGGAACAGTGGTTTCATTCCGGTTTGGAAAACCTCCCGGATGCCGACTGTCGTGAAGGTTCTTGAAGCCTCGTCAAACACGCGAACTAATGACGGCATCTTTCCTCCTTTCTGCTGCAAATCAAACAGATGCTTTATTGTACGTCTATAAACCCTACGCTCACCAAGACGTTTTGAACTTGGAAGCTCTAGTGTGATTTTTGTGTCTCCAGAAACGCAAAATTCTTGGAACGAAAAGCTCCTGTGTCTGAGTATCTGAGCCGATATAGCTCTGCTTGTCACTATCTCGACCGTAAAACTGGCCTGCTCAAAGATTGACCAGTGTTTTTCTCGGATACAGTAGGCCAACAACTTTGGACTGGTCAGAGTGTTGTTCTGGTTCGATGGATTGCTGACACGCGCGCAATATGTGATAAAGTCGGATGCCGACATATCATCGATCGGCTTTGTTATCGCCACTAGTTTTACATTCATAGATACAAAATTTATTGAGCGTTGTAAAGGAATGCGCTCCCCTCCTGTATCACTTCAGTACGGCAAGTTGTCCTCGGCGGCGACCGGAGCGACAGCCTTCATGTTCTTCACCCGGATGATCTTCTTCTTCTCGCCGGCCTGATCAACGTACTCCTCAAAACGAGCGACGATAATCAGCTTCGCGCCGACCATCGCCTTGATGAACTCACCAAAACTTCCCTTCTTGCCGAGGAAATCGACCTCGGTCCCGTCAGGAACATTGTGGTTGGTCGCAGCAACCAACTGGTTCACGCGGAACCAAGTGTTCTCTTGGTTGATGAACCGGTCGCTGGTCGATGATCCGTCGTCGGTCTTGAACGTCACCTTGCACACCTCGCGCCCCTTGTTATCAAGAGCCTCCTCCACCTTGGAGACGCTGACGACGAAATCGCCTTCGGTGTTGATGAATTGAGCGGCACCATCCTGTCGATTGACTTTGAACATAATACTTATTTATTGATTTAGTTTTCCGACTTGTTTAACACCCACTTTGGGCATGAAAGAGATTGCATTAATGTCGGATACGCAGGCCACTTATCGAGTGCCTGGCATTCGTGCAGCAACGTGATTGCCTTGCGTCGCATGTTCTCGCCAGCCTGCAACCATTCTGAGTCGAGTCGATAGATCCCGACAGCGTACGGAGCGGTGCGCTCGACAGCGACGAAAA
>Ga0194059_1000547_pt1 | contig 17614 bp, 18 predicted proteins | sample SepL6211m_MetaG_FD_163426 | JGI IMG/M metagenome (GOLD analysis project Ga0194059, IMG submission 163426) | Anoxic zone freshwater microbial communities from boreal shield lake in IISD Experimental Lakes Area, Ontario, Canada - Sep2016-L626-11m | ecosystem: Environmental > Aquatic > Freshwater >... | reverse complement strand
GGCTTTTTTGTTATCGACGATACTCATATTTATTTAGCTTCTCAAGATCGATTATGGCAGACGTCTACAAGACCGTTTTAATTGGGCAGTCAGCCGAGCGAATGTACGGCTTGGTAACCGACGTCGCTCGCTATCCCGAGTTTCTGCCTTGGTGTGGCGGTGTAGAGATTTTTGAGCAAACTGAAACCGTTTTAGAAGCCAAAATCAATATTAAGTTCAAGGGCATTACACAGTACTTCCATACCCGCAATATCAACCATCGCCCAGAAACCATTGATATGGTGTTCGTAGACGGCCCTTTTAAGCATTTTTCTGGTCAGTGGAATTTCATTCCCCTCAAGGAAGATGCCTGTAAGGTCGAATTCAAGCTGCATTGGGAATTCAAGAGCAGCATCCTTGATAAGATTATTGGGCCTGTTTTTGGGCATATCGCAGGCACCTTTGTAGATTGCTTCGTAAAACGGGCTGAAGATATCTATGGTCAGTAGCTCCATTGAAATCTTGATTTGTGATGCTAGAAAGGGTGAGCCTGTACTGCAGTTATTTCAACTGAAATTAGCTGTTGGTCAGAGCGCTACCGTTGGACAGGCGCTACTCCAGATAGGCATTGCCACGAGTCCAGATGACCCTGTTTTAGCTCGAAAGGGCTGTTTTGGGGTGTTTGGTAAGCGTAAGGACTGGGATAGCCCTATTTACGAGGGTGACAGGTTAGAGCTCTATTCCACGCTCTTAATTGACCCTAAGACGGTGCGCCGGAAGAAGGCCAATCAAAATCAGGATGCCAAATTCCAGGCTGCCGCAGCTAAAAGAAAGGCTAGGAGGCTATAATCTGTTTTTGTGACTAGGGGTTTTGCATGCGACTCATTCAAAAAGCACTCACTTTTGACGATGTGCTCCTCGTACCGGCTTATTCATCGGTACTCCCTCGAGATGCCAGTCTGGCAAGTAAACTAACTCGAGATATTTCACTCAATACACCTTTGGTGTCCGCAGCGATGGATACCGTGACCGAAGGCCGTTTGGCAATTGCCATGGCTAGTGAGGGTGGTATCGGCATTATTCATAAAAACCTCACGCCTTCCGAACAAGCTCGTGAAGTAGCTAAGGTAAAGCGTTATGAGTCTGGAGTTCTTCGTGATCCAATCACCGTGGGTCCAGATGTCACCTTGGGTCAAGTTATTCAGTTATCACGTGAATACGGTTTCTCAGGTTTCCCAGTTCTCACAGGCAAAGAAGTTGTTGGCATCATTACTAACCGAGACTTACGCTTTGCAGAAGATTTGGATGCGCCAGTAAAAACCAAGATGACTCCTCGTGACCGCTTGATTACAGTTAAAGAGGGTTGCACATTAGACGAAGCAAAGCGATTAATGAGTCACCACCGCTTAGAGCGCGTGCTGGTTGTTAATGACAAGTTTGAATTGCGTGGTCTCATTACCGTTAAAGATATTATGAAGGCGACTGAGCATCCCAATGCTTGTAAAGACAGCGAAGGTAAATTGCGCGTCGGCGCCGCTGTTGGTGTTGGTCCAGATAATGATGAGCGCATTGAATTATTGGTGCGCGCCGGTGTTGATGTGATTGTTGTTGATACTGCCCACGGTCATAGTCAAGGCGTATTGGATCGCGTTAAGTGGGTGAAGAAAAATTATCCGCAAGTTCAAGTCATCGGTGGAAACATTGCAACTGGTGATGCTGCAAAAGCATTGGCTGATCATGGCGCTGATGGTGTGAAGGTTGGCATCGGCCCAGGCTCAATTTGCACAACGCGAATTGTGGCAGGCGTTGGTGTTCCTCAAATTAGTGCGATTGTGAATGTGGCTAAAGCACTCAAAGGCACTGGCATTCCGTTAATTGCTGATGGTGGCGTACGTTACTCAGGTGATGTTGCTAAAGCATTGGCGGCAGGTGCAAGTTCGGTCATGATGGGTGGTATGTTTGCTGGTACTGAAGAGGCTCCTGGTGAAGTGTTCTTGTATCAAGGACGTTCATACAAGAGTTACCGCGGCATGGGTTCTCTGGGCGCGATGGCCGATGGTTCTGCTGATCGTTATTTCCAAAGCGACATTGTTGCCAATGCAGAAAAACTCGTACCAGAAGGTATTGAGGGGCAAGTACCTTACAAGGGTAGTGTACTTGCGATCTTGCATCAGCTGACTGGTGGCATTCGTTCATCAATGGGTTACTTAGGTTGCCGTACGATTGATGAACTTCATGAGAAAGCGAATTTTGTTGAAATCACTTCAGCGGGTGTGCGTGAGTCGCATGTCCACGATGTGAAGATCACCAAGGAAGCGCCGAATTACCACATTGATTAAGACTTAAGTTAGGGTTGCTTCTTTCGTGCACGACAAAATACTGATTCTCGACTTTGGTTCACAAGTAACCCAACTCATTGCAAGACGGGTGCGTGATGCGCAAGTCTATTCTGAGATTCATCCCTATGATTGCGATCCAGAATTTATTCGTAAATTCATACAAGAGCAGGGCGGCAAAGGAATTATTCTTTCCGGTGGCCCAAGTTCAGTAACTGAAGATGGTAGTCCTCGCGCTCCACAAATTGCTTTTGAGCTTGGCGTTCCTGTTCTCGGTATTTGTTATGGCATGCAGGCTATGGCAACCCAATTGGGCGGTGCAGTAGCTTCTGCTGAGTCCTTGGGTAAAGCCCGTGAGTTTGGTTACTCAGAAGTACGCGCTCATGGCCATACCAATCTACTTAAAGGTATTCAGGATTTTTCTACCAGCGAAGGCCACGGCATTCTGAAGGTGTGGATGAGTCATGGTGACTCTGTAACAGCGCTGCCACCCTCATTTAAGCTAATGGCATCCACAGACTCTTGCCCGATTGCCGGTATGGCTGACGAGGAGCGTCGTTTTTACGCCTTCCAATTCCATCCAGAAGTAACTCACACGATTCAAGGTACCGCCATTCTTGAGCGTTTCGTACATCAAATCGCTGGCTGTAAACCTGATTGGGTTATGGGCGATTACATCTCTGAGGCTGTGGAAAATATTCGCAAGCAAGTCGGTGACGATGAAGTCATTCTTGGCTTGTCAGGTGGCGTGGACTCTAGCGTTGCTGCGGCCCTCATTCATCGCGCCATTGGCGATCAGTTAACTTGCGTTTTTGTTGACCACGGCCTGCTTCGCTTAAACGAAGGCGACCTGGTGATGGAAATGTTTGCACGTAATCTCGGCGTAAAAGTGATTCGCGTAGATGCTGCTACTACTTTTATGGGTAAGTTGGCTGGTGTTGCTGATCCAGAAGCCAAGCGCAAAATTATCGGTAAAGAGTTCGTCGAAATATTTCAAACTGAATCTGGAAAAATTGAGAATGCCAAGTGGCTTGCTCAAGGCACCATCTACCCTGATGTGATCGAATCTGCCGGCAAGGGTAAGAAAGGTGCTCACACCATTAAGAGCCACCATAACGTTGGCGGCTTGCCTGAAGATATGCATCTGAAGTTGCTTGAACCATTGCGTGAGCTGTTCAAAGACGAGGTACGCGAGTTGGGTGTTGCTCTAGGTTTGCCCCGTGAGATGGTGTATCGCCATCCATTTCCAGGTCCAGGCCTTGGGGTTCGCATCTTGGGTGAAGTGAAAACAGAATTTGCTAGTTTGCTGCAACGAGCTGATGCCATCTTTATCGAAGAGTTGCGCAATACGATTGATGAAGTCAGTCAAAAATCCTGGTATGACTTAACAAGTCAGGCCTTTGCTGTCTTCTTGCCAGTAAAGTCAGTGGGTGTGATGGGCGATGGCAGAACATACGAATATGTAGTGGCACTCAGAGCAGTTCAAACACAGGATTTTATGACTGCACATTGGGCGCATTTACCTCATGAATTATTAGGTAAAGTCTCTAACCGCATCATTAACGAAGTGCGCGGTATCAACCGTGTTGTTTATGATATCAGCGGAAAACCGCCAGCCACAATCGAGTGGGAGTAGGCGATTTAAGCCTGCTATCACCTATGCTCGAGTTACGAGAAACTTCCCTCGCAATCTTGGCAAATACAGATGTACAAGCTAAGGTAAGTCAGCTATACCACTTGTTTGATGAGTATCAGCACCAACACGTTGCCCTAAACCTTTCTGCTAAATTTGATTCTCAAGAGCTAACACTGCCTGGGCGTCCGCTAAAGCCAAAGCTTGTTCCGCCTTTGCAGGCCCCTAAAAGAAGAATGACTACCGTTGAAGGCAGGGCAATTCTGTTGCACTCGCTTGCGCATATTGAATTTAACGCCATGAATCTTGCTTTAGATGCCATCTGGCGATTTCCAGATATGCCTAAGCAATATTATGAAGATTGGTTAAAGGTTGCCAAAGAAGAGGCTTACCACTTTAGCTTGGTGAATGAACACATTCAGTCATTCGGATTCACCTATGGTGACTTTCCAGCGCACAACAGTTTGTGGGAGATGGTTGAGAGAACAACAGATGCAGTGATCGCTAGAATGGCCTTGGTTCCAAGAACGATGGAGGCAAGAGGTTTGGATGCAGTTCCTAGAATTCGTGATCGGTTTAAGCAAATCAAGGATGATAGGGCAGTCGAAATTCTGGAGATTATTCTCAATGATGAAATTGGGCATGTATTGATTGGGAACCGCTGGTTTAATTTCTTATGCGCTAGGGATCATTTATCCCCGATCACGGCGTATAGAGAGCTCGCTCAGAAATATCACGCACCAGCTTTAAGGGGCCCATTTAACATTGAGGCGCGCAAGCAGGCGGGGTTTACTACGGAAGAATTAAACTTGATGGAGTCACCATGAAGGTTCTGAGCCTCATCCCACCGATGACACAGCTCAATACGCCGTATCCATCTACTGCTTATCTCACTGGTTTCTTAAGATCTCGCAAGATTGATGCTGTACAAGAGGATTTAGCGCTTGCACTCGTGTTAAGTTTCTTTACCTTACAAGGTATCTCTGAGATACGTACTCAAGCCCTTGCACTGCCAGAAGAAGATCGCAGTGCTAGCGTGAATTATTTCTTAGATTATTTTGAGCTCTACCAAAATACTATTGAGCCTGTTATTACGTTTCTGCAGGGGCGCGATAGCACTTTGAGTCATCGCATCAATACCCGTGATTTTTTACCAGAGGGTCCTCGTTTTTTCTCCCTTGATGTCTATGACGATGAAGATTCTGCCGATCCCTTAGCTTGGGCATTTGGAGCATTAGGCTCATATGATCGGGCGCGTCATTTGGCCACACTGTACCTCAACGACTTGTCTGATGTATTGCGTGATGCTGTAGATAATCGCTTTGAATTTGTGCGCTATGCAGAATCGCTTGCGAGTAGTCAGCCGACCTTTACTCCTTTAGCCGAAGCTTTGGCGGCTAAGCCGACGTTAATGGATTCTCATCTGCAGAAATTAACAAGCCAAGCTATAGAGAAGCATCAGCCGAGCCTCGTTATTTTGTCTGTGCCATTTCCGGGAGCAATGTATGCGGCCCTCAGAATTGCGCAAACGATTAAAGCCAATGATCCAAAAATCAAGATTGCCTTGGGTGGCGGTTATGTTAATACTGAATTGCGCGAACTTACTGAGCCTCTCATATTCGATTATGTTGACTTCATCAGTTTAGATTCTGGTGAGAGGCCTTTGCTCAATATCCTTGAGCATCTCGCTGGCAAAAGGTCAGCAGAGCGACTGGTTCGCACCTTTGTTCGTAACGCCACTGGCCAGGTTCAATATATGAATTGGCAAGAGCCCGATATTCCATTTGAGGATGTTGGTGTGGCGACTTGGGATGGTTTGCCATTGGATGCTTATTTATCGCTTCTTGATATGCTTAATCCGATGCATCGGCTTTGGAGTGATGGTCGATGGAATAAGCTCACGGTGGCACATGGCTGCTATTGGAAGAAGTGCAGTTTCTGCGATGTCAGCTTAGATTACATCTCACGGTATGAGACTGCATCAGCCAGCTTATTAGTAGATCGTATTGAGCAAATCGTTGCCGAGACTGGCCAGACTGGATTTCATTTGGTTGACGAAGCTGCACCACCGAAAATCTTGAAAGCGCTAGCTGAAGAACTCATACGTCGTAAGGTGATGATTTCTTGGTGGGGCAATATTCGCTTTGAGAAAACGTTCTCCCCTGATTTGGCTGAGCTACTTGCAAAGAGTGGTTGTATTGCAATGTCTGGTGGTCTAGAGGTTGCATCTGACCGATTGCTTAATCTGATGAAAAAAGGCGTCACTGTAGAGCAAGTGGCTCGAGTGACAAAAGGATTTTCTGATGCAGGAATTTTGGTGCATGCCTACCTGATGTATGGGTTTCCAACGCAAACAGTTCAAGAGACTGTTGATGCTTTGGAATATGTGCGCCAGCTGTTTGAAAATGGTTGTATCCAAAGTGGATTTTTCCATCGCTTTACTTGCACTGTTCATTCGCCTGTTGGTCAAAACCCAGAGGAATACGGTATTACCTTGATACCGCTTCCTCCGGTGAGTTTTGCGAAGAACGACATTGCGTTTACCGACCCCACCGGGGTCGATCATGATGCCTTAGGTCAATCCCTGAAAAAGGCTATTTATAACTTCATGCATGGTGTTGGGCTAGAGCTGGATACACATACTTGGTTTGATGAATGCGACATATTAATTCCCAAGTCGAAAATTGCTCGCAGCAAAATCGCTAAAATCCTCTAGACGGCTTTATTTGAGATCTAGCTTTAAGTACAATATTTAGTGTAAACAGGAGAACGGGGAAAATATGAAACTATCACGTCGTGCTTTCATTGCTTCAGTAGCCTTAGCTCCAGTAGCTTGTGGCGTGCCGCTTTCCTATGAGCGGGGCACCCCTGTAGCCCAGCCAAAACCACTCCCCGTAGTGCGCCCTCCACAAGTTGGTCAAGAGTGGTCCTATATCAAGCGCGATGTGTTTAGTGGAAAACATTTAGGCATCGTTACTGAACGTATTGCTTCGGTTGGGTCAACCATCGTGGTCGAGCGTACTGACGAAAATGGCGGAAAGCTTGCTAATGAATTGCAGGCCCCGTGGGGAATGGTAAGGACGGATCCACATTGGTCGCGCGTTATCAATTTCAATCCAGCGATTCCGCTTTGGCCGCAAGAGTTATCTGCAAGCTGGAATAAACAGATCATCACTAAATACACATTGGCTGGATATCCGGACAGCTCTTATGGGTGGCAGTTGTATATGAGCGCTCATGGCTGGGAACAAATTACCGTGCCCGCTGGTAGCTTCCTTACTTTGCGTTATCAAAACTTGATTAACTACGAAAGCAATGATGACAATAATGTGAACTGCATTCGGAAAGAAACGATTTGGCTTGCTCCTAGTATTGGTCGTTGGGTTGCTCGCGAGTCTTCAGGTTCCTACATGATTCAGGGTCAGATTGGAGCAGTCATTTTAGAGGATAGCTTCCAGTGGCAACTCACCTCCTATAAATAAAAATGCAACGACGTTTATTACGCTCAGCCTCTTTGCTAACGGCAAGCCTAATGCTGTCAGCTTGTATTGCTTCGCAACCCTACCCAAGTGGAGTGCCTGCGACTCAACCCATTCCAACGCCCGCTGCGCGCGCTCCGAAGATTGGTCAAGAGTGGGTGTACAACGTACGGAATGTATTTAACCAAGAGTTAGTGGATGTGGTTACTGAAAGAGTGGTTGCGGTCGGCGAGCAGATTCGCATACAGAGATCGGGCGCCAAAGCCGGCGTTCTGCCAGATGAAATTCAAAGCCCTTGGGGATACGCGCTTCAAGATGCTCACTGGAGCCCGCCACAAAAGTTTATCAAGCCAATTCCTTTGTGGCCCGAGCAACTGACAGTCGGCTGGAATCAGTTTTATAAAACTGGGTATCAAGTGCTAGGCTATCCTGACGGCACTTATTACTGGGGTATGAGTATGAAAGCTACTCAGTGGGAGTTGATCAAGGTTCCTGCTGGTCAATTTTTGACGCTCAAATACCACGATGAGATGCCTTACTTTGGGAGTAATGACGTTTTCCGGGTGGGAAATATTCGCGAAGAGGATATCTGGTTTTCCCCTGAAATCGGTCGCTGGGTCATTCGCAGGGGTTTTGGGCGCTACATTACTAATGGCGTATTTTGGGCGAATGCCTATTGGGAAGACTATCTCCAGTGGGAGCTTGTGTCCTGGAAGTAGACTTAGCGCTTAAAATCAGTGCATCTCTATGTATACCGTTAAAGAACTTTTTCCAACCCTTCAGGGTGAGGGTGCTCACGCAGGTCGTGCTGCCGTCTTTTGTCGTTTTGCAGGCTGCAATCTATGGAGTGGCCGGGAAGAGGATCGCGCTACTGCTATCTGTCAATTTTGTGACACAGACTTTGTGGGCAGCGATGGTGATGGCGGCGGAAAATTCGAGACTGCACTACAACTAGCCGAGGCTATTGAATCTGCTTGGAGAAGTACTTCGGCGGGTCCACAGAAACGCTATGTCGTTTTTACTGGTGGTGAGCCTTTGTTGCAATTAGATGAGACATTAATCACAGCCTTACATCAAAAAGGTTTTGAAGTTGCCATTGAGACCAATGGAACTATTAAAGTGCCAAAGGGCATTGATTGGGTTTGCGTGAGTCCTAAGGCTGGTTCTGAGTTGATCGTATTGCAGGCTGATGAGTTAAAACTCGTTATTCCGCAGTCGGCTCATGACAACCTTGCGGCACTAATGGATCGATTTGAGAAGATGGATTATCGTAATCGATTTTTGCAGCCAATGGATGGCCCCAATCTGAAGGACAATATTGAATCAGCAATACGTTTATGTCAAAAGCATCCGTTATGGCGATTGAGTCTTCAGACCCATAAGCTCATCGGTATTCGCTAGACACTGCAGTGCCATTGAAAGAATTGCAAATGACTACAAAACAACCCGCTATCTCAATTACTCGCCGTCTGGAGTTTGACTCTGGCCATCGCATCCCCAATCATGGCGGGCAATGTAAGCATCTGCACGGTCATCGTTACGCTCTTGAGATTACTTTAAGTGGACACATTGCTGATCACCCAGGTAAAGCAGATGATGGCATGGTCCTAGATTTTGGAGATATCAAGCGCTTGGCAAATCAGCATATAGTCGAACCTTGGGACCATGCATTTTTGGTGGCCAAAGAAGACGAAGGTCTGGTTACATTTTTAGCAAGTCTGCCAGATCACAAAACCGTTGTCATGGACCATGTCCCAACAGTTGAAAACCTTGCCAATGCAGCCTTCCTTATTTTGCAACCAGTATTTGAGAAAGCATTTGGCGGTCAGTTAAAACTGTCGTCCATTCGTCTTTATGAAACTCCCAATTGCTGGGCAGACGTTACTCACCCATAAATCATGCAAGCCGAGCTTGATCGTCAGTTTATGCAGGAGGCTTTGGAGCAGGCTAAGTTAGCCGCTCTAGCTGGAGAAGTCCCTGTCGGAGCAGTGCTAGTCCGCGATGGGCTGGTGATTTCTAGATCTTTTAATAAGCCTATTGCTAGTCATGACCCTAGCGCCCATGCTGAGATGTTAGCCCTGAGGGGCGCTGCAAGCCAAGAGCAAAACTATCGTTTACCTGGAACAACGATGTACGTTACTTTGGAGCCCTGCGCCATGTGCGCCGGTGCGATGTTGCATGCTAGGATTGAGCGCGTAGTGTTTGGCGCATCAGATCCTAAAACGGGCGCCGCTGGGGGTGTGTTCGATTTATTCTCTGTGAAGCAGATCAATCACCAGACAGCATCTGAAGGTGGCATCATGCAGGATGAGTGCGGTCAATTACTGAGAGATTTTTTTAAGGAGCGACGTTGAAGTCCATTCACCTCATTGCTCCTTCTGGAGCTAGCTTAGATATGCATAGCCCTCAGGCTGGTATTCATTGGTTGAAACAACAAGGCATCGCCATTCACAATGAAACTTGCGTGAGCAGGGTAGAGCAACGCTTTGCTGGGACCGACGCAGAGCGCTTAGCGGAAATCAATCAACTTCAAAAAGTATCCCCCGCTCATCTCGTCATGGCCATGCGCGGTGGATATGGCATTCATCGCCTACTACCCGATATTGAATGGGATGGCATTGCTAAAACAATTCAGGGTGGCTTACAAATTTGTGGCCACAGTGATTTCACGGTATTTCAGTTGGCGTTATTAGCAAAGACTGGGGCCATCACATTGGCAGGCCCAATGCTCAATTACGATTTTGGTCGTCAAGATGATCAAGGTAATTCACTTGCACCAGATGCTGTAATGTGGAAGTATTTCCAGTCTGCAGTTCAAGAGCGCACATTAGACTGCCAAGTAACAAGCGCTCAGTCTTATCTTGGTAAAACAGATTCTGGATCGAGTTCTGGCTTGCTATGGGGCGGTAATTTAACGGTGTTGGCTGGGCTGGTTGGGACATCTTATATGCCAAGCTCCAAGCAAACCCAAGGCGGTATCTTATTTTTGGAGGATGTGAATGAACATCCCTATCGAGTAGAGCGCATGTTGATGCAATTATTGGATGCCGGAATTCTTGCCAATCAAAGCGCTATTTTGTTGGGTGGATTTTCAGCGTATCGCCTCTACGATAACGATCGGGGATATCAGCTTGAGAGTGCCATTGAGGCTATTCGCGCAAGACTTTTAATCAATATTCCGATTTTAAGGGGTCTGCCATTTGGCCACCAAGCAGAGAAGTTAACTTTGCCAGTGGGTGCTATTGCAAACCTCAGTTATAACGCTCAAGGTTTTATCCTCCACTCGCAATGGTAAGCGCATAGTGCATTGGCATTCGATTTGTAGAGTATCTCTGCTTCTGATAGCTTCCCTACTTACAGGTACGGCCATGGCAACTGAAGAACCAAAATATTTTGTAATAGAAAATGCCCCGCCATTTGAATTAAGGGTTTATGAGCCTTTAATACTGGCGGAGGTGAAGGTGAATGGTGATATGGATTCAGCTTCTAGCCAGGGATTTCGATTAATTGCAGCGTATATTTTTGGTAAAAATCGGATCAATGAGAAGATTTCCATGACTGCCCCAGTTGGCTTTGAAGAAAAAAGTACAACGCTTGCCATGACAGCGCCTGTTGGGATTGAATCGAATCAAGGTCTTTCAACTGTTTCGTTTGTGATGCCATCTCAATACACTCTTGCAAGCTTGCCACAACCCCTTGATGGAAAAGTGCAATTGCGTGAAGTTCCAGCCACTAAAAAAGCAGTGATCATGTTTTCAGGTTTCTATACCGAAGAAAAAGTAAAAGAAAAAACTGTAGAACTGGAAAGATGGATCCAAGTTAAAAATTTGCAGGCTATAGGTCTACCCAATTTTGCTCGTTACAACCCGCCTTGGACTTTGCCTTTCTTAAGGCGCAACGAGGTAATGATAGAGGTACGGGATCGGTAAGTTTAGGGCTTAGCCTCAAAACTCTTTAGAAGATATTCGGCACCACTGCCTTGGCCTAGGGCTTTAACCAGTGTTGGTAAAGCTTCCGCTAGATTCTTTTCGAGCGTCCAGGGTGGGTTGAAGACAAACATCCCGCTAGCTTGGAGGCGACGCTCACCAGGGGCATTCTCAACGCGTAATTCTGTGTGCAGCCAAGAGCGTTTATGGGTTGCGGCAATCTTTTTCATGCGATCAGGTAAGGAAGCAGATTCCCTTCTGGAGAGGATGGGGTACCAAATGGCATAACAACCAGTGGCAAAGCGCTGTAAAGCCTCTTCCAACGTTGTTTCAAGATAGCGATAGTCTTGCTTATCCTCATACGAGGGATCGATTAAGACTAAGCCTCTTCTGCTTGGCGGGGGTAGCAGGCCCTTTAGCCTTGCAAAGCTATCTTCAGCGTAAACATCAATTTGCTTGGCTTGCTTTAACTGGCGGACGTTATGACGCAAGATATCAATTTCTTTGGGGTGTAGTTCAAAGAGTTTGAGGCGATCTTGCGGTCTGAGGAGGCGCGCCAAGATAAAAGGGGAGCCTGGGTAGACGTTGATCTTCTCTTCAGAGTTTTCAGCGCGAATGTGCTCCAAATAATTCTGAATACTTTCACCAATATTCTTGCCGGAGGATTTGCATTCCTCAGCAAATTTAATCAGCTGAAAAATACCGCTATCTGCTTCTTTGCTAACGGCGGCAAAGCCATCTATTAAGCTGTAGATACCAGCCCCAGCATGGGTATCAACGATTGTCAGGGCGCCTGGTTTTTCTTGTAGATATTCAACCAGATGAATCATGATGAGATGCTTGAGGATATCCGCATGACTACCCGCATGAAATGCATGGCGATAACTAAACATAGCAACTCAGCATGGCGACTCAGGCCACCTTAGATGTTTGGGCTTTAATAAATAAAACCAGGGTAACTGCAATCAATGCAACCGAGACGAACTGCACGGGACGGTTCAGCTCTAGATCCATAGTTTGGGTCAACAGCGTATAAATAGCAATAACACCGCCAATAGCAATAATGCGCGGCCACATCTTATTTGGAAGTAGCTGGCTGTCATTGACGTATTGAGATAGTGCGACCCCAATCATCCCGCACCAGAGGCCTACGCCAGCCCCCGCTAGAACATCGGTGAGCCAATGTGCTCCAACCGCAATACGCGAAAGCCCAACCAATGATGCAAGGATAAAAAGCCATAGCAGGGGGCCGCGCTTGCTTTTGGCAGAGGCAAAGTAGAGCGCGCTAGCAATAGCAAAAGCAGTGAGGGTATGGCCTGAAGGAAATGCCTTGGAGAGTAAGAGCTCCCCGATACGGTGAAAGCTAACCTCAGTCAAAACTCCCGCAGGCCTTGGAAAATCAAAGAATGGCTTCAGAGTGGAGCTGGCAATAGCAGAAATAGCTCCAGCAAAAATACCAGCCGTTAATAATCGCGGTGCTAGTAAAAGCAAGGGAAAGGTAATTGCAAATACTCCCCAGCCATTTCCTAAATAAGTGAGGAAGGCCCAAATAGTGTCTGGCACCGCTTGGGTAAGGTTATTGATGAGCAAGAAGCTGCTTGTTTGTAGGTCGCTAAAGTAAATGACGCATGCCAAGACTATTGGCAAAAGCGGGAGAAGCCATGTCACTGGTGAGAAGTTCTTATTGCTCATGCCAATTAGTGATTCTTTGCCTGATCAGCGCCCTGAATTTGAATCGAAACCTTTTCTAAGACCTGGGCAACTGTAATGGCTTGCATGCAAACATTATCGTGGCACGGTGTTTTACGATGATTAGCGGCACTAACGCAAGGGGAGCAGGCTAGGTTTGCAGTAATTGCAATTGAATTACCAACAGAGCCATAAAGAGCTGGAGTCTCAGGGCCAAAGAGCACAACAGTCCTGAGTGGGGTCACGGCCGAGAAGTGTCCAGGTCCCGAGTCGTTGGTAACCATGACATCTGACAATGTATAGAGTGGGGGTAATTCAGCAAAGCTCACTTCGCCTGCAAAGTTCACTGCGTTTTTAACATTGGCAACTGCGCGAACTTTTTCGACATACTCAAATTCAGCAGGGGATCCTGTAATTAAAATGAGATCGTTTGGATACTTCTGATGAATGCTAACAATCAACTCAGAGAAGCGCTGCTGAGACCAACGGCGCTGTGGCAATAAATCACTCGCATTAGGATTGATCAGAATAAGACGCTCTTTACCCTGGGTAAATACAATATCCGCTTCACTTGCCAATTTCTCAATTCGTTGACGAACTTTATCCATTACCACTGGATCAATCACTGCTTGCTCTAACTTAACTTCAGCGTCGGAGATATGAATTTTACTAAAAGGAATTTCAATCTTGCTGGCGAATGCCGCATGAATCAAAGAGAGAAAGTTCTTCGTAATATGAATATGCGGGTTGTAGTGAACCTTGCGTGTGAGCATCGCACCGCGCCATAAGCCTTCACCGTGGAAGATGTGATAACCCACGCGGCGACGCGCTCCACAAAGGCCAGTCAATAAAGCAGTGAAGCGCGAGAACAGTTCTAGATCAATGACAGTATCGATGTGATGACGGCGGGCAACCACTAGAAAACGCAGAGTATCTTTAATCAAACCACCTAAGCTGGAAGAATCAATCGTAAAAATATTCTCAGGCTTAACTGTATTTAATAAGCTTAAGCTAGCACGATTACTCTTAAAGATCAGGAAGAATAACTCCGCACCACGGGCTTGAGCATTTCGCATCGCTGGATCCACAAGAATTGCGCTACCCATTTCCGATAACTCAATGAAGAGAAGTTTGCGCGGTGTTTCTGCTTCGCGAGAGAAGATACTCTTGATACCATCAACTAAAGCGACCAGCGGAGTTGCTACGGCGCAAAGCGGAACACCGACCCAATGGTCGATTGCGCGCATGGTATTGACACTAATACTCATAGTTTGGCTCTAAATATTATTTTCGTTTTAATAAAAAGTACGCACCTGGTAGTACGCATAGTACTGTCAGTGCACCATAACTCATCGAGGCCAAGACTGTCAGAGATGGATTAACCCCCCACAGCGCTAACACTGAAGAGAGTGTTGCTTCACGTAGCCCCCAGCCCGAGATGCTAATAGGTAACATCAATAAGAGGCTTAAGGCGGGCAGACCAATCATGAGGCCTTCAATGGGTGCCTCAGCACCATAGGCCTTCAAGCAAAAACCTAAAGCAAGAATGGTCAGAAAGTGAATGAAGATTGCAAAGCTCGCTTGGGCGATATTCATTGGCCAGGAAAACGCCAGCTTAATACCCGGGAGCGCATGGTTCATCTGTAGTCGGTCTAATCCTTTTTGGAGAAGATCGCGGCTTGGCGTCCAAGCCAAAATCAAGGCAATTACCAAGCCTGCGAAAATCATGACAGCAGTGACGCCGTAGCCGAGAGCTGTTCCCCACGCAGCTAAAGTAGCACCACCTAAAATGAGGCCAATGCCGCCCAAAAGGTTATTGCCGGCCAAGCCCAGCAAACGATCAACCAGCACCATAGAAAAGCTGAGGCGCAATTTAGGTGGCGCATGTTCTAGATCAACTTTGTGATGTAGCTCTTCATCAAGTTCTTTAGTTTCGCTAAATTTGCCACCGCTATTTAGATGGCTTGCTGTAATCGCACGATAGCTATCGCCACCGAGGGTGCTGGGGAGACCTTGGTTAATAAGCCCGCCCGCGAAGTAAAGTGCAATGTAGTCTGTAGTGCTGCCTTGGAATCCTACTTTGCGCATCAGAAATCCCCAGCGCAAACCGCCGCAAATAAAAGCCAAAGTAATGGAGAGGCCAGCAGCTAAAAACCACTTCGGCTGCATGTTGATTTCTGAATCTAATAGAGTGTGCCAATCAATGCCGCTAGTTGCCTTCCAGAGGAGGGCGAGCGATAACAAAATACGAATAGTTGGCCAAGTACGCTTAAGTACTGCTTTCCACCCAGATGTGGCTTTAGGGATGGTTTGGGGTTGTGAACTCATAGGCGTAAGGATAATGCCTTGGGCGCCTAAGGTCTTGAAATTACTCCGGTAATGCAGTGTTTTGCCAGTTGGTGCAGAGGCTAAAGTCAAATTTTGACAAATTCTGGCCAAAACGCTGGATTTCAATGCTCTCTAAAGGCTCACATTTCTTGAATCCTGGCTTGTTTCCGGTAGGGCTAGCAAAACTCATCCCAGACCAATTGATGAGTAGCACGCTAGCACCTAGAGGTAATTGTCCAAACCATAAATCAAATTGATCTTGACGTTGGTCTAGGACGAACACGGGGATTGGACTCGCATACCAGGCTGCGCGACTACCCAGCGTCCAGTTTTGAACGGCAATGCCATCAACTTTATTTGCTTGCACGAGTTGTACAGCTTTTTGACCTGCTATTTTCCAGCCATAGAGATCTGCAATCGGATTGGATTTCATGGAGGCTGAAGAAATACCACCGGCTATCACTAATCCAAATCCAAGCAAGCACAGCAGAATTTGAATACTCAACAATAAGCGGATCAAAACGCGATGATGCATCGACCATGCCCTTGCTAAACCAATGCCAGCAAAGGGTGCAAGGCAAAACCAAGCAGGAGTTGTCCAGTGTGGCAATCCACCACCTCCTGACAGCGCTGCAAAGATGGTAAATGGAATGAAGAAAAAGCTCAGTAAGGATGCTAAAGATAACTTGGCACCATGAAAGCAGTCCCTTAAAAACACAAATCCGCCGAACAGCAGAAGGGGTCCAAAGCAGGCGACTTGAATTCCTAGAAAAGTAACCACCCTGCGCCATGCCCAGGTACTTCCACCGCCGTGTGTGATTTGATATTTAAAGGAGATCCAGTCGTTTATCCAGTTCCAGTACAGAACAGGCGTGATCAAGACAAGCGCAATGAATACTGCTAACCAGAATCCTGTTTTATTAATCCAAGGTTTTTTAAAAGAACTGATCAATACTAAGAGCAATGCAAAAGCAGCAAAGACGCCCGTGTACTTACTAAGTCCAGACAAGCCTAAAAGAGCTCCAGTGATGAGCCAATCCCATATGCTGAATTGATCTTGTCTTAGCCAGCGTAAAGCCATCAACATTAAGCCGAGACTGAATAGCGACAAGAGACTATCTGGCAACAAGCCAATTGCTAAAACATGCGGTAGCGGGGCTGCAATGACAGCAAGAACGGCGAACAGGCCACAATTGTTTGCAGATGGCAGTGCGCTGGTGAGGTAGCCAGTATTGCGACCTTGAAGTAAGTGATGAAGTTCAATCGTGACTTGATAGACGAGATAGCAAGAAATGATCCAGAGTAATTCTGGGATGATTCGAATCATTCCTTCGGAGGAAGTTAAAACTACTAGTGGCCACTGAATCCAGCCCACGAGTGGTGGGTGATCAAAATAACTCCATGCTAAATGTTGGGCATAGAGTGCGTAATGCGCCTCATCGACAGAAAATTCAGTAGAAAAGCCCAGCCCAAGATGAATCAGCGCAGCAATGAAGATGCAAGCTGCTGCCCATGTCGATGGAGATTGCGGGGGTAGTTGATAGCGCATCGAGTTCTTTATTGTTTGATCTGAAACGATTTTAGACTTACTTAGCTATTTCTTTGGGACAATAGGAGGATGAGTCTCAAACACCCATTTTTCGCGGATAAGGCCGTCACCACTCGCTTTTGGGCTTACGGCTGGATATTGATAGTGGCATTCAATTTAGCGGCTTGCGCTGGTCTCTCGCGAGATTCAGTGCAAGATGAGTCGGGGCAAGTCCTGGTATTTGATCAATTGCCGGCACAGGAATCGCTACCCAAATTTTCTGCTGAGACTGCACGTGACGGCATGCCAGTGGGCTGGCACTTTTATCGCATCGCCCCTTATAAAAAGAATACTGTTTATCGTTTAGAAAATTACCAGGGCAGAACAGTACTAAGTGCCAACTCAAAAACTTCTGCTTCTGGACTAGCTATTAAGTTGCGACCACGTCAAACTCAAAATCTCTGGTTGAAGTGGGAGTGGAAGGCGATCACTTCTATTCCCGAAGCTGATAACACTGAACGTTATCATGATGATGCACCGCTACGTATCTTGGTGGCATTTGATGGTAATAAATCTAAGTTAGCCCTCAAAGAAAAAATGGCCTTTGAGATGGCGAGTTTAATTAGCGGGCAAGAGATGCCTTATGCAACCATCATGTATATCTGGTCAGGGAAGACGCCGGTTAATACCATTCTGGATAACGCCCATACATCTCG
>Ga0194059_1000546_pt1 | contig 17620 bp, 16 predicted proteins | sample SepL6211m_MetaG_FD_163426 | JGI IMG/M metagenome (GOLD analysis project Ga0194059, IMG submission 163426) | Anoxic zone freshwater microbial communities from boreal shield lake in IISD Experimental Lakes Area, Ontario, Canada - Sep2016-L626-11m | ecosystem: Environmental > Aquatic > Freshwater >... | reverse complement strand
TGAAGAAGAGCTTAAGTTAGCGGTAATGATCGATCAACTCCATTGTCAGGGTTCTTGCCTTGTTGTCATAAGACACTATTTGTGGAACAGAACCCGCCAAGATTTGGGCTGCGCGAGTATGCATATCAAATTCGTGTTGTGATACATGCTTTTTGCAATATAATTTCTGCAATTTGTCCATGTTGATTCAAATTTGATGTTGTTTGGAACTGTGTGATTGACTTGTGAATTTCTTCATTCTAAAAAAAATAATTCCTTGGACAAAAGATGTCTGTGATACTGCATTGCGTTGCCGAGTCTAATGGCAAGTTGCGTGTGCGAATTCAATCTTATAAAGACGACGAGGGAAAGATTCACGAGGGCGTCTATGATGATTCCCTGAACTGCCAGTTCCCAAGAGCACTTCGTGTGGCAGGAAGAATATTTACCGTGCCAACGCAAGACGTGTCGCTCCGCAGTGCCAAGACAAAGTACTTCTATCACGTCAAACCTGGGCGCATTCACGTAGAAGAGTCTCTTCCAATTCCTCCAAGCGTCGTTTGGGAAGCGAGTTGTGAATGTGTTGTCTGCATGACTGAACCAGCAGATTCCGTATTTGCCCCTTGCGGTCACGCGTGCACATGCAGTTTGTGCTCGCAACGACTTGAAGTCTGCTGTCTGTGCCGCACCGTCATCACTCACAGGATGGCTCGAGGTGCCTAGAGCTTTTTCATTTGCTGGATTGTGCTTTCGAAGTCGCTCATGATGGCAGCCCGGATGTAACTTAAATCGGACTGCCTGTTCCACACGCTGTTCCACGACGCCTGTTCTCTCTCGGCAATACGATCTGGGTGCTGCAACAGTCGAAGAATTGTGTCCGCCATCTTCTCATACGTGGCAAAAATGACAGAGTCTTTGTACACTGCATCCAGCGCAGGATCGCACGAAGGCTCCGACATGACACACGTTCCATGGGCGAGCAAGTATTCAATGCGGTGCGTTTCCAGAACGGCCGGTTCATAGTAGTGCAGATTCAGAACAATTTGAGCCCTGGAAATGAGTTCTTCACGCTTGTCTCCAAACAGATTGTACTCCATCTCAAAGAGGACGTTGAAGCCCCTTGGTTTCAGGAGGTGCACCAAGTGATGATAGAACCGCTCGCGGCGGGGATTTTTACAGCCATAAAATAAGACGTTGATGTCTCTCTTTGATAACTCAAAGTTGTGCTTGTCCAGTGAAAAACACAACGGCACCCGGATGGGCACGTGGTGCATGGGCGTCTGAATGCCTTGGGATCTCCAATACTCAATGTTTTTGGGACTGAATTCCCAGACCGATACCGCGTTCACAAGCTTTTGTTTGTAGGATTCCGTGATCCAGCGTGGAGCGCTCGTCTGTTCCATCTGGACAACAACGTAACGCTCTGGAAGCACGTTGATTACGTTGGCACCAAGAACGAGCCAAAGCACATTGTCCTCGTACAGTGGGTTGGAAAGGTTCTTGGACAGCCTTGTTTCCACCGGAATTCCCAGGAGCGTCAACGCATCAGAGACGCCAATTGCAGTTTCGTGGAAGACTGCTCCCGAGTAAAGCACAACTGCTTTGAAAAACGGCTTTGGTTCCGGAGCCGCTTCCAGTGGCTTGTCTTCCACTGGAACTTTTTGGATGCTCTGTAATGCTTTGAGGCTTGCCCCTCTGTTCACCCTGATGCGGATTCTGAACTCCTTGGAAAATATGAGCTCCCAGAGACGTTCAAAACAGTACCCTTCAACAGGGCTTAATGAGTTCAGTTTCGTCAAACAATATTCATAAAACCACTTTGGTCTCTCCTGTATGGTCTCACGTGTCACTGCAAACAAAGCTCCGGCGTTGAAGTGGAATGATGCTGGTCGTGGCGTCCGAAACAAGTCATCGTAGAGGTCACCCAGAGCTCGCTGAATCTTTGGATGGTGCTTTGGGTAGAAGTCCTTAATTTCAATCCGCCAGTCACTGATGTACTGGAACGAAGACACTTGCTGACCTGATACGATGCGTTCAAGGTCTTTCAGGATGGTTTTTGAGTGATCAAAGGGGTTGGCTTGGAGGAATACGGTTACATCCGATAGCTTGTAATAATTTTCTACAATATGAGCGATGTACGTGTGGGTCTCTCTCCCAACGTTTGGAAGAGCCTGGTATTCGACGAGCGAAGAGTGTGATTCAGGTGCTGGATTGCCACTTTTGTCGTACACAATGGCTTTGAACATTGCACTGGACGGCATGGAGTCAACAAATTTATCCAACCAAGCAAGACTTTCGTTATATTTAGCAATCACAATCTCCGTAATCATTGAGGGTTCATTATCTTACAATAAAATATTACTTGATATGTAGTTAATCATAGACGTAAAATGACACGGGTTGCCGTCGATGACTACACGGAAGCCCGTTTTGTTTTTTGCATATCCGGTAAAATGGTGAGACAATTCAGTGTAAATTCTCCATCTAAGCGTCTGTTCTCATACATGTTTGACGGAAAACTTCCAACACAAATCACTGTTGACCATGAACACCAAAAGCTCTACACATTGACATCTAATTCATTGTTCATTCATGATTTTGGTTCAGAGTATGGATCTGAACAGGAGCTCGATGCCACAATAATTCGGTACTCTGCCACAGGAAAACTTGTGATCATGAAAGCTTATCATGATTCTGCAGAATTTAATTTTCTTGAGCACGATTCCATTATCTCGGTTCCAATACCGTTTGAAACGTTTGCATGTGATCCCAGCGATGCAACGCGTATCTTTGCATGCGGTATATTTACAGATACGTATGAGATCAATCTTTCCACAGGCGCGACACGGCTTGTGGCAAATATCCGTTTCAAGGATTTTTTTGTGGTTGCCAGCAGATTATATGGCATTGTCAACGGGAAAATTGCATCCGTCAACGTATCCTCGGGTGCCATTCAATTCCATGATGTCATTATTGCAGACAGCATCAATTCATTTGCATGTTGCGTCCAGTCCAATCGCGTACTTTTCATGAACCGCGGTCAGCTTGAAAGCGTTCCAGTTGACTTTGGAGTCCCAACGCTCACTGTGGAAACCAGTCCAGTCACCGCAAAAGTATCATGGGCGCAAGACTTCAAGGCGGAATCATATGAAATTAGTTTGTTTGAGGACAACAAACAACTCCAATCAATGAGTATAATGAATCCCATGGCTGTTCTCCTGAACCTTACCCCTGGGACCAGATACGAAGTACATGTGAAAGCATTATACGGTAACGCATCCGTACAAGGTACCGTTGCAAAGCGCCGCTTCCGGACAGATCCGTGTGATGGAAACGCATTACAAGCAGTTGCAGCACACGTTACCAAATTTGACAAAGAAGGGAATCAGCGGATCTTTGACTTTAGGAACCTCGGACCGTCGTTCAAGCACATCAGAAGACATATTGAAAGCATGGTCCCGCAAGGTGAAATGATTGCGCTCCGGTTTGCCGTTGGAAAGCATCTCCTAGAGGAGAAGCTCCGTCTCGGACATGTTGGTCAGTCGATAGATATATCTCAGTTTGCAGACGACCATATTTACGTTCCATTCTATTCCGCAGGGCAAACATGTGAACTATTTAACAATGATCATCACACTGCTTTAAGATATGAAGAGACTGCAATGAATGTCGATGAAGTCCGAGTTCCTTTTGGACAGAAATGTGTAATAGTAGGGAGGACGGCCCGCATCTTCCGCGGATCTGCAGTCATCATATTCGACGACGTGGCTCAAGAGGCGTTCCCTCAAAGCCGAGCCGTTGCTGCCGGGATCTTTGACGCTGGAACCGCAAAGACCAGTTCGCTACTCTCAAGAAACGTCGTATTTGTCGCCGAAAAGAGTTCTGGGATATCACAAGTCAAGAATTCCTTTTTCGTTAAAGACGGATCTTCTTTTCAAGAGGTGACGCGAGAATCGGTCGGCATCGACTCATCTGGAAGCTTTGCAACGTACGGCGTTGGCGTGCTTCGGACTGACGATCTGGGGGTTAAAACAATCGAGCCTGTAATCGAGACAAGTTCAGTGCTCACGACGGTCTCAACCCTCAGCTCCAATGCATCTAATGCTTCCACCACAGCACTTTCTGTAGATTCAAGTGGTTTGTTTTGGGATCGTGACGATGCTTCATTGTACTTTGGCAGCTTGAAAAAATTCAGAATCAAATACAAAGCAGAAGACTCTGAAAATGCGGCACGGTTAGTCATACAAAGTTTTGAAGCAGGCCAATATGAGACGAAGATCGAGGTGACAAAATAGTTAACGTATAATTGATTTTTACTTGTCCGGCACATCCAGTGCATTCAGTGTATTCCGTAATTGTGCACTGCGTTCTTCATCCGTTTTCATGAAGAACGCAATATGATCCTTGAAGCCCTGGCGACCAATTTCGTTTGTCATGTTGAATTTCTTGTTGTGGTGTGCGGACTTGTTCCAGCAGAATGACTTGCGGTCCGCCGTGTAGACGTCCGTTGCGTCAAAGACGTACGCGGCAACCACTTTTGTCTTGTCCGTCAGATCAAATTGAACTGCAACCACAATATCACAGTGGTGAGGATTAGGTGCCTTGCTGAGATTGAAGTAATATCCGCTGTATGAACATGTATCCTTGTTGAGACCGTGATATGTTGCCGTTTTCAGGGAGACTCGGACTGATGAAGCCGTCAAAAATGTGCCCTTTATATTCAAGTTTCTCCAAAATAGAATGTCCACCGTCTCTCCATGGCGCAGTGGAGAACAGGCGTCAAACGGCTTCAATGCCTCGGACACGGTCTTCATCCCGCGCAGCTCCGTCTGTTGATTATCAGATACTTTTGTGTTGGGAGAGCCAGCTCCAAATGTGAAGAAGCAGTCGTCTCTTGTCCATTTTCGCTTGCCCCATATTTCCTGGATGTTTGATTCCAAGGACCGCATGAGCTTGTCCAATTTATCAGGACTGTCACGGCCCACAACGTAGCGGAAGCCCTCGTATGCATTTTCACGGCCGCGCTTTGATCCCGGCTTGTGATCGTAGACAAACGGCTGAAATGAACTCTTGATGTTAGATGACATCATGATATAGGCCTCCAGGATGTTGACGTTTGGAAGCTTGTCAAAGTCATTGCAGTTTAGATTTGCGTCATCTGACACGTCCACAACCAGGCGGATTAGAATGTGATCTTCATATCGCCCATCAGCAGCGCCATCGGCCTTGTTCACGTTGAAATTGACACACGTGCCAGGCGGGCCTCGCGCAACCTTGACCTGAACTGGCGCCGAGACTGATCCAGATTCTGTTGCAATGATTGCACAGAAGTCGACGATGACGCAGTCGGGCATGCGCTCAAAACGCACCATGATGTACCCCAATGCTTGCATGAATTTCACGAAGGCTTTGAAAGCGGCGCATTCGAGCCAGTTTGTTTGCCCCAGCCTGCGGTTACCAATTGTGATTTGATGTTTCTTCCGTCTTTTGATCTTTGCAATCTCCTGTTCCTCTGGAGTCAACGCGGTTGCGCGTGAATGGCCACTCTGCAGATTACTGTACATTGGCGTGTCCTTGCCATTTGCAAGTTTAAAGGTGCGGTTGCTTTGTTGACATGTTTGACTGTTCCAGTGAAGAAGCTGAGCCTCGTAATCTGCCAGGGGTTCTCTGGTGTAATGCTCTTGAATCCACGCAATGTATTCATATGGACTTGCATGCTTTTCAACACCTGGTAATCGTTGAGATTGCTTACGCTTATCTTGTTCCGCAAGTTGCTCATCCCGCGTCTTTTGTTCCAGCCGGGCCCTCTTTGGTGCCGGCTCCTCCGGCGCAATGAGTGAATTGAGCTGAATCGAACTGGGACCGAGGGAGCTCATGAGCCTGATTGATATCAGTCGCACACATTTAAAGCCTGATCGATCAAACGCGCCCCTGTTGCATGATGGTGATGACCTTTGCACGCAAAATTCGAAGAATGAGCAAAAACTGATCGTGGGAGTCCGTGCCTTTGATGCGTTTTGAGCATGCAACCACGCACATTTTACGGAACTCTTGACGTCTGGCAATGCAGCTTTCAATTGATTTCAGCAACACGCGGCGCTCTTTGAGCGTTGACAAGTATTCTTCTGGTCTCAAAATGAATGGCCAGTCTTCAAATAGTTCTGGAACTTTGATGTTTTCCTCCACAAGGTCCACTGCGTAACGTTTGGTAATTTCATACCGTCTGAGCATTGACAGTTCACTTCTCTCAGCCATGCGGTACGGTGCGAACCGTGGCTGATCAATCGGACCAACAATTGCGTAATACGTGAAAAATGTTGCGTGATACTTTTTGTGACCTGCAATTCCAGAAACCCAGCGGTCAAAAGTACTACACCCCTTTACAGCCTCGTGATATTTTGCAAGATTTTGACATTTACGATCCGTTATAAATTTGCGCACGTTTGCTGGAGTTGACTCCCAGCACGCTCGTGGAGATTTGAACGTATCCTCAATGGATTTCATTTGAATGAACATACATTTTAATTGAGTGTCAAAGCAAATAACTGCCTAAAAAATATTGCATAGATAAAGTACAATGATTGCTCCGACATTCATCGGACTCATGGGAATGTTGCGCGCAAGCATCATGGCAAACCCTCATTTAGCAGTAAGCACTGGGCTGCTCGTGGCCTCTGAGGTAATGCCATTCTTCCCCCAATTAAAGGGGAACGGACTAGTGCATTCAGTGACAGACTTTGTGTCAACACACAAAGAACAAATTCAGCACATTGAGGAGATTTCCCAGGTCGACATTGACTGTGATGGAACCATTGGAACAAGCAAATCACCAGAGAACGCAGATGTCTCAAAGGAAGATGATCCAAAGACAGCGGTGTCCAACATGGTGGTGTATAGCGGATTTCTGCACGGACTCCGTTTCAAAGTGACGGTTGAGATTTCTTAATACTATGCGCACCCAGGTTCCACTGTTCACACGTCTCTCCAGGCGGTCTGTGCCGCCGTCAGCGTTGCCGAGAACTCTTCTGGTGTTTCAGCTGCATCCACGCCTTCGAGCGTCGTCTCGATCAACTCCTCAAACGTGTCGCCCATGCTTGACGCATAGATTGCATTGAAAAAGGTGCGTAGATCGTTCTTGTGTTCCTCGAGGTCGGTGGCATCCCTGGACGTCCCAAAGTCGTGCACGATTGCTTGAAACTTGTTGTCACCCTGTACGCGTCGAAGCAGCACGTTTCCAGCGTGCAAGTCGCCGTGCATAGTGCCAATGCGCAACATGTTCAGCACCACGCCAATCACGTCAGCAACGGCGCTTGCAACAACCGCTTCGGTCCATCCGAATTCTGACACGTCCACGACCCCACTCAGGACCGCGTACAGGTCGCTCCACGCGAGCTCGCTTGCAAGAACCGTCACTGGAAGAGGATCAAGAAGAGCGTGTCGCAGATGGTTGACGTCACCGCCGTGTTCGGATACGACTTCCAAGATTTCCGCGTCTGACGCTTCTGTGTGAAATGCGTGATTCACATCCTTCAGCATTCTTTTGCGGGTCACGCTTTGATTTGTGGTTGCCTCAAGGACGTCCAAGAAATGTTGCTTGCGCATGCTCCTTTGGACGCTGTCCTGGGGGTCGAGCTCCGCAAGGCAGGTCCCCCAGCCAATCACGGCCGGAAAATTGTCCGAGATTCCACCTAGGTGCGCGGCGAGACGTGCTTCCTCATCGCTCTTGTATGCGACTTTGAGGGCGTAATGCTGACCCTCTCTCGTGACAATTTCATACACGCGCGCGTTTGCGCTCTCGCTGCCGATGCGTCCGATGACTTTGTAATTTGACATGTCGCAAACGTCAAAGCTTCGACCAGGATACCTGGATCGACGCGTCGCCGTGTTCCAGGACATGCCTTTGAGTTTTAACATGATTGTTATTGTACTTTTTGTACAATGTTTTTTGGGTGATTTTTTGTAATTTGTGACAACAAGCCCAAATTGTCGCGAATTTCTGATTTGTCTGATTTTTACAACAGTGAAGTGAAGACCTAACAGGTTTCAAGATTCAAAATAAAAAGTATCATTAGGGTAATTAGGGGTTACATGAAAATTGGAACAATATTGTCCAATGAGAACTTTACTCTGCATGCAGGGCATGATGTACAGGTGGACAAACACACAATACAGTACACGTGACCGCATCTGCCGGAGATGGCTGGACGCCGAATAATGCCATATGCTTCCGTACAAATTTCACAGCATTTGTGCGGTGCTTTCATATGACTCCTTGCGTTTCGTGTGGTTCGTGTGGTTTCTGTGGTTCGCGTGCTTTGTGTGATTCCGGGGCTTTCCGGGGTTCCTGAGCAATGCAATCCACCCAATCCAGTGACATAAGTCTCAATGTACAGAAGAGCATCAAACGTGGTCCACCATTGCACCAGTCGTTCCCATCCACGCTGCATTACGACAATGGCAAGCGACAGTACAACGCATACTATCATAAGGTCAAGAAATGCAGTGACAGTCTGCAGCTCTATGATCTTGATGCACATGGCAGCAAAACGAAGACCGCAGAAAATGTAAACAAGTTGGAGAATTTCTGCAATGGATTTGGGATAGATCTCAGACGTACTGTCACCACTGTAATATATGGTTGTCATTTATCCGAGCACACATTAGATTGGTTGACATCTGCACGAGGATTCAAGTGACATCCAAAAACTTGCACCAAATTTATAAAAAAATGTTTATTACACTAAATGTCTTGCGCAACATACGAAGAACGAGCCGCGCTCAACAAGGCAACACCATGTGCCAACAAGTGGGAATCAGTTTTTCCTGTATCCATTGCACGTTCAGTAACTCCCGCTACGTTGCTTGTGATTACTTCTCTCATTGGCAGTGCAGTGGCACGGCGTAAATCATGGGCTGTGAATGGCCTCGTGAAAAAGAACGCTGTGCTCACACTTGCCGTCCTCTCCGCTGTTGCAAATCAGCAGAAAATGTAAACAAGTTGGAGAATTTCTGCAATGGATTTGGGATAGATCTCAGACGCACTGTCACCACTGTAATATATGGTTGTCATTTATCCGAGTATACAGTGGTTGACATCTGCACGAGGATTCAAGTGACATCCAAAAACTTGCACCAAATTTATAAAAAAATGTTTATTACACTAAATGTCTTGCGCAACATACGAAGAACGAGCCGCGCTCAACAAGGCAACACCATGTGCCAACAAGTGGGAATCTGTGTTTCCTGCATCCATCGCACGTTCAGTAAATCCCGCCATGTTTCTTGTTCTCATTTCCGTTATTGGCAGTGCAGTGGCACGCCGTAAATCATGGGCTGTGAATGGCCTCGTGAAAAAGAACGCCGTTCTCACACTTGCCGTCCTCTCCGCTGTTGCAAATCAATTGAGTTCTGTCTACGATCACAGTCGAGTGTCTGATGAGGCATACTGCTTAACATCAATGATCCCCGGGTATAACGCAAAAACAAATAAAATGGCATTTGGAGCATTGGGCGCAATATCTGCATTCTTCAGCGTCCATGGCGTCATCAAAGGCAATTGGGATACCGTTGCGCTTGCTGGACCGGCCCTTGTGCTCTCGGCGTATCAAGTAGCGACCAAGACGGACCCGCGCTCCTGCAAATCCAATGCTGCAACTACAGGTCTCCTGAGTTTTGGGATGGATATTTTGAGTTTGTCTGGCATCTTCGCCACGCTCGGTGCCACAAGCCAGAACAAGCGGGCCTTTGCAATGTACACGATTGCTGTAGCCATTGCAACAATCGGGATCATCTGTTCCGCCAGTTACCCCAAACGCGTAAAAGATGACTGCACGATTGACGACGCGGCAGACAACGAAGATGCCAAAAAGCGCCGAACGCCAGAGTTTGTGTCACAGATGGTCCTGTCTGCTGCAAATGCGACTTTCTTGATTTACTCTTTCTTGCACCTGAAAGGGTTTGGCTGTTGTGCCGCGTACCCCGCGCTCGGCCTCCTTGCCGCGGATCTCCTCTTGAAGTTTGAATTCTTCAACAACCGCATGCCGCTGATGGGGTCTGCCACGACGAGGACAAGCATTTACATGCTAATACAGTTTTTGGACGTGTTTGTGTCCAGCCAGGCGATTGTTTCCATATTGCTACCTCACCAGACGGGTGCTGCTGCCGTCGGTGCACTTGGCGCTTCTGCCAAATTGAGCGAGGAGGCGCTGGCCACTCTGGATAAATTGCTTCCGCCTGCAAGTGGCCTCACGCGGAACGTTGGAGCCTTTTACTACGCACGAATGATTGGGGCTGCATTTATAGCTGCTTACAAGAGCAATGCTGGATCAGAGGGTTCCGCAAGGAGACTGTTTTCTGCGCTAGCAGACATTGGCGGGAGCCTGTTCCCGTTTGCAATCGACACGCTAAATGCAAGTTCAATGGTAAATGACGACCCCCGGATCCTGAATCTGGCATGCTACATAAGATGATGTCGCTGCGGACAAAGTATGTAACACTTGATTCCTTGTAAAAAGCATGTGCTCGATAGGTTGTACACTGTGATGAATATGCTACACATGCAAGAAACAAAGTTACGGCTGCCTCAAACTGCAGAAGAGCCAGTCACCACACCTTGCGTACCGGAGCGTGCAGATAACTTTACAATTGTTTATAAATTTCAACTGTTTATATTGTCACAGTAAGCGTGACACATCCACACACTTCCTGCAGAACCTACAGAATCATGACTTCGAATGGCAAACAAAAAATGTCATACAATCGCGAAGACATTGTGCCAAAAAAGCAAAAGAGCGAGATTGAGAAGCCGTACGCATGCAACTTTAAAGGATGCGGCACGGCATTTAGTCATAACAGTACTCTGGTTGTCCACAAGCGCACTCACACGGGTGAGAAGCCATACACGTGCGACTTTGAAGACTGTGAGGCATCATTCCGTACCAGTGGGGGTCTCGTCACCCACAAGCGCACTCACACGGGCGAGAAGCCATTTGTGTGTGACTTTGAAGACTGTGAGGCATCATTCAGTACGAGTGGGGGGCTCGTTATCCACAAGCGCACTCACACGGGTGAGAAGCCGTATGTGTGCGACTTTAAAGGATGCGGCGCCGCATTTAGTCATAACGGTAATCTGGTTGTCCACAAGCGCACTCACACCGGTGAGAAGCCGTACGCGTGCGACTTTGAAGGCTGTGATGCGACATTCAGTCAGAGCGGGAGTCTTGTCGTTCACAAGCGCACTCACACCGGTGAGAAGCCGTACGCGTGCGACTTTGAAGGATGTGATGCGATATTCAGTAACAGCGGTAATCTCGAAAGTCACAAGCGCACTCACACCGGAGAGAAGCCGTACGCGTGCGACTTTAAAGGATGCGGTGTGGTATTCAGTCAAAGTAGTAATCTTGTCGTGCACAAGCGCATTCACACGGGCGAGAAGCCGTATGCGTGCGACTTTGAAGGCTGCGGTGTGGCATTCAGTGACAGCGCTAATCTTGTCGTTCACAAGCGCACACACACGGGAGCAAAGCCGTTTGCGTGTGACTTTGAAGGCTGCAATGCTGTATTCCGTGTGAGCTGGAGTCTCACAATGCACAAGCGCACTCACACTGGTGAGAAGCCGTACGCATGCGACTTTGAAGGCTGCGATGGGGCGTTCAGTTCAAGTAGTGGTCTAACAAGTCATGTTAAGAGCATGCATTCAGTCGAGGGAGTCAAACGACAGAAAAAACAAGAGAACCGCGTTCGCACTATCCTTCAAGAGTGGGGCCTTGTCGTCGACGAAGAATCTCACATCAACATTGGCCGTGGGGGCTGTGTTCCCGACACCGATCGCCAGTTCGCACGCGTCGACTTTGTGATTGCCAGCTGTACATCGTGCATTCTGATCGTGGAATGCGACGAAGCGCAGCACTATTGGTACGAGCTGTCGTGCGAGTGTTCGCGCATGAACGACGTGGTGGCATCGCTGCGCATCGCAGGGTGCGCAAAACCAATTTACTTTCTGCGTTTTTCGCCAAACGGAGCCTTTGAGCTCGACGGAGTCAAACACTCCCGGGTGCCTCGCATCATCCGCGAGGAGCACCTGAAAGCGCGCATTCTTGCAATCTCAGAGTGTCCGGAGCCGGAACAACTACTGACGATTGAGTACCTGTTCTACGACGCGGAAGACGATATGCCCCTTGTGACGATGGATGCAGAGTACGATGAGACGCTTGCGGCGTGTGTGGTCCCGTCACCGGCCCCTGAGAATCTATGACAATATAAATACATAATTACAAGAATAAATTTTAGAATTTGATTTCATCAAACTTGTCCTTGGTCTGCGCGCGGGAATACCTGTTTGCAAACGGTAGACTGCGTGATCCTCGCGCACCCCTACTGTTCGCCCACGTTCCCTGCGGCAAACTATAGTCTTCCAGATCGTCTTTCTCATCATCATCCCCAATGCTCTTGGTCTCAAATTCACCAAGCTCATCAATCTCATCCAGCTCGTCAAGCGCGTGAAGGCCAGTCTCAGCTCCCATAGGATCAGTTTGTTCTTCGATTTCATCAAGGTGACCATCGTACTCATCGAGTGCGCCTAGAACGCGTCCGTCGACCACTTGTGACCCAGTGTTGATGTACGAGCTCATCTTGCGTTGGTGGAACGATTTTCTCACGGATTTCAACGAAAGAGGGAGGAGCGCGCACAGGCTGACCAGGCAAAGAGCCGTGAGGCCGAACAGCCACCAGACCTGCGCTTTGAGCGCAGCGGTATCTGGACAAAAGCTCTGTCGAATTGTGGAGCAATGATCAGTATCCGCGTCAAAGCACACGCAAGAGAAGTCCCCTTCACACGAATATGTTGCAATGCCTCTGTATGCAAAGCATGCCGTGACGCTCCGCATCTGGACCGCATAGATTGCAAGCATAACAAGTGAATAAACGGCAACAACAATCTGAGTCACGGTCATTGCAGACACAAAACAGGGTAGATGAGGCCCGGTCCTCCACGTTGCCATTTTATAGCATAGGAAGGCCATGAAGACGGCCAACAGTCCAACCCACGGGCACCCAATCTCATCTCGGAACACGTAGACGGTAAAAGATCCGTAGGCCGCTTGGAATGCGCCAATCGTGCCAAGAAAGACAGAGAAGAAACGATACGCGCGGGCGTCCGTGTGACTGACAATGTCCGTCTGAAAGACTGATGGGTCCAAGGAATCGATCCGGGACCCAAGGCGCCCCATTCAAACTGATTGCAATACAGCCGTACTATATTTTATTTAAAGCACATAGCCCACGACCCTTTCCAGCTCCTCATCGATGTACTTCTTCACGTGAGCTACGTGTCTCTCTTCCAATGGCTCGTGAACTTTTGGGGAATGTCTCTGTCCAAAATTCATGCGCTGCGTGCGCCGTTGCAACCCAAAGCGCGTCTCCAGGAAGTTCACAACCGTCTGCGGTGCCCTCACGAGTTCTTCATACGTGATCAGCACAAAGTTGTCAACGATGTCACGCAGACCCAAGAATGCACGCAGCTTTGCAGACCGCATCTGGACGACGTTGGCAAACCTTTCTCCCGTCTGTGGGTTGCGTTCAAACATCATTTCCGCCCCGTACGTACTGCTCCCGGGTGGGGTATGTGAAGTCTCGTCAAAATTGCACCTCCATTCCTTTTGAATGAATTTGTCAAAAGTGATTCCGCGAAGGGACGAGTGAACATGATACGGCATTCGATGCATGGAACGGAGCCACGTGCTTGGATCTCGCACGATTACAACAATGAGTGCCGATGCCGTGCCAGCACGAATCACGTGGTCTTTGTCGTAGAACCAATGTTTGGCCCCAAAGCGGGGCGTATCTTGTATTTTGAAATTGAGTTCGATGATGCGTCGGATGTACTTTGTCCCAGAGCATCGTTCACCAAAGACTGCAAACTCTGTGATATTACTCATACGCACATACGCACGCTGTCAAAGACCCGCATGCTACAAATAAATATTTTATACGTGCGTTGACCAACACATGCATAAAATGAAAATAAAGAACAAATGTCAAGTCTGTTGAACGTCTTACAACATTATCGATGCATCATTCTCTGTGGTGAGAGCAGTGAAGCAGTCAGTCTCTTTGGACGCCATCTTCAGAGCTCTCTTCCAGAATATGAAGTTGTTTTGGGAGAGACGTTTGGCAACTCGCTTGTCGACTTCAACGCTGTCTTCAAATCTCTCGGACGCCATATTGGTCGGAAGATCATCTGCGCGTCATCGATGTCACACGTTTTACACCGCATCATGCAGCCTTCCTCAACAATCATATGGGTCAAATCGGACATCAAGAGTCCTGCGCAGTTATGGGCAGAAACGCATGAAGAAGCGGAAAAACTCCGACTGCTGTACGGTGCGGCTGGAATACCCGTCAGCATCCCAAACGCCTCAAACGCACAATGCATCCGCACACAAGCTTGGAACCATCAAAAAGCATTGCTGATGATTTCATACGTCGAAGTCTTTTTTCTGTCCAATCTGGGCAAAACACACATCCTAGAGGCATCCCAGGGCACGCCATTAGTCTAAATCACGCAGTCTGAATCGTTTTCCAAAGAGAGGTACCCGCTCGTTCACAGAATATGATTTACCGTCAATAATAACAGATCTTGTACACCTATTGTATTGAATATTAGTCACAATACCTTTGTAACTAACACTTGTTTCCTGGACATCCGCCCCGTGATCTGAGAATGGAAGAACGAGATTTTGCAAGTCATTGATCACCGATACATGCGGGTCAATTGCAACAACGCGCGCAACACGCGCAACCCCTTGGCGGAATTGTACTTGTCCGCCGTCTTTGACACGGTTAATATGTAGATCAATGTTCCCCATGTTCCCCGAGTCACCTATGTCCAAAGCGTTTAGATCGGAAGCTTGCGGGATCCCATCAGAATCGTATTCAAATACAAGAGGTGCATAACGGTTGTCTGGCTTGTAGTGAGTACCGTCGCTGGTATAATACAGAATTGTCCTGTACGTATTGTTTGCGTCAAAGCTGCAGATAACAGCGTGCGTATCCGCAAGGTCTCTCCGCGAACACCATAACGATCCATTTGCAAACACATCAAGTCCGTACGCAACAGCCCCGTCCCGAGCCTTCCATGCGAACAACGAATGGAGCAAATCAACGTGTGTTACTTCAATGGAAAGAAGGTTGACGAAGGAAGCCTCGCACAATTCCGTCTCGGTCAACAAGCGGCCCCGTACACGGATCGCCTCGATGAGAAAGCGGGGGCAATGTTCCGATTTTCTAGACGAACCAGCAGAGAGAATCCCATTGCATTCTCCAGCACGGGAGTCCGAGTTCATGCGGACTCCATTCAGCACGTAGTGGACTTCATCTTTTGTAAAATTGCAGCAAATTGTGTTCCACCGTCCAAAGGGAACCGATGTGGCAATGATTTGCCATCCGCAACTCATCCCGCAGCCCAGCACCCCAAATGGTTCCACATCTACTCTTCCCCACGAATTGTCATCAGGAACAAAAATGCGAAACTGGATGCTCCACTCATCAAATTGTTGTTGAAGGATCCAATTTTGGTACACGAGTTGGGCCTCTCCATCAACCTCTAATGCACCGAAACTTATCAATCCGTTTGCATTCCCAGCGATCTCAACATCAAGACAAAAGGTTTCATCACTTGTCACAAAAATGTTATTTGAATCCGCTGAAAAGGTGCAGCCATGAAAAGATTCACGACCAATATTGCATGAGACCACTCTCGGACCCAAACTCGGATCGCTCTTGACGCTCTTGAGATTCACGTGATCGAATGCAAACAACTCGCCGGCGAGGTCACGGCCAACGACAATGTGCTTCTCGCAATCAATGGCATAGTCGCCGCAGCAAATATCAGTGGTGAACGTAAAGTCCTCGAAAGGATCGTGGACGATGAGCGCATTGTTTTCGTCAATGTAAAAGACGGTAGACGTTACCGGGTTGAAGTTGAAAAAAGAGCCAGCGTCCAAATCTGCAGAAAATACAAGGGTTTGTAGACTTTGTGGCATAACTGATTCCACTTCAACAACAAAATATAAATTATTCTCAACTATTTCGCATTAATTATTCTTTTTGGATTGGATGAATCCTCCCAGTCACTCTTCACATCCCATCCAAACATCTAGTTAAAGTTACAAATTTGCAATCACCTCCAAAAGCTTTCCCACAATTGTAATGGCTCATCAATTCCGAAACAACTCTCGGGCGGAGCTCTCTCGCATGGGTTCGGGTGGAGTGGACATGCAGCGCCTCAAGGAGTTTGAGGAATTCCAGGCCTTCAAGAAGTTCCAGGAAGCCAACGACCGCAAGGCGCAGCGCCACCAGGACGACGAGGAGGACGACCTTCCGCGCAAACAAATTCGTGTCGACCACAGCACCGACAATCGTCGCGGAGGCTGCAAAGGCAGCAGCGGCGGCAACGGCGGCAACGGCGGCGGCAAGCAGCAGCGCCAGCAGGGCAAACACAACCACGCGCCTCCGCACCAGCGTCACGAGGACCGATGCGGCAAATGCTGCCGTTTCGGCCACTCCGAGATGCAGTGCGTGGCATCGTCCGACGTCTTTGGCGGTTTGATTCCGTCGGTGAGCTGCCGTCGGTGCGGCATGTTCGGCCACGACGCCGGGCGGTGCCAGCAGAAGACCAACATCCTCGGCGTCGCCCTCGTCTGGTGCAAGACCTGCGGCATGTTCGGCCACGAGCAGCGCGAGTGCACGGAGACCATCGACGCGTACGGCCGCCCGTTCCGCAAGGTCCGGTGCAAGCGCTGTGGCTTCCTTGGCCACACTGCCAAGAAGTGCACCTACACCTGGGATGTCACGGGCATGGGCATGGACCGGGCGATCCAGCGCTGCGGCACCTGCAACCTCTTTGGCCACCACCAGAGCAACTGCCGCACCAACGCCGCGGACGAGGACCAGGACCTCGACGACCAGGACGACGCCGGCGGCCGGAGCGGCGAGAACAGCGGTGAGGGTGGCGAGGACCGGGGCAGCCGCTCTCGCTCTCGCTCTCGTTCTGATTCTCGGACGCGCTCACCGTCTACCGACGGGGGGCGCCGCCGCCAGCGTTCGGAGTCGTGCGACAGCCACCGCTCCAACCATTCCAAGCGGTCGAACCAGTCTGTTCGTTCCGCCCGCTCCGCCCGCTCCATCAAGTCCAACCGGGAGGACGGCATGGAGGAGGGCGAGACGGCGTAGACGACGCGACGCAATCTGGCGGCAACGAATGATATGAGTAGAAAAAATGCAATATTGATAGGAATCACAAGTACTTAAAAATCAAAAATTAAAAATTATTCTTGGATTGTCATTCAGATTTTATTCACTTCACTTCTCACCACACATTCATTCACACACAAACAAAGATGCGACCTCCTGCAACAAAATCTGGGAAAATTTCAACAAAATCGTGGTCTCGTCATTTGATTCAGGATTTCCCGTCAAAAATCAACTGGTGCAGTTTTGCGCGTGACCTGCGCCAATCAGTTCCACGGTGCAAAAAGACGCCTCAGGATTGCAAGGTGAAATTTGAAACCATGCAGTACAATTTTCAATTGGATTTCCCAAATGCATTTGACACGTATCCTGAAGAAGAATCATTTGATGCGCT
>Ga0194059_1000544_pt1 | contig 17643 bp, 5 predicted proteins | sample SepL6211m_MetaG_FD_163426 | JGI IMG/M metagenome (GOLD analysis project Ga0194059, IMG submission 163426) | Anoxic zone freshwater microbial communities from boreal shield lake in IISD Experimental Lakes Area, Ontario, Canada - Sep2016-L626-11m | ecosystem: Environmental > Aquatic > Freshwater >... | reverse complement strand
AACCCTGATTCTGTGTCTCTGTACTTCTTGCTTACAACGCTGCAACATGTTTTGCATTGTGCCCGTAAACCTGATTTGTTTCGTGTGCAAGCACTGTACTGATCAAGTGGTTTTGATTCCGCACAGCCAGAACAGTTTTTGACAGTCAACTTGGTTCTCTTTTGTTCATGCTCAGCTTGGTCGGGTTCTACATCAAGAGCTCTCTTTGAAACCATGGTCACCCGTTACGTGATGCCATTATTTTATTTAAATCTAAACAGACACAAGCAAGCTGATTGTATCATTTCTTGCTTGATTTCTTCTTCTTTGAAGATTTCTTGTCTTTCTTCTTGGACGACCTTTTGTCATCTTTGGACGCTTTTTTGGACTTCTTTGCTTTGTCTTTGGGTTTCTTTACCGGTTCGTAAAATAATCCAGGAAATCCACTTGGCCACGCTTGCGCATATGGATTGTACTGACTCAATTGATGAGCGTACGCAGGATGACCGTAAGCCTGTGCTTGTTGACGCCGAGGCATATTGTATTGATATGGCTGCGCCGGCCATCCTGGCCATTGAGGTGCTCGAGGGGCTCGTGGGGCCCGTGGTCTTACGGGACGTGCGTACGGATTGTATCCAAAGGGATTAAAACCATGGTAAGCTGGCTGCATGCGTTGGTAAGCTGGTTGGCGCGGTGCGCGTGGTTGGCGAGGCGGAGCTGGTTGGCGCGGAGCACGGGGGGCACCGCGCGGCCAATTTGTGGGATATGGCCCACAAAGGTCAGTTTTCCAGTTTTTTTTGTCAATGAGACCGGCTGTCCTCCAACAATCGGCATGGATAGGATTGAATGGATCATGCAAGATTGGATCGTGATCGTCCATTTGTATATAATTAACATTTTTTACTCAAAATTAGGTGTTTTTGTTGAGCTATGAATCATTTAGATAATCTCCACTTTTCTTGATAACTTGTGTAACTCAGTAGGTGGAATTTGTGAATTACAGTTATGATTGACCTTCAGACGATGTTGCGTGCAAAGCACTTTTCCACACGAACATGATACTACCCATTCATGTGCTTTCAATTTCTTTGCACATGTATCACAGAGCTGTTTGCGCTGCACGGATCCTTGTATAGATTCTTGCATAGCTTCTTCTGATTGAAATTGGATTGATATTTTTTGTCTCATAAACAACATTGAGATTCAATCGAACTAAAAAAATATTGTCAATTGTTTAACAATTGACCGTTCTGAATGGTTTATAAGTTTTCAAATCTTGGGTCGTTACCCAAAAGTCAATATGCACCGATTGGATTGTTTGGGTTTGGAAGCTCAAAATGTGAATGTTCAACGGAGGCAATATCGGCCGTTATCTTGAAAATGATTGCGACTGGAACGCTTGTCTTCCCGCAATCAACTGCCTCAAGCACGTCAAGCGCATCACCCGCAAAAACGTCCGTCAGTGATGTTGAATCCATTGTGCAACAGATGATTTCATCTGGAAAGATAAGCATCCCTAAAGCTCAGGCAATTGAACCATCCACAGACACAATTGTTGCGGTCATTGAAGCTATGATTTCCAACGGTAAAATTGTGCTTCCAACGGGCCCTGCTGGGGCACCAGGCCCAACGGGCCCTGTGGGAAAGCAGGGTGAACGCGGATATACAGGAGATACCGGTCTTACTGGCCCTGCGGGCGTGCAAGGCTCTATTGGACCTGTTGGACCTGCAGGTGTTGCCGGTGTTCAGGGCGAGCGCGGGTATACAGGAGAAATCGGTCTTACCGGACCTGCGGGAGCAGATGGTGCTCAAGGCTCGTCCGGACCTGTTGGACCTGTTGGACCTGCAGGTGTTCAGGGCGAGCGCGGGTATACAGGAGAAACCGGTCTTACCGGACCTGTTGGACCTGCAGGTGTTGCCGGTGTTCAGGGCGAGCGCGGGTATACAGGAGAAACCGGTCTTACCGGACCTGTTGGACCTGCAGGTGTTGCCGGTGTTCAGGGCGAGCGCGGGTACACAGGAGAAACCGGTCTTACCGGGCCTGTGGGAGCAGATGGTGCTCAAGGCTCGTCCGGACCTGTTGGACCTGTTGGACCTGCAGGTGTTCAGGGCGAGCGCGGGTACACAGGAGAAACCGGTCTTACCGGACCTGTCGGACCTGCAGGTGTTGCCGGTGTTCAGGGCGAGCGCGGGTATACAGGAGGAATCGGTCTTACCGGACCTGCGGGAGCAGATGGTGCTCAAGGCTCGTCCGGACCTGTCGGACCTGCAGGTGTTGCCGGTGTTCAGGGCGAGCGCGGGTATACAGGAGAAACCGGTCTTACCGGACCTGCGGGAGCAGATGGTGCTCAAGGCTCGTCCGGACCTGTCGGACCTGCAGGTGTTGCCGGTGTTCAGGGCGAGCGCGGGTATACAGGAGAAACCGGTCTTACCGGACCTGCGGGAGCAGATGGTGCTCAAGGCTCGTCCGGACCTGTCGGACCTGCAGGTGTTGCCGGTGTTCAGGGCGAGCGCGGGTATACAGGAGAAACCGGTCTTACTGGGCCTGCGGGTGCAACCGGGCTCCAAGGAAACGACGGTGCAACCGGCCCCACCGGACCGCAAGGTCCCGCAGGTCCCCAGGGAAGCACCGGTGCCACAGGCCCAGCAGGCAGTGCCGGGGAAGCACCTTCTGCGGCCTATATATCGGCATTGATTGATGCCAGTGTTACATCCAAAATGCCTTCGGCCTCATACATCACAAACTTCATCGAGTCCCTCATATCATCGGGGAGCGTTTCATTCACCGGTGCCACGGGATCCAAAGGTGACAAGGGTGACACCGGAGCCACTGGACCGACAGGCGCAACGGGACCGACAGGCCCGGCAGGCGCAACGGGACCGACAGGCCCGGCAGGCGCAACAGGCGCAACGGGTGCAAAGGGTGACACTGGAAGCGCTGGGGCCAAAGGAGACACCGGTGATACTGGACCCATGGGTGCGACTGGAAGCACTGGGGCTAAAGGCGACACCGGTGCAACCGGCGCAAAGGGTGATACGGGTGCGACTGGAAGCGCTGGGGCTAAAGGCGATACTGGTGCCACCGGCGCAAAAGGCGACACCGGTGATACCGGGCCCACCGGTACAACGGGCAGCACAGGTGCCACCGGCGCCAAAGGCGATACGGGTGCAAAAGGTGATACGGGGGCGACAGGTGCAACGGGTGCGACAGGCGCAACGGGTGACACGGGTGCAAAGGGTGACACGGGTGCCACCGGGTCAACTGGTAGCACAGGTCCAACTGGGCCGACGGGAGAAAAAGGCGACACTGGTAGCACGGGTCCAACCGGGCCGACGGGCGCGACGGGCGCAACGGGCGCAACGGGCGCGACGGGCGCGACGGGTGCCACGGGCGCGACGGGCACCGGGCCAACGGGGTCAATTATGGCGTGGGCCACAAGCACCGCCCCGACAGGCTGGCTCATGTGCGACGGATGGTATTATTCGCGTACGACGTATTCGGCTTTGTATGCAGTCATTGGGACGACGTACGGCACCACGGCAAGTACTAATTTCTTGGTTCCCGATCTGACGGGTCGTGTGATCGTGGGCAATGCCAATGCCACATCGTCTGCCGTAACGGGCGGTTATTCGCTGTCGACGCTCGGTTCCCAGGCCGGAAACTTAAGCGTTACGCTGAGCACTGCGCAGATGCCAAGTCATACGCACACAACAACGATTGGGTCTGAATCGGCGCACACGCATTCGTTGACCGACAATGACACCACGTACACGTGGGCCGGAACAAGCACAAGTTATGCATCCGGAAGCAGTACTCAAAAAGCGTATCTAACTGGTGGCACGTTAACTGCAGGCGCCACAACATCTGCATCAGACACCACTGGGGCAGGAAGTTCGCACACGCACACGGCAACGGTGGGGAGCACCGGTGGGAACACTGCAGTTGCAATCATGCCACCGTTCACCGTGCTCAATTACATAATCAAGACGTAATCAAGACGTAATCAAGACGTAACCGCGGACCGAGAAGGTCTCTTGACAGGAGCTTCAAAAACCGAAAGCAACTCATGGAGAGAGGCCCTGACATCAGAGTCTGGAATATCATCCTTCGAGAACCTAGAGTGGTTGAAGAGTATTCCGTTTTTGACACGTCAAACAGCAGTTGAGGAGTTAGTTCTTCAGGTCCAAACGTGCGGCTATCACAAATGTTTCTAGAGGAAATGCTCGTAGGTTCACCATGAGGTACCGAAGCAAGGCCAAATCACGTCAAGAGTCTGTTTCATTTGAGATATTCAAAGTACATTCCAATCCCGTCAAGGCAAAAACACATCATGTCAAGAAGAAACGGGGAAAGAAGTACAAGCCTAAAATTGCAGCTCGTCCTTCTGCACGAATCATCATTGCGGATCAGAGAAAGGAAATGAACATCAAGATCAGGAAGGGAGACATTCCTAAAGAACTGCAAGGAATATGTGACGACGTGTTCCGCCGCAACGAGATCAAGATTATCAGAACCCGTCTTGGGTACTACTACGCCATAATTCTTGTGGAGATTGCCGCAAAGACTACATCTTCATCGGAGGTGTGTGCGCTGGATCCTTGTCCACACCAAACGCAGTCTTGATCTGAGTCTTTGCGTACTGCATGAATGCAGGTTGGGTTGCCACACCGGTAACAAGCAAAATGGTTCCGGGAAGTCTGGACGCGTCCGGTCCATCCTCAATAACTGTCTCTTGCAGGTTTTGGCAAGCCAAAAAGTTTGAAAAGAGTCCCACGAGATGTCTCCATCTACCGCCCAGAATTGCAAGGCGTTCCACTTCTTGAGATACTGCTTCTGTTAGCGGGTATTTGTCAAGGTTGAGTTGGAGAGTTGTTGTGCGAATTTGTTTTGGTGTCAGGCCACTTTTTGATATTGCAGCAGATGGTCTTAGTTTTCGTTTTGGTTCTTCCGAATCTTGATCCAAATTTGTCGAATTTGTTCTCTTCCTTGCCATTAGACATGAAGTGATTGTGAGAGTGATGGAGCCAACAAATCCATTATGTGGTAAACAGTTTAAATTTTTCTCAACAGTCCAAAATGTTAAATTAGTGTGCCGTCTCAGAGACCGGCCTTATAGCGTAACCGGCCCTATATAGACAGGCCCTATAAGGGCACCCCTACTGTATTCTCAAAATAAAAACTAAATTAAATCTTTGAAACTGTTTGAAATCTTTATCAGGTTTAACCCTGAGGTTTAACCCATTGCCACCACCCACTCATTCAGACTCATGGAAGCCGTAGGATTTTGCAAACTTGAACAATGCCTTTCCATTTGCGCCCAAACTCCAAACAAATTCCATCCCATTCTGTTTTTCAAGAGTCTCAAATCGGAATTTGCAATCTCATTTGAAGTTCAATTCTTCCAGAATCCGGTTCCAATCACCCTGGACCTCACAGGGGAAATCGTGACGTTTGAGCGGACACTTGCCGTTCAAAAGTGCGTAACTAATTGCGTCGTGGACGGGCGACATAGATTCCTCAATCAAACACTCCCAAAGATCGCCAAAAAGATGATGATGACGCACATTGCGGTTCATCCATCAGGCATCAGCGACATCATGGGTCTGAGCATGTATTCAAAAACGGCCGAAGGCTTTTTCGGATGCGACGTGAACTCGTTACATTTTCAGCAAAGAAAATATTCGCTCATGGGAAATGCCATCAAAGGCGTCAAAGACCCCAAAGGCGTCAAAGACCCCAAAGGCGTCAAAGACCCCAAAGTCGTCAAATTCGTCAAATTCGTCAAATTCGTCAAAGTCGTCAAAGACCCCAAAGTCCGCAGACGCTCCCTGTGCAAGTGCACCCTGTGCGCGCCAGCCGTCAAAGCCGTCGAAGCCGTCGAAGCCGTCGAAGCCGTCTAATCTTTCCAAGCGGAAATCACCAGCTTTTGATGCGACTGATTTTGCGGGACGGCGTAAGAAAGGAGGCGATGGGAATTGGTACAAGAGTGTGGAAACAAAGACGGGTGGATACCGGTGGGCGATCGTCAAAGCCACGGTGAAACCAGTAAAACCTAAAAAATTGGATTCAATCACGCCGACTCTCAAGAAAGCAAAGTCACCAAAAAATTCAAAAAAGCGCGCCTTGGAATCAGACTCAGACGCGGACTCAGACGCGGACTCAGACTCAGGCTCAGACTTGGAGGAAAGCGAGAGCGAGAGTGAGGTGCAAGTTAAGAGAATCAAGCTTTCAACGCTTGCAGGAAAGGTTGCCAAAAAATAATTTTTTATTACTTAAATGTCTTCCACAATACTATACTTTGTAACATACGATGCAGTTCCTTCATCGTACGCTTGGATGACAAGTCTATCGGGAGTTCCTTCGTACTTGATTCTGAAATCTTTGGTTGCTCCAAAAAAGATGCTACCGTCTGCCGTGTCAAACGAGATCCCATCTCTGTCAAACACCGTTGTAGCCGCAGCACCGCTGGACCCCATTGCTGATATTGTTGTCCGCGTTCCGTCAGTGGACAGAGTGGGTTCCACGGTCTTGTGGGAACTTGAGTCAGTATGCAGGACGCCAATTGTTGCAGTCCCCTTTGTCACCTGATCGTTGACAAACTGGCTGAGTCTCGCACATTCTAAAGTGCCATCAGTCTCATCATAGAAATAATATGACGTTTTTGTTTCCGTTTCCCCTGATTGTTTTTGCGCCACAAGAGTCTGATCCCTGGTAACCATGTTTTCTTGTATCAGGTATCCGCCATCAAGCGCAGCTTCCGTTGCTTTTGCTTTGAATGCATACGATCCTGTGACTTCATTGAAGAATAGTAAAATAACGGACCCCGACACAAGCAGCGTCTTCAGTCCAAGTAAATCAAACTCACTTCCTACATTGTACTGGACTCCAGATACGGAGACAGACGAGCCATTGTAGGAAATGGAGATTGAGACTCCGCTCACAGACACTATTGTAACGGACTCACCATTTGTTGAAAACGGTATATACAATCCAAGAGTATTACTTGTCAGTTGAATGGTGTGTCCAGTTGCAACAAAACGAGGTTCGATGACCGCGGTCTGGTCTCTGAAGGTTGCGTACAGTCTCAGATTGTCCGACGTAGCTGCAATTTGATTCAAGTACGCCTTTATGCTGGTCACAGACGATGTGGCCAGTTGGGTCAGATCGTACATTGGAAGTCCATCCGCATTTGTAGTCAGTATCGTCGTGTACGTCTGCGCGTATGATACGGCGCTTTCAGCAGAAGTTGAAATGGGACGTTGCTCCTCCAACGCAAATGTGATCATGTCTGACGACTGATACACCTGAACAATGTATGCTGTTGACGGTGACAATCCACTCACGAGAATGGTATCTGAATTTGTTCCCGCCTCGAATATTGTGTATGATGAATCCACAGCTCTTCTGTAGATCACTTTGTAGAAAACAGAATCTGGTACCGTTTTTGTTAGAAGAAACGACACCGGGCTTATCTGAGACACTGTGAATGCTGCTACCGGTTCCGTGATTGATATTGAGACTGAAGCAGTATACGATCCTGACGTCACGTACACAGTATACGTCCCGAGACTGAGTGACGTCCGTGAGCTGCTTGTCGAATCACCATCGCTCCACGTGTAAGCATACGTCAAATTACCGCCTGTTGCGGTCACCGATATTGCTCCATCGGAACCGCCAAACCCAGTCACGTTGGACTTTGAATATGAAATGTGGATTGGCTGAGGAACGATGATTGTCTCGGAATCTTCAAATGGACCAGATGTAACAGAGACTGTGTAAGAGCCACCCGCCAGTGAGGAACGATCTTCCGTTGTAGTGCCATCACTCCACAGGTACATCCTAGACGATTGACCTCCCGCAACGGTCAGATTGATTGCACCGTTAGAACCTCCGTACGTGGTTGCACTTGTTACCGAATACGTGAGGTAGAGTGGTTGGTACAGAACAAAGCTCAAGCTGTCACTAAATGACCCTGAGGTTACAGTCACCGTGTAAGATCCAGCAGGGATTGATGTTCGGTCTTGGGTAGTCACTGCGCTTGAACTCCACACATACGTCTTTGATGACTGTCCTCCGGAGACTGAGACGTCAATGGAGCCATCTGATGCGCCATACGTAGTGACGTTTGTGGCGGTTCCTGTGATGTGCAGAGGCTCGTAGACGGTGCTTGTCAAACTGTCAGAATAGGATCCGGAGGTCACGTAAACAGTGTATGATCCAGCTGCCAATGATGTCCGATCCTGAGTTGTCAAACTGCCATCGCTCCATGTGTACGCGTACGTGCCTGTAGCTCCAGAAACGGAGACGTCGATGGCACCATTAGATCCACCGTATGTGCTCGCGTTTGTTACGGATGAGGTTATGTGCAACGGCTGTCGGACAACAGTGGTTTTTGAACTGGAATACGATCCGGACGTGACGTAGACGGTGTACGATCCCGCTGCTAACGCGGTTCGATCTTGGCTGGTTGAGGAATCATCACTCCATGTATAAGCGTACGAACCTGTACCTCCAGCAACTGTCACGTCGATGGAACCGTCCGACCCACCATAAGTGGTTGCGTCTGATGCCGTAGACGTGATGCTCAGTGGTTGGTACAATACCATTGTCTTCTGTGCGGACAGTGTGCTAGATGTCACGTACACAATATAAGAGCCAGCAGTCAATCCGCTCCTATCTTGTGTAGTCACTGACCCATCACTCCATGTGTAAGCGTACGACGAATTTCCCCCAACAACAGAAACGTCAATGGAACCATTGGATCCACCGTAGGTGCTGGGATCTGTAGTTGTTGCGGTAATTTGCACGGCGTTGAGAATGGTTGCTGTGCTTGTGCCTGAATATGATCCCGAGGTGACTGTCACCGTATACGATCCAGCGCTCAGGGAACTTCTGTCTTGTGTAGAGGCAGAGCCATCGCTCCATGAGTATGCGTAAGTGAGCGTGCCACCTGAAACAGAGACGTCAATTGCGCCGTCAGATCCTCCGTACGTACTTGTATGCGTGACAGATTTGGATATGTTCAGCGGTTCGTATACTGAGATCGTCGCCGTTCCGGTGAAAACATCCGAGGTGATGGTGACTGTGTAAGATCCTGCTGACAAGGAGGATCTGTCTTGTGTTGTGACCGATCCGTCACTCCATGCGTATGTGTACGTACCAATACCGCCTGTTACGGATATGTCAATGGCACCGTCTGACCCTCCGTATGAACTCACGTTTGTGCTTGCATATGTGACGAGAATCGTCTGGTCAATGGTGAATGAGAGTGTCTGATCCAGTGGGCCAGACGTCACCTGGACTGAATACGTTCCCGCGCTCAGTCCCGACAAGTCTTGCGTTTCAGACGCCGATGCGTCATCCCATGAATAAGAGTAAGTTCCAGTGCCTCCGGACACAGTCAAATCAATGGCACCAGTTGTTCCACCAGATGCAATGAGATTTGTTTGCACATAAGTGATGACCATTGGATTGTACATGTATACCGAGGTTGCGCTTGTGAACGTCCCAGAAGTAACGGTCATGACGTAGGTTCCCACGCCAAGACCGGTTCGACTGCTGGTTGTCACAGAGCCATCGTCCCATGTGTACGCATACGAGCCGGTGCCTCCTAGAACGGTAAATGAGACTGACCCATCGGTAGCTCCCGTAGACGAAATGTTCGTGTACGTATACGCGACTTGGAGAGGTTCTCCAATGACAAACGACTGAGACTTTGTGAATGTACCCGAGGTGACAGATAGCGTATACGTTCCGGTAGAAAGACCGCTTTGTACAAGACTTGTTGCACTATTGCTCCACGTGTACGAGTACGAGCCGGTTCCTCCCGACAAAGTGATTAATATACTTCCATCTTGTCCTCCGTACGTGCTGATCTGAGTCACGGATGATGAAATATTGACGGGCTCGTAGACGGTGTATGCGGCAGTCACAATATTTGATCCAGAATCGCGGACGGTGACTGAATACGTTCCCGCTGCCAATGAACTGATGTCCTGAGTGGTTGCACCGGTCGACCAGACGTAAGAATAAGGTGAGGTTCCTCCGGACACCGTCTGGTCAATTGAGCCTGTGGATGTTCCGTACGTGGAAGTATTGCTTGTAGTTGCAGTCACAAGTAGATCCGTTCGAAGCACTGTAAACGCGGCTACAACTACTTTTCCAACAGCAGATGTGACCGTTACAGTATAGGTACCACTTGTTAGCACAAAAATGTCCGCAGTTGTTTGCCCACTGGACCACGAATATGTGAACGGTGCCGTCCCGTTGGAGACGGTTGTATCAATGTACCCGTTTGCAGTCAACAGGTATTCGCTGTACACAATTGCCGTCACGGTCATATTGTAGTCATTGGGACCGTACGAATTCATCGAACTGATAATGCTGCTGGTCAGCGGTGACGCGTACACTCTGAAATCTGACATGTATCCAACAAAGTAGTTTGCAGCCGTGTTGTAGTACCGGCCAATATTGAGACGATTTGTGGTGGCCGTATTCTGCGCCAACACTCCGGATGCGTTGAGATATCCGTTCACATAAATGCTAATTGTGCCGGATGAGCCCCCCGAGTACGTCACTGCAATGAAATACCACGTCCCCGTATTTGGCGTTGTTGTTGTAGACAAACTTGATGCATTGGTGACGGTTGCCAATACGGAAGTGCTCTGAGGTACCGTTATGTAGAAATTCTGTCCTGCAGTTGTTGCTCCGTATGACATGAGATACTCGAGGGCCGTCTTGGTATCAAATTTTGCCCAGAATGAAAACGATCTGGGTGCCGTTCCCGTTACACTCGTCATTGTGGACGCCGCTGTCAGATACGAGGTGCTTCCTGGGAATCTGATCACGTTGCCGTACGTGGCATCGGTGCTCACAATGCTTGTGGTGCCAGTTGCGGTTAGCGTGTACGTTCCGGTGCTGTCCGTGGTCGTACTTGCCGTCCATGCATATCGTGCAAGATATGACGAACTCCGGCTCGTGTAAACTGTAAACGATGCCGTTTTTGCGGTTCCAATTGCTGACGTCACCGTTACCGTATAGTACCCACCAGATAGACTGGTGGCGTCTTTTGATGTTGAGCCATTGCTCCACAAATACGTCAGTGGAAGAGTTGCATTTGAGACTGATATTGAAATTGATCCATCAGATCCCGTTGAGCTCTCATTGGATGCAGTTCCGGTGATGGTCATGTTGTAGTCATTGGGTCCATTTGTGTATAGAGTGTTGATTGAGCTTGAATCAAGGACGCTTCCAAATATTCGGAAATCAAGCATCCTTCCCACCCAGTATGTTGATCCTGTTGAATTCCCATAGTATCTCCCAATGTACAGCGTAGACGATGAATTGGTTGTAAACAATGGAAACACCACAGTGGTATTCAAGGCTCCATTCAGGTAAAAGTTTGCCGTAGTTGACGAAGAACCTGAAAATGTCATTGTGACAAAGTACCACTGACTTAAGGCTGGCGTGCCTGTAACTGTTCCATATCCTTTGGCATAATGTCTGTAGATATATGACGCCCCACATTGTGAAACCATTCTCCCAGTTGATGTGCCCGCTCCGTATGAAAACAGATATACACCACTCGAAACGGATGTTGACTTTTGGAACCAAAAGGATATGGTTCGTGAACTGCTTCCCGTGATTGAAGAGGGCATTGAACTTGCAGACAAATATTCTGATCCACCGAATACTGCCACGCTTCCATACGTGGCATCACCGCCACTGATAGACGGACTACCTGTTGCCGTTAGCGTGTAAGTTCCAGTGCTTTCTGCCGTTACGGAACTGTTGAATGGATACCTCAGAACGTAGTGGGCAAGCTCGTATACAATGTTGAACGCGGTTGTCACTGATTTCCCAAGGAAACTGGTCACCGTGACCGAATACGAGCCGTATGCAAGACTGCTGACACTTGAGCTTGTAGATCCGGTACTCCACAAGTAAGTGTACGGACTTGTAGCATTTGCGATTGATAGACTCGCGGAACCATCACCACCTGTTGTCGACACACCTACCGTACTTACTGAAACAGTCATGGCCGCATCATTGGGACCATTGGTGTACAGCGTACTGATCGCAGTACTTGTGAGAAGGCACGGATATACTCGGAAGTCCGTCAGAAGACCAGAATATTTGGCAATGTCGTCGGCAAATGCACGTCCTATATTTAATGCATTTGTTGTGCTTGTTGCAGAAAACATGACTGTTGTGGAAGACACAGAGCTGGCCCCATTCAGATAGACCGTCGTCGTCCCTGACGCGCCTCCTGAATAAGTGACCGTGTACATTCTCCAGGATGCGGTTGTTGAGGCTGTTGCCGTGTTGAGGCTACTGCTTCCATTTGCAATTTGAAATGCGACAGTGGAACTCTGTGGAACAGTGAGGAGTACGGCAGTTCCAGTTCCAGCTCCACCATAACTAAAACCCATGCGCGCGACTGCAGTGCTTGATATCTTGGACCAAAATGTAATGGTTCTTGGTGCCGACCCTGTTACGGAAGTCATGACTGAGCTTGCATGCAGATATGATGATCCGTCAAGACTGAGCACGGTCCCGTACGTCGCATCCGAACTAGTTGTTGGAGTTCCAGATGACGTGAGCGCGTAAGAACTCTTTGAGTCTGTTCCCAGTGAGGCACTATTGAACTTGTAGTATGCAATGTAACCAGAAGGATATTCAGAAGTAACATAAAATGTTGAACTCTTGGATGTTCCATACGAACTGGTAACCGTGATTGTGTAAGCGCCCCCAGATAACCCAGTCCTTGACGTGCTTGTTGATCCGTCACTCCATGATGCGGAATATGATTCAGAATAGTTTGTGACTGTGACTGCAATAGCGCCGTCGGATCCAGCGCTGGTTTCATTTGTTACCGTTCCCGCAATTGTCAGATTAAAATCGTTTGGACCGTTTGTGAAAATGGTAGTCACAGCGGTCGAATTCATGGAATTCTTGTAGACGCGAAAGTCTGTGATGTAACCATTAAACTTTGAAAATCCACCGTAGGGTTGCGCTCCAGCGTCGTACCCAATGACGAGAGGATAATTGGTGGTTGTTGCCGTGAACAGTGAGTTTGTAGTTGATGTGGACGTCCGCGTTCCTGCTGTGTAAACGGTTACAGTCCCTGCCGAACCACCAGAGTAGCAGAGGACTACGTGTTTCCACGCGGTACTCGTCGCTGCAGCTGAATTGAAATAGTCAACCCCTGTGCCGTTGAAGATTGTGTAGTTCAAGCTTGATGTCCCTGGAATTTGGATGGTGCATTCTGACTTTGAGCCGGTGCTGGTGCCGTCAAAGGCACCATATGCAAACAGAGTTCGCTTTGTGGCATCTGTGGTTTTGCACCAAAATGAAATGGTACGCGCAGCCGCGCCTGTGACCAGCGTCATGACACTCGCAGCTGTGAGGTACGATGAACCATCCAGATACAATACGGTCCCGTAGGTGGCATCCGTTGCAGTTGCCGGACTTCCAGTGCTTGTGAGTGCGAATGATCCCGTGACGTCGGTCCCCAAAGAACTGTTGTTGAAACTGTAACGTGCAATATATCCAAGTGCGTGTGATGCCGCAACGTAAAACGTACTGGTGAGACTGAATCCCAGAGAAGATGTAACAGTGCAGGTATAAGCCCCCGCTGCAAGTCCGGTTCTTGATGTGCTGGTGGATGATCCATCGGTCCAAGAGACAGAATATGATACGGTATAATTTGTGACCGTTAGCGTGAGTGATCCATCATTCCTGGCAGAGGTCTCATTTGAACTTGATGCAGACACTGTCATATTACCGTCATTCGGACCATTTGTGTACATAGTACTGATTGCTGTGCTTGTGAGTTCGCAGTTGTAAAACCTGAGATCTGAGACATATCCAATGTAGTTTGCAAATGCCCCCGTGACATCAGAACCAACACGGAGTACTGCGCTACCTGTTACCGTGAACAGACTAGATGATGTACTTGTAGACTCCGCAGTTGAAGTCCGGTACAGTGAGACAGTTCCAGAATTGCTGCCCCCGCTTGCTGCTGCTGAATTGGTACCACCAGAATATGATATAAGATACAACGCCCATGTTGTTGCAATTGTGCTCGAACTGCTCAGCAGAGCACTGAACCCGTTTGACGCCCCAAATTTATTTCCTGATCCTGGGCAAAGTCCAATGCAAGCGGAACTTGTCCCGCTTGTACCATAAGAGAAGATTGCCCTTGCAGTTGTTGCCGTGCTCGAAAGTTTGGACCAAAACGAGACGGTCCTGGTGGCAGATCCAATCATGGACGTCATGACAGTGCTTGCGCTTAGACTGGAAGATCCATCAAGACTGAGAACGGTACCGTACGTTGAGTCTGTCACTGCAACCGGAGTCCCTGACAGTGTGCTCAGAGGATACGTGGATGTTGATTCCGCTCCGATTGAGCTACTGGAATTGAATGGATATCTAGCAATGTATGAGAGTGATGACGTATCCTGGACGGAAAACGTCTTTGTGACCGATCCTCCCAGTGATGAAGTCACGGTAACTGTATATCCTCCCCCAGACAAGCCGGTGCGCGTCGTGCTTGTTGAAGAGCCGTCGCTCCACGAGACGGAATAGGAGACTGTATACAAAGTCACGGTGAGTACAATGGATCCATCATTTCCTGAAGTCTCGCTTGTGGAGGCTCCAGATACGGCAATATTACCGTCATTCGGACCATTGAGGTACATTGTACTGATTGCAGAGCTGGTCAGTTCGGTTGAATATACTCTAAAGTCTGATACGGTTCCCGCAAAATTTGAGTATGTTCCTGCAAGATCAGACCCGATTGCCAACGGACTTGACGTACCGGTTGCAATAAATACGGCGGTTGTACTGGTTGCAACCGATGCGCCATCAAGGTAAATGGTTGTTGTCCCAGGTGCGCTTGAGCCAGACGCGTTTGCTGCACTTGTGCCTCCGGAGTAAGACACGACAACAAAATGCCACGATGTATCTATGGCAGCAGATGAAATTACTGACGTACTGCCGTTTGATATTTCAAATAGCTTTGATGTCGTCCCTGGCATCAGGACGGTGCACGAGTTTCCCGATGCACCGTATGAAAACAATGCCCTTGTGGTAGTCGAGCTCGTTGCAAGTTTACACCAAAAGGAAATGGCGCGTGCAGAACTGCCTGTGACGGCAGTCATTGAAGCGGATGCTGCAAGACTGGATGAACCGTTCAAGCTGAGCGCATTTCCGTACAAGCTATCAACTGTGGTCACGGGAGACCCAACAGAACTTAGCGTATATGATCCAAGCTCGTCGGTCCCAAGAGTACTCCCATGTAATGAATACCGTGCAATGTAAGCACTTGAATAGCCGGCTTGGACAGAGAACGTCTTGGTGACTGATCCTCCTAATGACGACGTCACCGTCACAGTATATGCTCCGGCAGTGAGATTGGAGCGTGTGGTACTTGTTGAAGCGCTGTCGCTCCACGATACTGTGTATGATGAGGTATATTTGGTAACCGTGAGGACAATAGAACCATTGTTCCGCGCAGATGACTCGGAGCTCACAACACCAGACACGGATATGTTGCCATCGTTGGGCCCGTTTAGACTCATGGTGGTGATGATTGCGGTTGTGAGCTCAAAATTATACACTCTAAAATCAGACACGTACCCCGCAAATGTAGCAACTGCACCAGTAAAGTTGCTTCCAATGTACAACGGATTCGTGGTAGCCGTAGTTCCAAAGTATGCAGTAGTGGATGTCTTACTGGATGTTCCGTTGACATAGATTGTAAGGACCGAACTTGTATCATTTCCACCGGAGTATGAAACAACAATGTGTGTCCACGATGCAGCAGCAGTTGTTGTTGTCGGAGTTGCACCACTGCTTAACGTTGATGATCCGTTTGACATGGTTAGTATGGCTCCGGAAGTCCCAGGGCTTGTTGCCGTAACTGCGTTTGGCGATGCGCCTCCATACGAGAACAAAGTCCTTATTGTCGTTGCACTGCTTGCAAGTTTGATCCAAAGTGAGATGGTGCGCGCAGCAGTTCCAGTGACTGCCGTCATTGAACTACTGGCAACGGCGTAAGATGAACCGTCAAGACTGAGAACGTTTCCGTATGATGCATCAACGGCAATTGCCGGAGTCCCTGAGCCTGTGCTTAGCTCATACGTCCCCGTTTCATCAGTCCCATACGAGCTCCCATGAAATGAATATCGCGCAAGGTATCCAGTAGACGCTGACCTTTTCACAGAGAACGTCTTTGTAATGGATGTTCCAATTGAAGATGTTACGGTGACCGTATATCCACCGGCCGCCAGTCCCGTTCTGCTAATGCTGGTTGAAGACGTGTCACTCCACAATATTGCGTAAGACGTTGTATAATTTGTGATGGTCAGAGAAATTGCTCCATTGTTGAGCGCAGATGTCTCGTTTGTGATGGATCCAGTCACCGTCATGTTGACATCATTGGGCCCATTGGTATTGATAGTGGTTATTGCCGTAGAACTTAGTTCGTGATCGTAAACTCGGAAATCGGCAATGACACCAAAAAACTTGGCAATTGTGCCGGTGGTATCATATCCAATTGACAATGGAACACTTGTCCCAGTGCTTGACAAAAAACTGGATGCGTTACTGATGAGAGAGGTAACTCCATTGTAAATTTTTGTAGTTCCAGAAGATCCTCCTGAATATGTCACTGTGATGAGCGTCCACGTTCCACTATATGCGCCTGAATTAGACAAAGCTGACGAGGCATTGCCAAGTTGTATTCCAATGGAGGCGGAAAGGGGCAAATACATCACACACTTGCTTCCAGAGGTGCTTGGGCCATACGAGAAAGCAACTCTAGTGGTCCCTGCTGTTACAACCCCATTTGTCACGTATGCAAAGAATGCAATTGTGCGAGGAGCTGAACCCGTGATTGAACTCATAGATGGTGCTGTCAGGTATTGTGTTCCACCGAAGTCTAAGCCAGAGTATGCATTAGTTCCATCTGAAACACTTGTAACTGTTGTAAATGTACCCGTTGCCGTAAGCGTGTAATTTCCAGTCGAATCTGTCAATATCGTACTGAATTTGTCAAACTTGTAGCGCGCAATGTAGTCATTTGCGTGATCTGCCGGGACGTAAAATGAGACGGTCTTGGAATATCCCAAAGATGAAGTCACCAATACTGAATATGTTCCCGCAGAGAGTCCCGTTCGTGTCAAGCTCGAGGATGAATTGTCGCTCCACAGAAGCGTGTACGATACGGTATAATTGGAGACCGTGAGAGTGATGGTCCCGTTGTTGAGTGCAGTAGTCTCATTTGTGATGACGGCAGAGACCGTAATAAAAGAATCATTGGGCCCATTTGCAAACATTGTTGTCACCGCCGTCGAAGTGAGTATGGTATTGTACACCCGAAAGTCAACCATCAAGCCACTGAACTGATTGGCTGTATCAATGTTGTTTTTGCCAATATATAAAGGATACGAGCTCGCGGTGTTCTGCGTCACAGTACCGGTGAACGCGTTTGCGCCATCAACATACAACGTCACTCCACCGGATGATGATACCGTAACGACACAAAAATACCACGTCGCAGCAGCGCCTGCAACATTTGTATTCTTGACTGTACTTGATGTCGTGTAAGCAATTGCGCCATTTGTACCAGAAGGTCTCCACACGCCTAAACTTGCAGA
>Ga0194059_1000543_pt1 | contig 17650 bp, 18 predicted proteins | sample SepL6211m_MetaG_FD_163426 | JGI IMG/M metagenome (GOLD analysis project Ga0194059, IMG submission 163426) | Anoxic zone freshwater microbial communities from boreal shield lake in IISD Experimental Lakes Area, Ontario, Canada - Sep2016-L626-11m | ecosystem: Environmental > Aquatic > Freshwater >... | reverse complement strand
ATTTTATCAACCGCTTCATTTTGACCGATAACCTTGTTTTTGATTTCTTTATCCATGTTACGAAGTTTATCGTTTTCAGTTTGACTAACTTTTGTAACAGGGATACCTGTAACCATTGATACCACTTTAGCGACATCTTCTTCGTTCACACTTGGTCTAAATTTGTCAAGGTTCTTAGCCCATTCATTAGTAGATTTTTCCAAGTTTTCTTGAAGATTTTTTTCCTCATCACGAAGTCTTGCGGCATCTTCGAAACGTTGGGCCTTTACAACTTCCACTTTTTTACGACCAATTTCATCCAATTTACCTTCAAGTTCAAGGATTTCTTTAGGTGGTTTAATGTGAACTTGCATTCTAGCTCCAACTTCATCTAAGATGTCGATAGCTTTGTCAGGTTGTTCACGGTCATTGATGTAACGGTCAGCTAACTTAACACAAGCTTCGATAGCTTCAGGTGTATAAGTAACTTTGTGGTGATCTTCATACTTATCCTTAATGTTGTTAAGAATAATAAGGGTTTCATCCTTAGATGGTGGTTCAACCAAAACCATTTGAAACCTTCTAGCCAAAGCTCCGTCTTTCTCGATATTTTCACGATACTCGTCAAGAGTGGTTGCCCCGATACATTGGATTTCACCACGAGCCAAAGCTGGTTTCAAAATGTTGGATGCGTCAAGAGAACCTGAAGCGTTACCAGCACCTACCATAGTGTGGATTTCGTCGATAAAAAGAATTACATCATCGGCTTTTTCAAGTTCTTGTGTAATACCTTTCATTCTTTCTTCGAATTGACCACGATATTTAGTTCCAGCAACAAGTGATGCTAAATCCAAACTAACTACACGTTTATCAAAAAGAATACGTGGACACTTTCTCTCAGTTATCTTAAGAGCTAATCCCTCAACAATTGCAGTTTTACCAACTCCTGGTTCCCCGATAAGGATTGGGTTGTTTTTCTTACGTCTTGATAGGATTTGTGAAACCCTTTCGATTTCATCTTCTCTACCGATAATAGGGTCTATAAGACCTTCAGAGGCAAGTTTAGTAATATCTCGACCAAAATTGTCGAGAATGGGTGTTGTAGATTTACCTTGGGTAACTTTTTTAGCTTTCTTACCAAAGTCATCAATTTCTTCAAAATCTCCTGTCATATTCATTATTTTTTGTTTGTTCAAATATACTAAAGTTTCTTTAAATGTTCTATAGGTAATACCTTGATTTCCTAAAACTTTTGTTCCGTCTAGTGATTTATTTTTTAATATAGATAAAAATAAGTGTTCAACACCTATAAAATCATCTTTTAATTTATCAGCTTCAAGTTCTGCGGCACTAATAACGTTTTTAGAACTTTCACTAAGTGGGATTATTTTTACCTCTACAATGATAGGGTTTTTAATTTTAAACCTCAAGTAACCTTCTAACTTTTCCATTAAATCTTTTGTTTCAGAACCCATTTCATTTAAAGTTTCTGATACGGGATTTTCATTTAAATTTAATAAAGATAATAATAAGTGTTCAGGTTTTATTTTAGTATCTCCCAATCTTATAGCTTCTTTAAAAGCCCCTCTAACAGTTGCCTTTAAATTAGTAGTCATTTTTTTCATTAATAGATTGTCTTTTATGGGAAATATATTTAAACTTATTTAAAAAGAAACATTTATTATGATTTATTCAAAAGTAACTATATGGTTTAAAGAAAACCCAACAGCAAAAGAGTTTGACACTTCTGTTTACACTAATGATTACACTAAAGTGGCTTTGACCATTTCTGGTGATTATTTAATCATTTCAATGCATAATGAAGAAACTCAAGAAGTGACTACACAGGTACACCACTTAAGTACCATAAAAAGTTGGAAATCATCTCTATAATGGTAATAGATAAAAAAGAAAATGAAGGTGTGATTTCTTGTTTATATAAATCATCCAATATACTAGCATCAGACTACAACAAAGAGAAAAAGGAATTATCGATTATCTTTAAAGCTGGTCGTAACTACACATATTCTGGCATTGAACACAAAGATTATATGCGTTTTGAAATAGCTGAAAGTCAGGGTGAAATTTTTAGTAAACATATTAAAAAATACCCTACAAAAAAGAATGAGGATATAAATCCAAATGAAATTTTAAATAGGATTGCCACAATACTAACTGAACAGGTTAAATAAAAATATGAATAGATTAGATAAACAATATACGTCATACTCTGGAGATATGAAACCTGATTTGAAAAAATTGGACGAATTTATCGGAGTTGATACATCAAAATACAGTTATTAATATGGAATTAGTTACAACTTACATTTGTAAAGCCTCTGACATTGGGGTACATTCAAATATGTTCGGAGGTACCCTATTGGGTATAATAGACCAAAGTGCTGGAGCTTACGCATCACAAATATGTGATACTCCAAGAATGGTAACAATCAAAATTGATGAGTTAATATTTAAAACACCGATTAAACTTGGTAATATTATTAAAATCTACGCGTCAGTAAAAGAGTTTGGTAAAACTTCGGTGACATTATACATTGAAGTTAGAAAACATAATGTTTATACTGGTGGTCAGGAAATTGGGTTACACACAAATATGAAGTTTGTTCGTATCGATGAAGAGGGACGCCCAATACCTTTATCTGAAAGGGTAAAAAAACGTTATTATGAACGTATGGAACAATATGGTAAAGGCTTATTAAGTCTTGAAGAAAGAAAAATGGAAAAAGTTTAATACAATATGTTACCCTGTTTAGGGTTGTAATTTATTAAACTTTTAAACCTCTTTAAATCCTCTTTAAGTTCGTCCGATTTGTTAGATAATGTTTTTAATTTATCAAAAACCTGTCTTAATTCGTCAGTTAATTTAGAATAATCAGTATCAAAAGATTTTGGCATTTGATTTACAATATCAGGTATGTTGTAAGGTTCGTAACCTATTTCATACCACCTTCTATTTTCTTTCATCCAATTATAGAATAGGATATAAGCGTTAGCCTTTTGTATATATTCGTTAACACTAACTACAAACTCTAAACCCCATTTTTTAATTTTTTCTACAGTTCTTTTTTCACAATCTAATTCAACTTGTATAGCTGTTTTTATTTCTTTAGACACCCTTTCCATGTCAACATTATTATCCCCTTCTAACCATTTATCAGTTTCTTTCAAATCTAAATTTTCAGTCCAAGCACTTACTTGTTCTAAAAACTGATCCATATGTGATGATTCATGCATTAAAACTGGTAACCATTGTGTTATATCCTTACCTGTTGCACAAGCTAACGTCGAAGTAACATCATCAAAATAACCATTAACTAACATACCACTACCAACAGCGTAAGGTACGCCAGGTTTATTTACAATTAACAATTTAATACCATTTTGTTTTGCGTATGATTTTAAATCATCAATAAAATTTTTTATTTTTTGTACTTGTTCAGTACTATATTTACCATAATCTATATCCATATTTAGTTAAATTTGTTGATAAGCTTTTACTTCGTAGATAGTTAAACAAGGTCTGTCTTCGGCAATAACTTCTGATTTAGTTTTATATACAAATACAGGGCCTTCGGTGTAAACAATATATCGAAGGTCTTTTGTTTGCTCGTCATGACCTAAAAAAAGAACTTTTACATCTTCATAACCAAATTTAGATAAAATATCTGTAACCAAATATTTTAAATCAGCTCCAGTACATTCAATGTTTTCTAATTTTTGAACAATATCTTCCAAATTAAAATCGTTAACACGACTTTCGATAAGTTTTTTAAGTTGGTGTTCTTTTAGTATAATTTTTCTCTTCATTTTATTACAATAATCTATTTCTTTTGATATTACGATTAACCTTACTACAAAGTGGCTGTAAATTTGTGTAATGAAATAATTGTAATAACTCATCTTTAGTCTTTACCGAAGATAAGGGTATAATATGATCTATATCCCAACCGTAATTTAACTCACCATTATATAAACCGTAATTAGCCCAAGACATCCAATCCTCAAATTTAGATTCTAAATGCCTTTTAAAATCTTCAAATGAACAACCTAAAATTTGGTTTGCTTTTACTTGTGAAGTGTATTTTTTTCTTTTAAGACTTTGTTTAACCTGATTTTTTATTTTAATGGATAATTTAAACAAGGGGTTATTTTTTCTTTTTAGTTTTTGATACTCTACATTATTTTTTACTATTTTTTCTTTATTACCTGAATAATATTCTTCCCAATAATTTGAATTGTTATCCTTCCATAACTTATTATATTCCGCCAACTTATCTTTATTTAATTTTTTATAAGTTTTTTGGTAATTTTTTCTTTTTTCTTTATATTCAGGGTCATTTTTTTTACTAAGATAATGTTGTTTTCTTTTTTCTAAAATATCTTTTTTATTTCTTTCGTAGTAAGTCATAAAATAATCTTCCTTTTCATTCTTTTAATAAATATGTTGAATATTTATTAAGTGTATGTTAAAAACTGATAAAGTAAAAAATATAGAAACAGCAAATAAAAAAATTCTTAAAGAAGAATATGGTGGTGAGTACGATGTTCCTACCAACCATAAAGCTGGTTTAAAGGTACCTAAAGGTGGATCTTGTTGTGCCAACTGTAAATGGTGGGGTAATGAAAAAGGCCTTTGTGGTAATAAATATTATATTAAATGGAATGGTGATGGTAAAATACCATATAAGGATGATGAGTATTGTACAGATTGGTGGGAACCTAAATAATGAGAAAAATTAAACAAATAAAAGAAGTTGCTAAGGTTAAAAAAAGTGACCATTTTATTGATTTAACTGGTTTCAAGATGCAAGACAAGTTAAATCCAAAGGTTTGGGATGCAAAACAAAAATTACGTCCTGAAATTAGAAAGGCATTACTTAAAATAGCTGACGACTATTTCGAAGGTTTGGAATTGGGTTCTGTAGATATTGAAGATGTAACTTTCACAGGTAGTTTGGCAAACTATAATTGGTCACAATATTCTGATGTAGATTTACACATTCTTATAGACTATAAAGATGTTCCTGTGGACGCCTCATTGGTTCAGGATTTTTTAAAAACTAAAAGTACTGCTTGGAATGATAACCATGATATTAAAATATATGGTTATGATGTTGAATTGTATGTACAAGACATTTCTGAAGAACATGTATCCACAGGTGTTTATTCTATATTAAAAAATGAATGGATAATTCACCCAACCAAAAAACCAATTACTGTTGACGATAAAAACGTTAAGTTAAAATCTGAACGTATTATGGACGCAATTGATAATCTTTATGATGAAATGAAAACGTCTAAAAATTATGACGATGTTGTTGAAAAATCTGATAAAATAAAAGAAAAAATTAAGAAAATGCGTCAGGCTGGTTTGGATGAGGCTGGTGAGTTTTCTGTTGAAAATATGGTTTTTAAAGTTTTACGTCGTAACGGCATGTTGGAACGTCTTTCTGACATTAAAACTGTCGCATACGATAAATCCGTTTCTTTACCAAAAACAATTAAAGAAAACGAACTTGATTGGGTTAATGAAACAAGTTTATCTGAACCCGAACAATTCTTATTTGATAAATTCATGGAATGTAAACTGAAGAAAATAGGATCCAAAAAATGGGAAGGATGGACAAGATATGTTGATAAAGATGGTAAAATTTTATTCCTAGATAACATCGACGCTGGCACAAAAACACCAACTTTATGGTTTGATGGTAGTCAAATCTACCTAAACTTGGAAAAAATGGGGCTAAACTATGAAGAAATGCAAAGATTATGTATCGAGATGTTGTATGATACCCATAAACGAAAGGTATTAACAGCGCGGTACGGTTAGGTGTTCAACCTGGTATTGTTGTATGAGACCCATAAACGAAAGGTATTAACAGCTTGCCACACAACATGGAATACCAAATCAATGTTGTATGAGACCCATAAACAAAAATAAAACATAACATTAGAAAATAATAGATATTTATATAAAAATATAGTAAAATGATAACAGGAACGACAGAAGAATTATTGGCTTATATATTACAAGCCATCACACCATGTCCAAACATTTGTGACGGTACATGGGAGACTTATGGTACTGATGTAGTAGACATTAAAACAGGTCTTAGATTTAAAACTAACACAACACCAGCAAGTTCTGGTATTACCACAAACTAAATTGTTAATGTTAGGTGGATCTGCATCAAATCCAGCTGTGGATAGTACAGGAATAAATGTACTTACAAATTTCAATACTACTTGGAGTAGTGAAACACCTTTTTAAATAAAAAAATAAAATACAAATAGATATGAAAAATATAACAAATAAAGATTTACAAAGAATGATAGAATTGATGGGTAATAAAAAACCAATCAATGAAAGTGTATCAAATTCATCTTTGGAGTTAAGAAAAAAATCAGCTAACGGTAAAACTTACGGTATTGTAAGGGAAAATAAAAAATATTTCATTAAGGAATCCGTTAATGGGGTTGATTTTGATTTTATGGGCGGTGTTGCAAATAAAACAAAAAACCAATTCCATTCATATGAAGAGGCTGTTAAAATACTTAATTTAATGTTTGAAGATATAAACAGAAGTCATGGTATTCAAGAGGGTGTTGATGTGTTAACTTCAGACCTTAATGAGGATAAAAAGTTTGTTATTAAAACAAAAAAGAAAAAACCAGCTGCCGAACCAAAAGAAAAACCTGCTGATGACTTCGATTTCGGTGGTGGAGAAGATAAAGGTTCCGAAGGTGATGATGCTGGATTTGATTTTGGTGGTGAAGATAAAGGTTCCAAAGGTGATGATGCTGGGTTTGATTTCGGTGATGAAGGGGATAGTTCTAAAGAAAGTAATGATGGATTTGATTTTGGTGATGAAAGTAGTGATACAGAAACAGACCAAGATTTTGATATGGATGACACTGGTGATGATTCCATCAAGAAGATACAAAAAATGACTGGCAAATTAGGTCAAAAACTTAGGGATACAGAAGACCTTTCTTCTGACACAATGAAGTGGGTGGCTAAAAGCGTTTTATCAGCATTAGACTTAGATGAAATGGATAATGAAGATAAAAAAGATATTATCCGTACAATAAAAAAGAAAAAAGGTGAAGAAAGTTCTGATGAAGAATTTGATTTCATGGATGATGAAGAGGAAATCACAGATGAATTCGATATGGATAACGACACTGTTGATTGGAATACTTTAGGTGATGATGAAAAAACTGAATTTATACGTTCATATCATGGTGATAGTGAAACACCAATGATGGATTGGGATGAGGAAATTGATGACACGCCTGACTATGAAAATGACGAATTTAGAAGAGGAACTGATGATCAATACCTAATGTTCCCACCAGAAGAAGTTTATAAGGATTATATGGATGAAGATAACCCAAATATAGGTGGTGATGAGGATGATGATGAGTTATTGTTGGATGATGAGATGCCTTATTATGATGAGGATGAAAATGAAAATTATCCAGGAATGCATTCTGATTGGATGTCGGATTATATGGATAGAAAAAACCCAAGAATGATGCCACAACCAGCACCATCAAAACCTCAAACACAGCCAGGTCCAGATGTTAAACCAGGAAGACCAGATACAGATAAACCGTCTCCATCAAAAAAACCATTCACAGCTCCACCATTTATTAAACCAGGTGATGATCCAAATCCTAAAGCTTGGAGAGGTAAAAATATGGAAGATTATGGTACTAACGAAGGTACCGATTATATGGAAGATTATTCTGATGAAGATTACGATATCTGTCCTTCTTGTAAGGGTAAAGGTGGTGATAGAACAATTGGTTTTGGAGCCGTTCAAAAACCTTGTATCACATGTGCTGGTGAAGGAAGAGTACATAGACATGAAGAGAATTATGAGGTTGATGAACCTTATACCGAAAACCCAAGATTATTTGGTGATGGATCTAACACACTACCAAAAGGTATGGGATATAAATACCAATACAAAGAAAAATTTAGATTTCCGTTTGGCGGTGGTGATGTTGATTATATGTCAAATAATGACGATAATTTAGATCCAAGAACTAAAAGATTTAAATCAATGAGAAATCCAGCACCAGCACCATCAAAACCTCAAACACAGCCAGGTCCAGATGTTAAACCAGGAAGACCTGACACCGACAAACCAAGTCCGTCAAAAAAACCATTCACAGCTCCACCATTTATTAAACCAGGCGATGATCCAAATCCTAAAGCTTGGAGAGGTAAAAATAGAAACATGTACTAATGGCAAAGGAATTATATCTAATATACATCAATAAGATTGGATCTAACTTTAAAGGGGAGCACATTTTTGAGTTCCTTTTTTCTGATAGAACTGATATAGAATGGGATGAAAGTTGGTATCAATCCTCTGTTATTACAGAAAAAAACGATTTGACACCCGACCCAAGTTTTATTAAACTTGTTGGTGGATTAAAAACTGCTGAATTAGATTTAGAACTAATTCAAAATTCAGGGGTTTTTCAAATATATAACGCTGTTGAAGGCATTATTGCTTTGGGTTGGGAAAAACTAAACGATGAAGGGGACTATCCAGAAGAAAGGTTAGTTTTCAAATTCGGTGAAACACAAAAATCTGTTGAAGAAAAATTATACTCTTTAGATTTAGTGTTAAAATATGATGAAACAAAAGTAAAAAATGGCTAAAAAAAGATTAAGAGAAGAGGATGTTGAATTATCACCAGTCGAACAAAAAAAACAACTGGAATTAGAACTTAAAGCTTTAGAACAGAAGAAAAAAGACTTCCGTGATGGTGCACAAAAATCACAATCTATGGCCACAAACGCTAAGAAATTATCATCAATACCGTCTGGTTTGACAGATAGAGCAAAAAGCTTCGATCTAAGAATGAATAATGACATGAACCAAAAAAACACTGAAGAAGCTAAATATAACAGAGAGGAGATGAAAAAAGTCGACGCTCAAATCCAAGACATCAAAAACAAAATGGCTAATTTAAAAAACCCAATGGGAGGTCTAACTAAGGAAGATATTCGTAGAATGGTAGAAAACGAACAACCACCTATTATGACCAAAAGAGAATTGATAGAAAGTATTGCAAACCAATTATTAACAGAAGATATGCATAGAGATATAAAAAATAAAATAGATAGTGGTAACAACGACTATTCTGAACACTTAGATCCTGAAACAGTTAAGAGAATATCGAATGAAATCATGAACGATATTAAAGCTAACGTTGAGGCAAGAGGTGGTCGTGCAAACTTTGAGGGAGCACAAAGACTTGTAGCACAAGGTTTAACTGGAGCTATACAGAAAGAGGCACGTAATAAACCACAATTGGAAAGATTAGCGGTTAAATTAGTTTGTGAAGAATATAACATCCCTGAAGGAGTTGTAGATTTTGAGGCTTCTATAACAGGACACCCTGATTTAGGTGGTAGAGAAATACAAAAAACAGGTCTTAAAATGAGAAAAGGTAACAAAAGACCACCTCAAGGTAAAAGAGCTGAAGATCTTAAACCTAATGTTACTAAACGTAGGTTAATGAACGCCATGATGCATGGTGCAGCTCGTAAAGGACAAAACTTGTTCCATATGGCAACTGAGGAATTAAATCGTATTAATCCAAGTTTAGTTCAGGACTATACTAAATTAATGGCGGGTAACGATTTTATGTATTGGGCTTTAGATGACCAAACAATTGCACAAGAAAGTGAAAGTGGTACACACGCTGGACAGGTTAGAGTTTACATTCATGGTAATCCACCTCAAGAAGGTGGTAAACCAAAAATAGTTGCTGAAGGTATGACTTTCCCAATGTTATTACATGAATTAACTAAAGGTGTATTGGAATTAATTTCACAATGGGGTAGAGAAGCGGATAAAGAAACAAGAGATTATGTTGAAGACCAAACTGACAACCTTGAGGCAGAACCTTGGGATGTTCGTTTAGGTTCAAGAATTTGGGAGAAACTTTTGGAAGCGGTTGATATTGATGCATTACCATATAAATCACAAATATTTACAAGATTATCTTCATTACCACCAGCAGAATTTAACGCTATTGTTAGAGGTTTAATGAATGACAATGAAAGAGCTAAAGATAGAATTAACGATATTGTTCATGACATTGTAAGAGAAGCAAATTCTGAAGAACTTGAAAATGCTACAAGTAAATTCCGTGAACCTGAAGGTAATGATGATGACAGTGATGTGGCAACACCTGAAAGTGAAGACCAAGGTGAAGATGAAGAATTACAAAGACTTTTAGGTAACAAAAAAGAAGAACCTGAGGTTGATGACCCAAGAACATGGTCTAAACGTGAGCTTGAAAACGCAAGAGACGAGGCAATCGATGATGAAGATTGGAAAGCCGTAGGGTACTACCAAAATTTATTAGATAATAAACGTTAAAATATTATCACTTAGGACTGTGATAGTTATGAGAGGCGAAAGCCCTCTATTAAAAACCCACCTACTCGCTCCAGGTGGGTTTTTTATGCCTTATAACATTTAACAAGTATTCTTGATATTTATAAGTAAATAATATTACTTATATGTCAAACAACCAACAAAGTAAGGCTCAAAAATTGATGGAAATTGGTAAATGTATCAAAGATCCAACTTATGCTATTGAGAATTACCTTGAAACTTTTGACCAAACACAAAAAAGTTTCGTTAGATTTAAATTATTCCCTAAACAAAGGGAATTAATCAAGGCCTACAAAAATGAACGTTTTAATATTGTGATGAAACCGCGTCAAGCTGGTGTTTCCACAACAACTGCAGCATATATTGCGGTAATGACCGCATTAGCAGACCCAAATAACCCACAAAGGGTTCTTATTCTTGCCAATAAACAAGAAACTGCCATAGAATTCTTGAAAAAAGTTAAGGATTTTACGTCACAAATCCCTACATGGATGAATGTATGGACTAATGGCGATTCTTGGTTTGATCCTGAAAAGAATTCAGCTAAACACTATCGTCTAACAAATGGTTCAGAGGTTAAAGCCGTTGCAACATCTATGGATGCTTTACGTGGTTATACACCAACACTACTTGTAATGGACGAGGCAGCTTATATTGAAGGTGGTGAAGAAGTTTACTCTGCAGCACAACCAGCATTATCTACAGGTGGTAGGGCAATTTTAATTAGTACACCTAACGGTATGGATCCTCTATACTATAAAACTTATATTTCAGCAAAAACTAAAGAAAAGTCTAATAACCCATTCAATATAGTTGAAATGCGTTGGTTCCAAGACCCTCGTTACAACAAGGATATGAAATGGCAGAAGAAAAATGAAGCTGGTGAAGTTGTTGAAGAAATTATTGATATGAATTATGATAATTTCGAAAAATTAGAAGATGATGGTTGGGTACCTACAGCTCCTTGGTTCGAAATGATGTGTGGTCAGTTAAATAATAACCCAAGGACTATAGCGCAAGAGTTATTATGTGCCTTTAACGGTTCAGGTGATAACGTTATTGATAGTAAATATGTTGAATATCAAAAGAAAAATAACGTAATGGAACCAATTCGTAAGGAATGGTTGGACGGTAATATGTGGGTTTGGGAAGACCCTAAATTAGGGCATGAATACATTATTTCTGCTGACGCCGCTTCAGGTTCTGCAGATGACTTTGCTTCATTGTGTGTTTTTGACTTTACTACAGGTAATCAGGTTGCTGAATACCACGGTAAGATAGCACCAGATGTTTTGGGTGAGATAGCAGTTGAATATGGTAGTAAATATGAAGCATTTTGTGTTGTGGATATTACTGGTGGATGGGGAGCTAGTACTGTTTTAAAAATGATAGAATTAAATTATCCTACTAAAAGAATGTATTATGATGTTGTATTAGGTATTGATTCCGTTAATAACAATAAAACATTGGAGAAGCATATGAGGGACGGTAAACTACCAGGTCTAAACTTCCAAAAGAATAGAAACACAATTGTTACTAAATTAGAAGAGGCAGTTAGATTAAATTCATTTAAAGTTAGGTCTATCAGATCTATTGCTGAGATGGACACATTTGTATTTAAAAACGGTAGACCAGACCATATGAAAGGCTATCATGATGACTGTTTAAAATCAGATACTTTAATTAAAACGATTGATGGTTATAAAGAAATTAGCGATATTAAACCAGGTGAATTAGTTTTAACACATTTAGGTAATTATAAACCAGTTGAAAAAATATTAAGAAAACCATTTAATGGTGATTGGTATGATTTTAAATTTTCTGGACAAATAGGTGTTGGTATGTCATATAACCACCCATTATATTCTGCTGAACACACAAATAATAGAAATTCGGATAAAAAAAAGAGTGAAAGATCTTGGTTAATGCCCCAAGAATGGTTGGATAAAAAAAATAAATATAAAGACGGTAATTATCTACCAAGACAAATTTCAATTATAGAAAAATTAAAACCAAATGAAAATAAAACCATCTATTTTAATGATATTTTTGGCATTAAACATAGTATGGAACAAATAAAATTAAATCAAATATTATTAGACAGTAATTTTGCTAAATTTTTAGGGTTATTCCTAGCTGATGGTCATTCATTTAAAGAAAACAATAGAAACGGTAATAAATATGGTGTAATTTTCTCTTTTCATGAAAGAGATTTAGAGTTAATAGAAGAAATCAAAAGTTATGTAGAATCTTTTAATATTAGTGTAACTGTTACACACGATAAAACAAAATCTTATACTCTAAAGTTTAATAATAAATTAATTTGGGGTTTAATGAATAGTTGTTATGATGACAATAGAGAAAAGGTGTTACCGTATTATAGTAAACATTTAGGCCATGATTTAAAATATACTTTAGAATATTGGTTAAAAGGTGATGCGTGGAAACCTAAACGTGGTGATTATGATTATATAGGTTGTACCACTTCAAAAAAATTAGTATTATCTATGAGAGATATTACCTGGTCATTAGGTTATTATTCTCAAATAAGATTTGTTACTAGAAAAAGGTATGGTAAAACAACTAAAAACCAGTATTGGTTACATTTACGTAAAGATTGTAGGAAAACAGATAACCTAAAAAAAATATCTGATTTTGAGTATGGGACTAAAACCGTAAAAATAGAAAAATCGAATTACAATGGTTATGTGTATAATTTACAAGTATCTGATGACGAAAGTTTTGTGGCTAACGGTATTGTAGTACATAATTGTTTAATGGCGATAGCAATGTGTTGTTTTGTTAGTCAAACTTCCTTTAAAGATTTAGAAAAAAGTAAGGGTCAGGCTAAAGCGATGTTGGATTCTTGGGTTGTTTCTACCAATAGTGCTGAAACAATGTCAGAATTAAATATGACAGAATATTCGTCAATGATGAATAGAGAACGTTCATTACATACTCAACCAGCAACTTCTGAATATAATTGGTTATTTGCTGGTATGGTAGGATTTAAAGATAAAGAAAAAAATAAAAAAATTATAAATGGCAACAGGTAATAGAATTTCACAAAACAAACCATTCAATTGTGCACCTAACTATAGAAGGAGTGCCGGCCCTATAAGTTATAGTTGGTGTCCGACAGAGTTTGAAAAGAAAGGTGGTCGTAGTAACAATAGAAGTAGAATAACATGTCAAGACCAAATAGATAATATTGTAACATATGTCTACAATATACTACCTGATGGTAATCACTCGGCTTATGTAACTTGTGATTATGTACTTTAATTATTCACATTTATTACTAATGATTTACTTTTAGTATGGATATTTATTTCTAAATAACAAAGTTTTTTAAAAATTAATGATGGCTGACGAAAAAAATTTAACAATATATCAAAAACTGTATTATCTTTTTGGACAAAATAGAAAACCAGAAAGAGCAGCACCTACGTATAGTTTTGGTGATGGTGATTTAATTACCGCACAATCTAAACAAGATTATGATAAACAAAAATTAGAATTACAACAAAAAAACTATCTTGAAGCTAGTTGGGCTAGGGTAGATAATGAACTTTATCAAAAAGCAGTTTACTATGAAACTTCGAGAATTGCGTCTTATATGGACTATGAGGCAATGGAGTTTACACCAGAAATCTCTGCCGCATTGGATATTATGTCCGAGGAATCTTGTACCCCAAGTGAACAGGGAAAAATACTTACAATACAATCAAATTCTAAACGTGTTAAGAACGTGTTAGACGATTTATTTTATAATATTCTTGATATTCAAACTACATTGCCTATGTGGACACGTAATACGTGTAAATACGGTGATAACTTTGTGTTCTTGAAGATTGATGCTAAAAAAGGTATTATCGGTTCATCACAATTAACCAACATAGAGATTGAACGTAAGGAAGAAGGTATATTCCCAAACGCAAAAGAAGGTAATGCAAACCTACCTACAAAGAAAAAACAAGTAGTATTTCATTGGCGTGAAAAAAACATGGACTTTAATCCTTGGGAAATTGCACATTTCCGTTTATTAGGTGATGATAGAAGATTACCTTACGGAACTTCAGTTTTAGAAAAGGCAAGAAGAATTTGGAAACAAATACTTTTAGCTGAAGATGCTATGTTAGTATATCGTGTTGTTAGAGCTCCTGAAAGACGTGTGTTTAAAATTTATGTAGGTAATATTGATGATAAAGATGTTGACGCATACGTACAAAAAGTTGCAAACAAATTTAAAAGGTCACAACTTGTAGACCAAAAGTCTGGGCAAGTAGATTTAAGATATAATACGTTAGCTGTAGACCAAGATTATTTCGTTCCTGTTAGGGATCCAAATGCCCCAAGTCCTATAGAAACATTGGCTGGTGCTAGTAATCTTGACCAAATAGCTGATATTGAATATATACAGAACAAATTATTGACAGCACTTAGAATACCAAAACCTTTCCTTGGTTTTGATTCTGAAGTTGGTGACGGTAAAAACTTAGCTTTACTGGATATACGTTTTGCCAGAACTATTAACAGAATTCAACAATCAATGGTACAAGAACTTAATAAGTTAGCTATCATTCATTTATATATATTAGGATTTCACGATGATTTAAATAACTTCACATTAAACCTAACTAACCCATCTACACAAGGTGAAATGTTAAAGGTTGAACAATGGAAAGAAAAAGTTCTTCTTTACAAAGATTTAGTTAGTCAAGTTGATGGTGGTATTGCTCCTTCATCTCATACTTGGGCTAAGAAAAACATATTTAACTGGACTGAAGAAGAAATCAAAACAGATCTTGAACAACAAAGAATGGAGAGAGCCGCTTCTAAAGAGTTGGAAAATACCCCTGAAGTTATTAAGAAAACAGGTTTCTTTGATAGAGTAGATAAACTTTATGGTGAAATAGGAGGTCCTGAAAAAACAACTGCTGAAGGTACTGAAGGTGAAGCTGGCGGTGAAGCTGGTGGCTTTGGTGGAGGAGGAGGAGGCGGAAGCTTCGGAGGCGGTGGAAGTTTTGGTGGCGGTGGTCTCGACTTAGGTGGAGGCGGTTTTGGTGAAGAAGGTGGTGAAGGTGGTGAAGGTGGTGAAGAAGCTGCTTTAGGTGGTGAAGGTGGTAATGAAACAAACGTTAATGCAGAAGCAGGTGGTGAATTTGGTGAAAGTTTCCGTTATAAAGACAAAAGTATAATTGATAAACTTTTATTAGAGGGTATACGTAAAAACGAAGACATCATGATGATGACTGAAGGTATTAAACATTTAATCGGTGAGGATGATGAAAATCAACCAGAAGATGATGAAGATTTAGAACTATTACAATAATGATAATATTTATATAGTAAACTAATTATGGATTTCGGAACAATAAAAAATATATACGCAAAATTCTTAATAAATTCGTACATTAACGAAAGTAAAAAGGATAATAATAAAAAAGTATACACTAATTTCATCAAAAATATTGCTGAAAGTTCTATTTTAAGAACTCAATTCGTTGTTTATAAAAACATTGAAAATGGTTATTTTGATTCCGAAATTAGTGCTGTAGAATACCTAAAAGAAAATATTTCTCTTTTTGATAAATTCAATAAAAAGAATATCATAAAAGAAAATGAAAATCTTTATAAAAAAATGCCAAATTCTTATAAAGGTAATTATGAAGTTAAAGATATTCATGAAGCTTTAAACAATCTAATTACTTTAGAAAAGAAAGCTGAAACAATAAATACGTTACATACATCTTTCGAAACATTGAAAAAATGGTTAACAACACCTAAAACAATTACTGAAACAACAAAAAAACCTAAGGTTGATGCTAATAAGTTTTTAGAAATTGTAACCAAGAAATATAATGAAAAATATTCAAATATTTCCGAAGAAGAAAAAAGAGTTATTAAAACAATCCTGTCAGATAGTGATATTGAAAAAGAAGGGTTATTAAAAGATATGGTTAAAGAAGCCATAGTATTGATTAATAAGTCATTAAAACACTATGGTGAGAACTTAGAAATTAAAGGTAAGTTGTTGGAGGCCAAAGATGTTATTTACAACTTAGAGTTTAATAAAGAAACTTTTAAAGATGATATCATGAAAGTTTACGGTTTAAAAAATAATCTAAATTAATAACAACAATTAAATAGTTTTTCAAAATGATTAAAACGGAATCAGAAAATTTAAAAAAGTTACGTGAGGTAATTAAAGAGATTGAGTTACAAAAATTTGATTTTGATAACGACCACGATTATGAAAGGTTAACTGAGAGTATTGATAATTTAATTCATGATGAAATGGGAAAAATAAATTCTGAAACAAATAAAGAATGTAAGTTAAAATCATATGAAGCTTTATTCACATCAATAATCGCACTAATAGAAGGTAGTAAACATTTAATTTAGCTATGACACAACAAAACGAAGAAAATTTCAAAGTATTATGGGCTGAGTATTCAAAACTTGTCCTTAAAGAACTTGATCGTTTAAATAATAATTATGAATCATTAAGAGAAAACATAGAAGATAAATTTAAAGATATTAACGAAAAGTTAGGTGATGTAAAAACAACTGAAAAGTCTGTACAGGAGATTAAAGTTTGGCAAGAAAAGGTAAATGAAATTTGGTCACCTACTCAAATGAAAGAGGCCAAAAATGAAGTTTACAAACAAAAAAATCGATGGACGGCAACAATAGCTATTATATTGTTTATACAAATAATAGTCGGTATACTATACTCATTAAGAGCATTTTTATAACAAAGACCCCACTAAAAAGTGGGGTTTTTTATTTTATAGCTGTTTTCAAAATCAAAATAATTCATTATACTTTATCTATATAATAAAATTCTAAATAAACAATTAAATATGAATAAAATTTTTTTAGAGTACATCTGGTTGGATGGAAACAACCCGCAGACATTGCGAAGTAAAACAAAGGTTGTCGATAAAGAAGGTGAGGTATTTTATTCACCTGAAGACATTAAATCTTACCCACATTGGAGTTTTGACGGTAGTTCGACTAAACAGGCAGGAGGTAAAGAATATGGTTTCGAAGGTACCGATTGTGTTTTAAAGCCAGTCTATGTAGCAGAAGACCCATTCAGAGGTGGTAATTGTAAATTAGTTCTTTGTGAAGTTTATAACCCTGATGGTATAACACCTCACAAATCTAACACCAGACAAAAACTAAAAGAACTGGTAAACGAACTTAAATTT
>Ga0194059_1000542_pt1 | contig 17681 bp, 12 predicted proteins | sample SepL6211m_MetaG_FD_163426 | JGI IMG/M metagenome (GOLD analysis project Ga0194059, IMG submission 163426) | Anoxic zone freshwater microbial communities from boreal shield lake in IISD Experimental Lakes Area, Ontario, Canada - Sep2016-L626-11m | ecosystem: Environmental > Aquatic > Freshwater >... | reverse complement strand
TTTTCTTACACAGTTAACCGGAATCGGCGTCTGCGTTGACAATCTCTCTGTTGACGCTTTTTCTACAAGTGAAATACCGGATTCCGTTCGAGTCATAATTAAAGCATATCTGCCTGCAGAAAATGACTCTTCCCTTCACATGCATGAGCTTGAGGCCTTTATGGCCCGGCTTGTGCTTCGCTACCCGGAAGCTTTCTTTCCTCCGCCTACGCTCAGTGCCGTTACTACAGAAGACTGGAGCAGCAGTTGGAAGGTTTATTTCAAGCCGATGAGAGTCGGTAAACGCCTCCTGATTGTGCCTACCTGGGAAGATGCGGAGGAGTTGCCTGGCGATCTTGTCATCCACATTGATCCTGGTATGGCCTTTGGGACTGGTGGCCATGAAACGACACGCCTTTGCCTTGAGTTGCTGGAATCAGTAATGGATACCAGCCCGCTTCTGACAGTGCCGTCACTTCTTGATCTTGGTACCGGCTCAGGTATTCTTGCCATCGCCTCGAATCTACTCGGTGCCGGTAGAATTCTCGCGCTTGATATCGATCCGGATGCCGTTGAAGTTGCTCGTGATAATCTGGTGCTGAATGACATGTCTGACCGTGTTGAATGTGGAACGGTACCTCTTGAATCTCTGACGGAAAATTTCGATATTATCTTGGCAAACATTCTCGCGGAAGAGCTGGTGCGTCTCGCTCCTCCTCTTGCGGAGCGTCTCCAGCCGGGAGGATCATTGATTCTCTCAGGGATTCTGGCGGAGAAAGAGCCGTTGGTTCGCCAGGGTTTTGCTTTTCACCCATTAAAATACATCCGGACTGTTTCTGACGGCGAATGGGTCGCCTTGCTGTACGTGAAGTGCTGAGAGTATGAGCGTTCGCCGTTTTATGATACATTCGCACTCAGTCTGTGATGGCACTGCGTCCTTTGATGGCAATATGTATAATCACATGGTTCGCGCCCTTCGCCTTGGAATCGGTGATACGGTGCAGTTGGCCGATGAAAAAGGGGTGGTGTACTCCGGCACAATCAACGAGGTTGCAAAGGAGTTGGTAAGAGTGGAAATTACCTCTATTGATTCTGTCGCCGAGATTGATGCTGAGATTCCAAAGATTACGATCTGTCAGGCACTCCCTAAGGGTGACAAGATTGACCTGATTCTACAGAAGGGTACCGAACTCGGAGCACACGATTTCCGGCTGTTTGGAGGACGTCGCTCTGTTGCCAGGATTCGTGATGATCAACAGGCTGGTAAGCAGGTACGATGGCATAGAATTGTCGCTGAGGCCGCCCGTCAGTGCGGACGCCCTGATATTCCTGAGGTTACCTGGCACCCGACTGCCATTGAGGTGTCCAGTGAATCTGATCACGAACTGCGTCTGATTCTGTGGGAGGGTGAGAAGGATCATTCATTGAAAGACGCCCTCTCCGGCGGAGTAAAGCCCTCTTCAGTTATTGTGGCGATAGGTCCAGAAGGTGGATTTGACCCGCTGGAGGTTGATCATTTCTCTCAGCACGGTTTTCAACCGGTTTCGCTTGGTACGAGGATACTCAGAACGGAAACGGCAAGTATTGCTATTCTTGCGGTAATGCAGTATACATGGGGCGAAATGTGATTGATTTCGGCCAAGGAGCCGCAGATGAAATGCCCTAAATGCGGATTCAATAGTTTTGAATACTATGATAGCTGTAAGAAGTGTTCTACAGACCTGAGAGGTTACAAACAGACGTATTCAATAAGCTCTTTGGTTCTCCCGCTGGAAGCTAAAGCCAATTTGGCAGAGGAATTCCGGTCAAACGAAAGTTCGACTGATGAAATGCATACCGCACCGGAAGTACATGACGATATTTTTTCTTTTGATCTGCCGGATGATTCACCACTTGCGCCTACCCAGCCCGCTGAAGACCCCTTCAACTTTGCTGAACCAGCACCTACAGCTCATCAGGCAAACAACGTAGCGTTGGCAGATGACATTTTTGGTGATCTTCTGGAATCGACCCCGCAAACCGATGCACCTATGTTTGCAGTCCAGGTATCTGATGAAGCAGAGTCAGCGTCACCTTCGTCACCAGGAACAGGCGAATTCGATTTTGACAGCTTCTCTTGGGAGGATTCTCTGGATGCAGCATCACCTTCTTCCGGAGAGGACGATACCGCCGATGATTTTGACTCCTTCTACGAGGACGCTAAAGAGAACCATTCAAAATAACCTGTCGTAACCACTTGTATGTTATCTGAGAGAGCGGAATTACCCGCTCTTTTTTCGTAAAGCCCCGGAGCTCTCATGTCTCAGCGTATCTCAATTCTGCCGGAAACCCTCACGAACAAAATTGCTGCCGGTGAAGTTGTCGAGCGCCCGGCGTCGGTCATAAAGGAGTTAATCGAAAATTCCCTTGATGCCGGTGCAACGGAGGTCTCCATTGAGATTACCGCTGGCGGCAGACGGAAGATATGCGTTACCGATAATGGTCATGGCATGTCACGCGAGGATGCGCTTCTTTCGCTTGAGCGCCATGCCACCAGTAAAATCAGATTAGACAGCGATTTAGAGAATATTATGACACTCGGTTTCCGCGGTGAAGCACTTCCTTCGATCGCCTCAGTTTCACGTTTTTCGCTTACAACCCGTGAAACCGGTTCCCTGGAAGGTACCGAGATTATCATTGAAGGTGGGAAGGTGCACGATGTGCGAGCATGCGGGATGCCGAACGGAACCGTTATTTCTGTTGAGCAGATTTTTTTTAATCTGCCGGCCCGCCTTAAGTTTTTGAAGAGTGCAGAAACAGAAGCCGGTCACGTTGGTGACGTTGTTGCTCGAATGGCGGTGTCGCGCCCTGATGTAGCATTCTCCTGTACTAGTGATGGACGTGATCTGCTGCGGCTGCAGCAGAGCGATCTCCAGCGGCGTTTGGCCCAGATTGTCGGCAGGGAAAGTTCACAACATCTGTATTCCGTCACAAGGAAAGACGAGTACACAACCATTTCGGGCTTTATCTCTACCCCGGCATTAGTGCGCTCAGGAACACAATCGATCTTTACCTATATAAATGGCCGTTTCATTCGCGACAAGGTCGTGCAGCATGCCGTCATGCTGGCGTATCGGGGCGTCATTGACCGGGGCCGCTATCCTGTGGTTGCACTCTTTATCGGGCTTCCACCGGGGGAAGTGGATGTAAATGTACACCCGACAAAGCACGAAGTCCGCTTCAGACGGCAATCCGTGGTGCACGATGCAATTCAGGCAGCAATAGTGGAGGTGCTGAGCCGGTCACCATGGCTACCATCTCCGCCTACAGCGATCAGTCTCTCAAAGGAAACAACCGGGCAGGCCTACCGTGAGCGTATAGCGGCAGCAGCGCAAGTCTCTTTGGCAATGCCGTCACGCGAACGCTCATTTCCACAGCAATTTCCCGTCAAGGGTGAGCTCGCAACAGCGCCATTCAGCCCACGTGAGATAATAATGGAGCCGTCGACTCTCTTTCAGTCAGAACAGCCACAGTCACAATCACAATCACAATCACAATCAGCCGGCTATTTTTCCTCACTTGCCGTTATCGGTCAGTTTCACAGCGAATATATACTCTGTCAGGCTGATTCAGAATTGGTGATCATTGACCAGCATGCTGCCAGCGAACGGGTTGCCTACCAGCACCTTAAACAGCAGTGCCAGTCCGGCAGCATTGAGTCACAACGCCTGTTGTTTCCGGAAACAGTAGAGTTGTCGTTCAGCGAGGTGGCGGTGGCTGTCAAGTTCAATGCGGATCTGGCGAACATCGGTTTTGAGCTTGAGCCGTTTGGCGGTACGACGCTTATGGTTTCAGCAGCCCCCCGCATCGTTGCCCGGAAAAAACCGCTGCTTCTTATCCGGGATATACTTGCTGATCTGATGAGTTTCGGCACCAGCGCCGCGTTCACTGAAGCCTTGGACAGCCTCCTCTCCCGTATCGCCTGCCACTCTGTTATTCGCGGCGTACATCTACTTGACAACCGGCAAATCAAGGAACTGCTGCTGCAGATGGATCAGACCGACTTTGCCGCCAGTTGCCCGCATGGCCGCCCGGTATCGCATGTTGTGACGCTGGCCGAGTTGCAGAAGATCTTCAAGCGGACGTAACATGACGCCGTTTATCATTGGATCAGGATGGAGCTTAGGCGCATCACACTGGAGAGAATTATTGTAAAATTATCCAGCGGCCATTTCATCCCGAAAAAAGTATTATTCTCCCTCTTGACTGTTACTTGATCAGAGGGGTATGGTTGTTACGCTGAAGCTGATTTCTGTTAGTTCCAAAGAGGACACTATGGCAAAGAGCCTTTTTATCGCTGCTATTGATAAGGATAGCGGCAAAACGACGACAAGCATCTGTCTGATGCATCTTGCCCAAAAAAAATATCACCGGGTCGGTTTTTTCAAGCCGTTCGGCGGGCAGACGCTCCGCTTCAGGAGAACGGTCGTCGATAAGGATGTCGCGCTGATGGCACAGGTCTTCGACCTGAAAACAGCCCCTGAGACGATGTCGCCAGTCGTACTTTCAACCGATACCACACACAACGTTGTCGACGGAAAAATTTCACCGGCCGATCTTCAGGAAAAAATTCTCCACGCTTACGCCGAACTGGAAAAAGAGTGCGATTTCATCATCGTTGAAGGTTCAGGGCATCCGGGTGTAGGGGCGGTTATGGGCATCTCCAACGCTCACATCGCCAAGCTCCTGAACACGCCGGTGCTGCTTGTTACCGGTGGCGGCCTCGGAAATGTGGTGGACCGGCTTGCTCTGATCTTGCCGCTTTTTGAAAAAGAATCTGTTGACGTCCGGGCAATTCTTGTCAACCGGCTCGTAGCCGAAAAACGGGAACGCAGCCTCGATTATCTCTGCAGGGCCCTGAAGAATGAGCCATTCAAAGTCATCGGCGGTTTCGATTATCAACCGATACTGGCCAACCCTACTCTGCGGCGTGTTTCGTCGCTACTGGGACTTCCGGTGCTAGGGAACCGGCGGGATCTGCAGAAAATCATCTATCGGGTTCTCGTCGGTGCAGCCTCCACGCATCGCTTTATCGAACTGATGCAGGAACCTTCTCTTATTCTGGTGACCAGCAGCAGGGATGAACTTCTGGTGACCCTGGCTCACCTGTACAGGATGCCGCAGTATCGTTCCCTTATTGTCGGTCTGGTCATTTCGGGCGCAGCCCCCATAGATCCGATCACCCAGCAGATTCTGGACAAAAGCAGAATTCCCTATCTTCGCGATGAACTGCGGACCTCGGCGGAGCTGTACCAGAAAATCGACCGGGACGTTTCCAAAATCATTGCTGACGATACGGAAAAGCTTGACCTCATCCGGTCACTTGCCGAGTTGAGTTTTGATTTTGATGCCATTGACGAACTGTTCTCCTGATACTCCACTAATCCGGGCAGCAAGAAAGGAACACTGATGTCTACCGCGAAAGAACCACTGCATACTCTGGTCGTCGGCTGTCTGGTGCGCAATGCAAACGATGAAATCCTGCTTATCAGGCATCAGAAGCGGGGGTGGGAGATCCCCCAAGGGCGTGTGGAGGAGGGGGAGAATCTCATTGAAGCGCTGCACCGTGAAGTTCGTGAGGAAGCCGGCATCGAGATCGAAATGGGACCGCTGGCCGCTGTATGGTCAAAGGTGACGGCTCCGCCTGCCGTGATATGTACGTTTCTGGGCTGCTACCTGAGTGGCGACCTGGCACCGACCGGCGACAGCACCGAGGCGCGCTGGATAACTCCCGACAAAGCAGTTGAAGAGGTCTCCAACAAAGTAATGAAAGATCGGCTCGAAGTTCTTCTCAATTTTCACGGCACGGTCAATTACCGCTCCTACACGTTGAAACCATATCAGGTACTTCTGGAACAGGATCTAAATTGAACTATCAAGACCAGAAAATAAAATAACGGAAGAACCCAAAAAAAAGCCCGGCAAGCCGCCGAGCTTTTTTTGTGTGGCACAGTTGACCTCTGAAAATCAGATCAGGCCGTGAGCAACCATTGCATTAGCCACCTTGATAAAGCCGCAGATGTTGGCACCGAGGACATAGTTGCCCGGTGCGCCGTACTCTTCAGCTGTTTCATAGCAGTTGTTGTGAATATTGATCATGATATCTTCCAGCTTTTTTTCAGTATACTCGAACGTCCAGGAGTCACGACCAGCGTTCTGCTGCATTTCGAGAGCTGATGTCGCTACGCCACCGGCATTGGCGGCTTTGCCCGGGCCGTAGGCAATTTTGGCTTCCAGGAATACCTTGACACCTTCAGGAGTTGTCGGCATGTTGGCTCCTTCACCGACAGCGATACAGCCGTTTTTAACCAGAGTTGCAGCGTCTTTGCCGTTAATCTCGTTCTGGGTGGCAGATGGCATGGCGACCTGGCAGGGGATTTCCCAGATGTTCCCTTTCGCAATGTACTTGGCATGCTTGTGAGTTTTGATATAATCCTCTATACGACGACGCTCGACTTCTTTGAGCTGCTTGATCAGATCGAGGTCGAGACCTTTTTCGTCATAAATAACGCCGTTGGAATCGGAGCAGGCGACACATTTTCCGCCGAGCTGATGGATCTTTTCGATGGTGTAGATCGCAACATTGCCGGAACCGGAAACAGTACAGATTTTGCCATCAAAAGAATCTTTACGTGCTTTCAGCATTTCGTTGACAAAGAAGGTCGCGCCGTATCCGGTTGCTTCGGTACGGACGAGCGAACCTCCCCAAGTAAGGCCTTTTCCGGTCAGAACCCCCGGTTCATAGCGGTTGGTGATGCGCTTGTACTGGCCGAACATGTAACCGATTTCGCGACCGCCTACGCCGATATCTCCGGCGGGAACGTCGGTATGCTCACCAAGGTGGCGATACAGTTCCGTCATGAAGCTCTGACAGAAACGCATGACTTCATCGTTTGATTTGCCTTTTGGATCGAAGTCAGAACCACCTTTGCCGCCGCCGATCGGTAGACCCGTTAGCGAGTTTTTGAATATCTGCTCGAAACCAAGGAACTTTACGATGCCAAGATACACTGACGGATGGAAGCGGAGACCGCCCTTGTAGGGACCGAGTGCACTGCTGAATTCAACGCGGAATCCACGGTTGATCTGTACCTCACCCTTGTCATCCATCCACGGCACTCTAAAGATAATCTGGCGCTCCGGTTCACAGATGCGCTGAATGATCTTTCGCTCGGCAAAATTAGGATGTTTGACGATTACCGGTCCAAGGCACTCAAGAACTTCCAGTACTGCTTGGTGAAACTCCGTCTCGCCTGGATTGCGCTTCAAAACTTCCTGATAGATACTCTGAATCTTTTCGTCCATCTGTGCCATGTAATGCCTCCGACTGAGTAAAATGTATGCAGACCTGCATAAATTAAATACAGGTTGCAATATTGATTGCGCAAATTGTAAGCAAATTGTAAGCCAGTGGGGGTCTATACTGTAAATAAATAGGCATGCGCCCAAATATTAACCATTTACGTGATCTGTTTAGTGCTTAACCAGCAATCACTAGTGGTCTTTCTCCTTATAGTGAGTTATTTTTATACATAATAGAGTTTATATGCTTTAAATTGAGTATGCCGAGTGGCTAAGCACAGACTATTTATGTAAGACAATGAAAGTAGCTCCCATCTAACAGGGTACTCATTAGTGTTGTGAAAACACTCATGTTCCGCATGTACTGCAACAGGCACTCGCATCAGGCATCGGGTGAAATTTTGTAACCAGCCATATAAATACACTGGAAAACTGACTGACAGATGCCTGCTTTTCCAGTATGGCATGCTCTCTGCTAATAGAAATATCCCGCGCGTACGTAGCGCACCCAATTGACTTTCTGAACTGATTAATTTTCAGGCAAAGGCTACCTCCCAATGAAAAAAAACAGACCACCGGTTAAACAGGGCCTCTACGACCCTCAATTCGAGCATGACGCCTGTGGAGTCGGCTTCGTTGTCAACATTAAAGGGAAGAAGTCCCACGAGATCGTCAGCCAGGCGCTGGAGATTCTTGTCAACCTGGACCATCGCGGCGCCTGCGGTTGTGAACCGAATACCGGGGACGGCGCCGGAATTCTTCTACAGATGCCTGACAGCTACCTTCGCTCGGTCTGTGCGCCACTTGGCATCACTCTGCCTGCACCGTTCGACTATGGAGTCGGCATGGTCTTTACATCGCCGAAAGCGACCGAGCGTAACAGCGCCCGTCATATACTGGAAAAAATCCTGGTTGAGGAAGGTGTTGAAATTCTCGGCTGGCGCAACGTACCGACTGACAACTCTTCGTTGGGAAATACCGCCTGGGAAGGTGAACCGATGGTACGGCAGCTGTTCCTCAAGCGCCCGCTTTCCTGTGGTGATGAGCAGGCCTTCAACCGCAAACTCTATATTATCAACCAGCGGGCCACCAACGAAATTCGCCGCGCCGGAGTTGACGAACACTGGTATGTCTGCAGCCTCTCCACCCGGACCATTATTTACAAAGGCATGCTCATGCCGGTACAGGTGGATAAATACTTTCCCGAGTTATGTGATCCCGCCATGGAAAGCGCCATCGCCCTCGTGCATTCCCGCTTCTCAACCAATACATTCCCCAGCTGGGATCGCGCCCACCCCTATCATTTCCTCGCTCATAACGGCGAGATCAACACCTTGCGCGGCAATGTCAACTGGATGAATGCCCGCCAGAACCACATTACCAGTGTCCTGTTCGGTGATGACATCAAGAAACTGCTGCCGATTATTAATACCGGGGGATCAGATTCCGGCATGTTCGACAACTGCCTTGAGTTGCTCGTTATGAGCGGTCGCTCGCTGCCGCACGCCATCATGATGATGGTGCCGGAGCCGTGGGAAAACCACGCGGAGATGAGCCCCGAGAAGAAGGCGTTTTATGAGTACCACTCCTGCCTGATAGCGCCGTGGGATGGGCCGGCGGCAATCGCCTTCACCGATGGCCGCTGCATCGGTGCAGTCCTCGACCGTAATGGCCTGCGCCCGTCACGCTATTACATTACCAGCGATGATCTGGTTATCATGGCCTCAGAGGCAGGCGTCCTGCAGATTGAACCGGAGCGGATTCTCCGCAAGGGGCGGCTCCAGCCGGGGCAGATGTTTCTGGTTGACACCGAGCAGGGCCGCATTGTACCGGACGAAGAGATCAAAAGTGAGCTGGCGGTAGCGAACCCTTACGGCCGTTGGTTGAAAGATAATTATGTTCTTCTGGAAGACCTCCCCTTCACTTCCGACATGCACCTCCCTGACCGGAGCAGCCTGACCCAACGTCAACAGGCTTTCGGTTATACCTATGAGGATCAGCGGGTTATTCTCGGACCTATGGCCCTTGATGGTATTCAGCCACTCGGTTCCATGGGGACTGATACACCGCTGGCGGTTCTCTCAAGCCAGAATCAGCTGCTCTACAATTACTTCAAGCAGTTGTTCGCCCAGGTCACCAATCCCCCCATTGATCCGATCCGTGAGGAGATTGTCACCTCCACCATTACCTTGATCGGCTCGGAAGGAAATCTGCTGGAGCCGACGGCACTTAACGCACGGCGGATCAAGCTTGATCATCCGCTCCTCTGCAACCAGGAACTGGAAAAACTGCGTCAGATTGACCGGCCCGGTTTCAAAGCGGCAACATTGTCGCTCCTCTTTCCGGTGACCCGTGGCGCTGCGGGAATGGAGAGGGGGCTGGAGGCGCTTTTTGCGGCAGCCGATGTGGCGGTTGAAGCCGGCAGCAACATCCTTGTTCTTTCCGATCGCGGTGTTGACGGCAATCACGCGGCAATTCCGGCACTGCTGGCGGTTTCCGGCCTGCATCATCACCTGGTCAACAGTGGCACCCGTACACTTGTTTCACTGGTACTTGAATCGGGTGAACCGCGCGAAGTGCACCACTTTGCCGTGCTGCTCGGCTATGGTGTCAATGCCATCAACCCCTACCTGGCCTTTGAATCTCTCGACGACATGATTCTGCAGGGAATGCTGCCGGGGCTTGATCACCGGAAAGCGGTTAAGAACTTTGTCAAGGCTTCCATCAAGGGCGTTGTCAAAACCATGGCAAAAATGGGTATATCTACCGTGCAGAGTTACCGTGGCGCACAGATTTTTGAAGCGGTCGGACTGCACAGCAGCATCGTTGACCGCTACTTCACCTGGACACCGTCGCGTATTGGTGGGACCGATATTCACGGCATTGCGCGGGAACTGATGGAACGCCACGCCCGCGCCTATCCGGAACGGGTTGCCCCGGAGGTGACCCTCGCCCCGGGCGGTATCTACCAATGGCGCAAAGATGGCGAAGAGCACCAGTACAATCCGCTGACCATCACCTCCCTCCAGAAGGCCACCCGTACGGACGATTACCGCGAATTCAAGGTGTTCTCAGCGTTGATCGATGATCAGAATACCCGTCACTATACCCTGCGCGGCATGCTGAACTTCAAAGAGAATATGCCCTCCGTGCCGCTTGATGAGGTTGAACCGGTTGAAGTGATCATGAAACGGTTCAAGACCGGTGCCATGTCCTATGGCTCTATCAGTAAAGAGGCTCACGAGACTCTGGCTATCGCCATGAACCGCATCGGCGGCCGGTCAAACACCGGTGAGGGTGGTGAGGATCCAGAGCGTTTCACCTGGACCAATGAGCTGGGGGATTCAAAAAACAGCGTCATCAAACAGGTTGCATCAGGACGTTTTGGTGTCACCAGTGATTACCTGACCAATGCCGGAGAGCTGCAGATCAAAATGGCGCAAGGGGCCAAACCGGGTGAGGGGGGGGAGTTGCCGGGGCACAAGGTCTATCCCTGGATCGCCAAGACCCGTCACACAACCCCCGGCGTCGGCCTGGTGTCACCACCGCCGCACCATGATATATACTCCATCGAGGATCTTGCCGAGCTGATCCACGATCTGAAAAATGCTAATCGCCGTGCCCGCATCAGCGTCAAGCTGGTGTCGGAAGTCGGTGTCGGCACAATTGCCGCCGGTGTGGCAAAAGCCCATGCCGATGTTGTGCTCATCAGCGGCTATGATGGTGGTACCGGAGCATCGCCGATCTCCAGTATCAAACACGCCGGTCTGCCGTGGGAACTCGGCCTGGCTGAAACCCACCAGACCCTGCTGCTGAACAACCTGCGCAGCCGGATTATCATTGAGGCGGACGGTCAGTTGAAAACCGGACGCGATGTCGCCATCGCCGCCCTGCTCGGCGCCGAGGAGTTCGGTTTTGCCACCGCTCCGCTGGTAACGCTCGGCTGTGTCATGATGCGCGTCTGCCACAGCAATACCTGTCCAACCGGCGTCGCGACGCAGGACCCGGAGTTGCGTAAGAATTTCAGCGGTAAACCGGAATATGTCGTTAACTTCATGCGCTTTGTCGCTCAGGAGTTACGTGAAATAATGGCGCAACTCGGCTTCCGCACCCTGAACGAAATGGTCGGTCGCTGCGACGTGCTGGAAGCCGGCAAGGCCGTTGATCACTGGAAAACGCAGGGCCTCGATTTTTCGAACATACTGCACCAACCGAAAGTGGGGCTGAATGTCGGTCGCTACAATACCGAGCAGCAGGATCACGGCCTGGAAAAATCAATTGACATGACGAAACTGCTTGATCTCTGCAAACCGGCAATCGAACGGGGTGAAGCTATCACTGCCGAGCTGCCGATCACCAACGTTGATCGCGTGACCGGCACCATTCTCGGCAATGAGATCACCCGCCATCACGGCGCCAAAGGTCTGCCGGACGGTACCGTAACGCTTACCTTTAACGGTTCCGCCGGACAGAGTTTCGGGGCATTTATACCGCGCGGCATAACGATGAAGCTGTCAGGTGACGCGAACGATTACCTTGGTAAAGGCTTAAGCGGCGGGACAATTGCTGTCTATCCGCCTGCCGGTTCAACATTCAAGGCGGAAGAGAATATCATCGCCGGCAATGTCGCTTTTTATGGTGCAACCAGCGGCAGTGCGTACATTCGCGGCATGGCGGGGGAGCGTTTCTGCGTGCGCAACTCCGGTGTCAACGCTGTTGTTGAAGGGGTTGGCGATCACGGCTGCGAATACATGACCGGTGGAACGGTGGTCGTCCTCGGTCGGACCGGACGTAATTTTGCCGCCGGCATGAGCGGCGGTGTTGCCTATGTTCTCGATGAACAGGGGGATTTTGCCACGCGCTGCAATACCGAGATGGCCGGACTTGAGGCGCTTGATGAAGATGATGCTGCAACCCTGAAGGCAATGATGGAGAAACATGCTGAATGCACCTGCAGTTCCCGGGCAACAATGTTGCTGATCAACTGGGACAACGTGCGCAGGCAGTTCATCAAGGTGCTGCCGACTGATTACAAGCGGGTTCTACAGGCGCTTGAGCGGGCGAAGGCTGCCGGCCTCAGCGGTGACGACGCACTTGCCGCAGCTTTTGAGGAAAATTCGCACAGCGGGCACTGAAGGCCCAAGTTCCTTCTCCCTGAGGGAGAAGGTGGCTGAAGGCCGGATGAGGGGGTGACGGTGCTGCAAATTCTAACATTTCCCCCTCACCCTAACCCTCTCCCTCATGGAGAGGGGATTACATCTTATTAGGAACTGAACATGGGAAAACCTACTGGATTCATGGAATATATTCGCGAAGTGCCTGCTGACCGGGTGCCACTGGAGCGTATTAACGATTGGGCCGAATTCCATCTGCACATGCCGGAAGAGGAGCTGCAGGTTCAGGGGGCGCGCTGTATGGATTGCGGTGTGCCGTTCTGTCACAGCGGCGTCCTGATCAGCGGTATGGCAAGCGGCTGCCCGATCAACAACCTTATTCCGGAGTGGAATGATCTGGTCTACCGCGGTTTCTGGCATCAGGCGCTCGATCGGCTGCTCAAAACCAACAACTTTCCGGAGTTTACCGGGCGGGTCTGTCCGGCCCCCTGCGAGGGTTCGTGTACGCTCGGCATGATTGATCCGGCGGTTACGATCAAAAATATTGAAGTGAGTATTATCGAGCGCGCTTTTGAAGAAGGGTGGATCGCTCCATCCATCCCTGCGACCCGCACCGGTAAAAAAGTGGCCGTTATCGGTTCCGGTCCTGCCGGCCTTTCCGCTGCAGCCCAACTCAACACGGCCGGTCATAGCGTAACGGTCTTTGAACGTGCCGATCTGCCGGGCGGGCTGCTGATGTACGGCATTCCCAATATGAAGCTCGACAAGCGCGAGGTGCTGCTGCGCCGTATCAAGCTGATGGAGGCGGAAGGGATCAGCTTTGTCTGCAATACCGAAATTGGTGGGGACGCCTATCCGACAGTAAAACTGCGCACTGTTTTTGACGCTGTTGTCGTGACAACCGGTGCCACCCTGCCGCGCGATCTGCCGATTGACGGTCGCGGCCTTAAAGGAATTCACTTCGCCATGGAGTTTTTGACTGCCAACACCAAGGCGCTGCTGAACGGAACGGATGATTTCATCTCTGCCTCAGGGAAGGACGTTATCATCATTGGCGGCGGTGACACTGGAACTGACTGTGTCGGCACCTCGCTTCGCCACGGTTGCAACAGTGTCGTTCAGCTTGAAATAATGCCGCGCTCACCGGACCAGCGCGCGGCGGACAACCCCTGGCCGGAATGGCCCAAAACCCACAAGATTGATTATGGCCAGGAAGAGGCTGCGGCAAAATTCGGAGCTGATCCGCGCGTTTACCTGACGACCGCAACACGTTTTGAAGGTGATGACAATGGTGCGGTCAAAGCTGTCCATACCGTTGAAGTTGCCTGGCTGAAAAATGACAAAGGACAGTTTATCCCACAGCCGGTGCCCGGCTCTGAGCAGGTGCGGCCCACCGGACTGGTACTGCTGGCTATGGGGTTCCTCGGACCGGAGCAATCGCTGATAGATGCGCTCGGCCTGGCTACAGATCCACGCAGTAATATCAAAGCAGAGTTTGAAAAATACAGTACATCTCTTCCAGGTGTTTTTGCTGCCGGTGACTGCCGTCGCGGCCAGAGCCTCGTGGTATGGGCGTTCAATGAGGGGCGCGGAGCGGCCCGCGAGTGCGACCGCTATCTGATGGGGAGCAGTGAGTTGCCGTAACTCGCAGCCATCCGTTTATAGAGATACTGATAATGCCCATCCAAAGGACATGGATGGGCATTATTTTGCAGATAACGTGTATTTATAACGGGGTTGTCAACACTATCATCCGGTTACGACGCCAACCCTGCCAACTGTGGTTCAAATATCTCCCAGACCCTGTTCTGTAGTTCGGCAATAAATTCCGGAGTGGTGATATCCGGCAGTTTGATGTTCGTGTTTGGCCGTTCCCACACTTCCGCTGGTAGAGTGTATTCTTCTTTTTCGTACCCCTGCCGCAACTCCAGGGCAAGACCGCGCAGAAACGCCTTGTGAACGGAGGCAGCCAGCGCTTCTGTCGTTACCTCCAGGTTTAACTCGCTCTTGAGGCAATCCACTACCATCTGCGTGCAGATCCCTTTGGTAATATCAAAAAACTTGCACAGGCCGATCATGTCGAAACCGACTATCTGTAATTTTGTCTGCGTGATTCCCTGAACCCATGACTCCATATCTGACTTGCCTTCACGGGTGAGCATGCCGTACGTTGCCATCGACATATGCCCACCGGCAATGGCCCAGGCGTATCCCGGGTTGGTTTCAGGCTGATACGCCGGCAACTCCAGGCCTTTGACATGGTAGGCGTAGGAGGTCTCACCGGTACTCTCTGAGAGGCGCTTGGAGCCATGTCCGATCTCCGGGAGCTTGCCCTGACCGGCCTGTATGATGATTTCCTCTATCCTGGCAAAATCACCGAAAGTCGCGCCGTTCAGCAGCGGCTTGTCAGGATGCCTTTCGTTGTAAGAGAGGAGGTAGGAGACTGTCACCCCGAGAGAGATGGAGTCCATGCCGTAGTTGTCGGAAAGGTGAATGAGCCGGGCTGCCTGCCGGGCATCATGGAGGCCCAAATTGGTGCCAAGCAGGTTGAGCGGTTCGTAGTCGAACTTGGCCAGAAACGCGCCTGTGCTGCCATCGTCCTTTTTTTCATGGATATTGTTATGACAGGTTATGCCGCAGCGGTAGCAGGCTTCCGATTTAATCACGAACTGTTTTTCGACATGTTCCCGGAACAGCTGCTCCGGCAGAGCATTCCCCTGAGGCCGGAAATTGTTCACCGGCACAGCATGAAAGGCCTGCAGTACATCGTACGCGGCCCAGGTTCCACCGCCGCCACCACGGCTGATCGGCTGCAGGCGTGCCGCACCACCCCCTTTGACAACGTTGATGTTGACCGCCTTGACCTCGGGCGAAAGGGGCTTCATTTTGTCGCTGCTTTGGGCCACCAGGGCAAGGAGGTTCTTGTAGCCCATCAGGCTCCCCATGCCGCCGCGACCGGCAAAGCGCATTTTATCCTCTCCCGATTTGAGCTGGTTGTCGGTTGACAGTCCGACCGCACCGAAGTAGACGTTCTCCCACTGCTCACCGGCCTGGCCGATGGCGGCGAAGTGAGCGGAACCGTATTCCTTCTGCAGTGCCATTATTTTGTCGTGCGTGGAAAGGCCGAGCAGATGATCAGCCGCTTTCAACTCCACCACCGGTCCTTCCGGAGATTCCTTTATTACTGCATAGACCGGTGTTGAAGAGCGCCCTTCAAAGATCAACTCATCGAGGCCAGCCCATTTGAATTTAGTGCCGAAGTTGCCGCTGCCGGTTGACCACATGGCGCCCGGCAGCCCTTTTTTGGACTCTTTGATCGGGCTGTAGCCGGAGAAATAGGTGCGCATGCCGGTCATGGCACTGCTGCCGGTCAAGAGGCCGGTGTTAACGATCAGCGGATTCTCCTCGCAATAGGCGTCGCTGATATTCCGTTCGGCCAGAATCTGGAATGATCGACCGAAGCCGCCCAGCACGTCTTCAAGGTTACGGCAGGGAACATCTTGCTGACTGATTGCGCCGCTCTTCAGATCGACCGTGCAGCGGTTATATAAAATCGAGGATGGTTCCGATGCAGGATCAGAGGTGAGATATTTCATGCTGAATACTCCTTTTCATATTTTACCCACCATCGATAAACGGCAATAAGCAGAGCGCATCACCATCATGGAGAAGATCTTCAATGCCGGCATGAATATCATTGATAAGCACGATCCCGAGAAGAGGATCGGGGATCAACAGCTCATCAACCACCTTCCGTACGGAGGTGCCGATGGGATACTCGCAGACCGCCTCCTTAAAACGGCCGATCTGAAAAACCCCAACTAGTTTTACAGTCACATTCATTGCTGTTCCTTCATGTAGGTATCAATGGGACATAAGTACCGGCACGGTCATATACTTGAGGATATGCCGGGCAACATCACCCAGTGCCGGAGAGCCGAGTCGTGTCTGAGCAAACGCCCCCATTACGAGGAGGTCGATCCCCTCATCAGAAGCGCGGTTTAACAGCACGTCACCGATGGAGATGTTGGTAGAGAGCGACTGTTCCACTCGTACCGTAATGCCGTGACAGGCAAGATGGAGGCAGAGTTTTTCCCCTTCGAGCCGTTCTTCATCAGTCGGGTTCACTGCAAGAACAGTAACGGCATCAGCCAGCGCCAGCAACGGTATGGCATCATTAACAGCGCGAGTCGCTTCACGCCCCGGTTTCCAGGAAACGAACACTCTGGCACCGCACTCCTTGTGTGATCCGGCATATGGTACGATCAGCACTGGTCGCCCTGCGCCGAGAAGAACCCGCTCCGGGAGGTCCGACGGAGTGTCTTTATCATCAGAAGCATGATCGGTCTGACCGATAATCACCATGTCGGCGTAGTGTGCATGAAGATTGATAATTTCGGCAACGGAGGTGCCGGTGACTTTCCAGTCAACGGTGAGCAATTCCGCCTCTATCCCGGTGGCGGCAGTTATCTCTTTAAACTGTTCCTCTACCTGCTCCGCCCTTACCTCCATATCAATATGCAATGGTTCATAATAGGGGTGCGTGATGATATACAGGGCGGTAAGCCGCGCCTGGTGTTTCTGCGCAAGGCCGACGGCCAGAGACAACCGGGCGGCGGAATGATCTGAAATATCCAGATGGACAAGAATATTTTTTAACGGCATGTCACAAACCTCACTCTGTTTTTTTGAAAACAAATTCCGATCATGGTGTCATAAAATCTTTGGACTGCTTGCCGCTCAAACTCTCAAGGGTAATTTTCCAAACCCTTACCCCTGCAACGTCCGCATCGCTGAAGCTCCACTCCCGCTCCGAATACTGTTTCATGATCACCTGCAGGGCGGTCGTTTTCTCAGCAGGATCAGTCACCTCATGAATCGAGCCAGAGCCGATTACGCTCTGAAACGAAAAACTCCAGTTGCATGCGGCACTTTCATGCGGCTTAAGAGTGACCGCCCCCTCAAACTCCACGCAGACAACGGGATTCGCCTCGAAGAACTCGATCTTCCTGCCGGTATGTGCCGTGTGTATATAGAGCGCGTCGCCATCATACCCGAAGGAGACGGGAATGACATACGGCACATTGTCACTGGCCAGGCCCAGTCTGCATACCTGACAGCCGGAGATAATCTGGTTAATGACGGCCTGATCCATAATTTCCTTGTCACCTCTTCTCATTATATGGTGCTCCTGTTCATATCATTAGAAGCCGAGATACGCTTCGCGAATTGACTCATCAGCCTCAA
>Ga0194059_1000540_pt1 | contig 17694 bp, 18 predicted proteins | sample SepL6211m_MetaG_FD_163426 | JGI IMG/M metagenome (GOLD analysis project Ga0194059, IMG submission 163426) | Anoxic zone freshwater microbial communities from boreal shield lake in IISD Experimental Lakes Area, Ontario, Canada - Sep2016-L626-11m | ecosystem: Environmental > Aquatic > Freshwater >... | reverse complement strand
GATTGCGGTAGTTCCAAGCAACCTTGAATTCAAAATTGTAGATTTATATTTCTTAGTCCAACGTTTATCACCAACACCAGCACCCGCTAAATGTATGACGGCATCAACACCTTCAAGCGCCGAGAGATCAACTGTTCCAGCGTTTGGATCCCAAGATATTTCATCTCGCGCAATTGCCGGACGGCGAACAAAGCGTTGAACGGTATGGCCTTCGCTTCGAAGATGGCCAACTAACGCGGTTCCGATTAAACCGGATGCACCGCTAACCGCAACACGTTGTGGCGGTAGGCGAGATGCCATTGCTAGGAAAGACCTAAATCAGATTCGAAACGTCCGCCTTCAAGACGGTCTTTAAGTGTCACCAAGAAGCGAGCAGCATCGGCGCCATCAACGATTCGGTGATCATATGAAAGTCCGAGATAGACCATTGAGCGAACTGCAATTGTCTCTCCGCCATCTGTGCCCTTCATGACAACTGGTCGCTTAACTACTGCGCCAAGTCCAAGAATTGCAACCTGAGGTTGATTAATAATTGGTGTATCAAAGAGTGCGCCGCGACTTCCAGTATTTGTTATTGTGAAAGTTCCACCACCTAGTTCGTCAGGTGAAATCTTATTATCGCGAGTTCTGGCAGCAACATCTGCAATCTTTCGTGCAACGCCGCCCATATTCAAATCACCAGCATCACGAATTACCGGCACGAGGAGTCCACGTTCGGTATCGACAGCGATTCCAAGGTGTTCTGCCGCATGATAAGTAATTTGATCGCCAGTTACAGAAGCATTTAAAACTGGATGTTGCTTAAGCGCTTCACAAACAGCAACAGCGAAGAATGGCAAGAAGGAGAGTTTGGTTCCTTCGCGCGTTTCGAAAGTTGGCTTGGCACGTTCACGCAATCTGGCAATCGCAGTCACATCAACTTCAATAACTGTTGTTAGCTGAGCGCTAACGTGGAGTGATTCCAACATGCGTTCTGCAATGACTTTACGAAGACGAGACATTGTCACTGTAGTTCCACGAAGTGGAGAAATAGCTACCGGAGTAGCAGATGGCACAGGTGAAGTATTTTGCGTTACAAGAGCCGCGCTTTGCGCAACAGCGACAGGCGCTGCAGCGAGGACATCCTCTTTACGAATTCGACCACCGATGCCTGTACCTCTAACTTTAGAGAGATCAACGTTATTTTCAGCGGCAAACTTACGAACAATCGGAGTCACATAAGCGTCATCATTCGCAGCAACAACTGGCGCAGCAACAACTGGCGCAGCAACAACTGGCGCAGCAACAACTGGCGCAGCAACAACTGGCGCAGCAACAACTGGCGCAGCAACAACTGGCGCAGCAACAACACCTGTGCCACCAATTACAGCGAGACGGGCTCCGACTGGAACAGTTGAATCAACCGCAACGTCTATAGAAACTAGAGTGCCAGATGCAGGGGATGGAATTTCAGTGTCAACTTTGTCGGTTGAAACTTCAAGAAGTGCTTCATCAACAGTTACTTGATCGCCAACGTTTTTAAGCCAACGTGTAACAGTGCCTTCAGTTACTGATTCACCAAGTGCTGGCATCGTGACGATGGTGCCCGAAGAAGATGGAACGGCAGCTACTGGAGCGACAGCTACAGGAACTGAAACGGGAGCGACGACTACGGGTACTTCAACAACAGGTGCAGCGGCTACAGGAGCCGGGGCAGATGCGCCATCGGCTATCACTGCAAGTTCGGCGCCAACCGCAACAGTTGAATCAACTGCAACGAGAATCTTTTGTAGTACGCCAGCAACTGGCGATGGGATCTCAGTATCAACTTTGTCGGTTGAAACTTCTAGGAGTGGCTCATCAACAGCAACCATATCGCCTTCATTTTTCAACCAACGTGTAACAGTTCCTTCAGTTACCGATTCGCCAAGTGCTGGCATCGTTACAGAAAAAGTCATTTTATATTCTCCCGTTACCCGTGTGCATGTAGTGGTTTACCAGCAAGTGCTAAGTGCGCTTCGCCAACAGCTTCGGAAAGTGTTGGGTGGGCATGAATAAGAGCAGCAACATCAGATGCTTCTGCTTCCCAGTTGAATATTAATTGTGCTTCAGCTAAAAGTTCGCCAACGCGAGCGCCAACCATATGAATTCCAAGCACTGGCCCATTCTTGGCGGCCACCAATTTAATCGCGCCTGCAGTCTTAAGAATTTGAGCCTTGCCATTTCCGGCTAAGTCGTAATTTAGTTCAACGACATCATGTCCGCGCTCTTTAGCTTGCGCAGTTGTTAAACCAACAGAGGCCACTTCTGGTTCAGAATAGGTAACGCGGGGAACGCCATCGTAATTAATTGGGCGGGGATTTAGGCCACCGATTTCCTCGGCTACCAAGATACCTTCGCCGAAACCAACATGCGCAAGTTGTAGAGTCGGGATTAAATCTCCAACGGCCCAGATTCCTGGAACATTTGTGCGGCATTTGTTATCGACCAAGACATAACCACGATCCATTGTTATACCGGCTTCTTCATAACCAATATTTGCCGATACCGGACCACGTCCAACTGCTACTAGTAGGACTTCGGCGCTAAATGTTTTGCCATCTTCAAGAGTTACGGTTACGCCTTTTTTATCTTTGCTCGCAGACTTGAAGCGAGTACCAAGTTCAAAATTAATTCCACGCTTTCTAAAGGCACGTTCTAATTGCTTACTTGATGATTCATCTTCAAGTGCGACCAGATGTGGCAAGCCTTCGATGATTGTCACTTCGGCGCCAAAAGATTTCCAGACCGATGCGAACTCGCAACCGATTACGCCGCCACCAAGAACGATCACACTTGCAGGTACGCGATCCATGGCGATTGCATGTTCGCTAGTAATAATTTGAACGCCATCGATTTCCAGACCGGGCAGCGTCTTTGGATAAGAACCAGTTGCTAGAACAATATTTTTTCCAGTGTACTTAACGCCGTTAACTTCAACTTCATTTTTTGATACAAGGCGACCGTGGCCTTCAATGTATGTAACGTTTCGGGATTTAACTAAACCTTGTAGACCTTTATGTAACTTTGAAACAACACCATCTTTATAAGCATTCACCGCCAACATATCGATTCCGATGAATTGGGTATTGACCCCAAAATCTGAAGAGTGACGAGAACTGTCGGCAACTTCACCAGCGTGTAATAAGGCTTTAGTTGGGATACAGCCGCGGTGCAAGCAAGTACCACCGAGCTTATTTTCTTCAATCAAGGCGACGCTTAATCCGAGCTGTGATGAACGTAGGGCGCAGGCATAACCGCCGCTGCCTCCACCAAGAATTACTACATCAAATTGCGACACAGAGCGCCTCTCACTAATTACTGCTTATTACCCTTAGATAACTTGGGATTGAATCCAAACCGAAGCCCAATCTTGCCACGAAATCGCGCTGAGCCTAATTCGAAAATCTTCGATTACTTCCGCGCTCGAGCTGGTTGTGATGAAGCCGACTCAACTAGGGCCACAATCGAGCGAAGGGCAATTCCTGTGCCACCAACTGGGGTATAGCCGTGGGGATCAGCCTCGTTATAGGAAGGTCCAGCAATATCTAGATGCAACCATGGAAGTTCTGGGGTTATGAACTCTTTTAGGAAGAGACCTGCTACCAACATCCCACCCATTCGATCACCGATATTTGCAATGTCGGCAACAGGTGAATCAAGTGAGGCGCGAAGTTCTTCGGGAAGTGGCATAGGCCAGAAGGCCTCGCCCGCTTTCTGTGATGCTGTCAAAAATTCACCAGAGAATTCAAGATCATTTGTCATAACTGCACTTGTGCGGGTGCCAAGTGCTACAACTTGAGCACCAGTAAGAGTTGCGACATCGATAATTCCATCCAGCCCACCAGCCTTAGCTCCAACTTCTTGCGCTCGCACAAGCGCATCAGCCAAAACCAATCTACCTTCTGCATCGGGATTCAATACCTCAACAGTCTTGCCACCATAAATACTTATGATGTCACTTGGACGTGTTGCATTCTCACTGACCATATTTTCAGCAAGCGGAGCCCAAGCATCAATTGCGATTGGTAACTTCAATTCTGCAATCGCGAATACGGCGGCTATTACAGCTGCCGCTCCACTCATGTCGCTCTTCATCGCTTCCATACCGTTAGCAGGCTTAAGGGCCAGACCGCCAGTATCAAAAGTTATTCCCTTGCCAACAAGTGCGTAGCGCTTTTTAGCTTTACTTGGATTATAAGAAACGCGAAGCAAACGTGGTGGATTAGCAGAACCTTGGCCAACTCCAATAATTCCGCCGTAACCCTGCGCCTTAAGAGTTACTTCATTCATGATTTCCACTTTAAGACCCAAAGGTGTCGCGATCTTCTTCATTCGAATACAGAATGAATCCGGCGTCAAATGACTTGGTGGCGTATTGATTAGATCTCTTACGGTTCTCGTATGTCGGGCAATAATCTCAGCGCGAACTAGAGCCCGTTTAACTGAAGCATCTGTTGTTGACTTCGTTGCGATGATAATTTGCGCAAGCGGTTCTTTAAACTCTGATTTAGTGCTCGATCTAAATTCGTTGAAGGCATATGCGCCAAGTGCAGCACCTTCAGCAACGGCAGATATTTCGGCAAGTGTTGTGGCTGGAAGTGCGAATGTTGCAACTGTCTGCCCAGCTAGCGCTCTAGAAGCAGCTCCTGCAGCGCGACGAAGCGCTTCTGGTTCATATTTTTTCTGAGTTTCGCCAAGGCCAGTGAAATATATTGTCTGTGGTTTAGCAAAAGGTACTTTAACAATCTCATCGCTCTTTCCCGTTGCACCCAAATTATTCAAAATCTCTAACAGGGCTTTTTCATTTAGCGTTACGGAGCCAGACTCAATCTTTAATTTGCCGTCCATTTTCGATAGACCAACAACTGCGTAAGGAGTCGCGATAGTCGATGCTAACTTCAGCGCTTTCATCTAACCTCCAACAGTTCGGCAAATAATTTACGACCTGCGAACTATAAATCAATATCCGCACATTCCCTAAGTTGGCGGTAATTTGAGATAAGTTTGGCGCTATGAAATCACCGTTATACGACTGGCATCAATTAGCATCAGCAAAATTGGCAGATTTTGGGGGATGGGATATGCCCATCGAATACCCAAAGGGAGTGGCCGGTTTTAGTGGCGGAACTCTGGCCGAACATGCTGCAGTTCGCGAACGGGTCGGAATCTTTGATGTCTCGCACTTAGGAAAGATCAGCGTTAAAGGCGCTGGTTCAAAAGCCTTTGTAAATACAATGGTGACAAATGATTTGAATCGCATTGCCCCGGGAAGCGCGCAATACAACCTGTTCTGCAACGAAGACGGTGGCGTGATTGATGATCTTATTGTCTACGAATTTGCCGATGATGACATTTTTATAATTCCAAATGCATCGAATTGTGCCAAGGTTGCAGAAGACTTAGCGGAAAAAGCACCGAGTGGAATTGAAGTTTTAAATATCCATCAAGACTTCGCGGTCCTAGCCCTGCAAGGCCCAGATAGTGAAAAGGTACTGAATAATTTGGGCTTAACGTTAAACCTTGAATATATGTCGTTCACTAAGACGAAGTTGCCTGGCTACGAAAATTTAGGAGATGTAATTATTTGTCGTACTGGGTATAGCGGAGAATTTGGTTACGAACTTCTGCCTAATTGGAATTCGGCCGAATCGCTCTGGAAACTCTTAGTGGCTGAAATTGCAAAATTCGACGGTCGGGTTTGTGGACTTGGTGCTAGAGATACATTGCGTACTGAAATGGGATATCCACTTCACGGCCACGAACTGTCGTTGGATATAACACCGGTACAAGCAAGTGCTAGTTGGGCCGTCGTGTTGGCTAAAGAGAATTTCAGGGGTAAGGCGGCGCTCGAAGCGGAGAAAACTGCAGGTGCGAAGCGCGTACTGCGTGCACTTAAATGCAATGATCGTGGGATTCCTAGAGCCGGCATGAGCGTTTTAGATAATAAGGGCGAAGCAATAGGAGAAGTTACGAGCGGAACTTTTTCACCAACTCTAAAAATTGGCATTGCACTTGCTCTTATAAAACCCGAGTTTAAGGTCGGAGATTTAGTGCAAGTAGATGTTCGCGGGCGATTAAGCAGCGCAACCGTTGTTAAAGCCCCGTTTGTCGATTCTCACGTTCGCTAATTTCCCAAATCTTTCTTAGCAACAATAACTGGGCGTCCAGATTCGAGAGTAAACACATTGATTCGGTTCTCAAATGCTGCCTTTAGCTCAGGAGAGTGGATGACAAATTCAGATGTTCCATGCAGCAGAACTTTGCCTTCCTGCATTACAACAATCTTTTCGGCATACATGGCTGCCAAAGTTATGTCATGCATTGTCGAAACAATGGTTACACCACGTTCTTTGAGCAGTTCGATATTGTTTAACACCGCGATTTGATGATGTAAATCAAGCGCACTAGTAGGTTCATCTAGAAGAATCAAAGTTGGTTCCTGCACGAGGGCTCGGGCGATCAGTGCGCGTTGCATCTCGCCACCGGAAAGTTGCGAGACATATTGGTTCTGCATTCCAAATAGTCCAGTCAACCCCAAAATATCTGCAACCAAATTTCGACTCTTGTTGCTCTCATTTCCCCAGCCATCGCGTTTTGATCGACCGAGCATTACATATTCACTTACGCTCATTCCAATCGGAATTTGTGGATGTTGCGGAACGAAAGCGACATTTCGATCATGATTTCTAAATACTTCAACCCCAGAGTCGCAAATAGATCCGGAATAAGGTTGCGAACCAAGCAAAGCTTTAAGAAAGGTAGTTTTACCTGCGCCGTTTGGGCCGACCAGACATGTCCATTTTCCATCTTCAATTTCTACATTAATATCTTTAAGAACGTTGCGGTGTCCCAATCGAACGTTCAAATCTTCAACTTTTATCATTGTGTTACCAGCCTCTTCTTTCTAAGAACCACGAGGAAGAACGGAGCGCCAACAAAGGCGGTAATTACACCGATTGGTAATTCGGCAGGGGAGAGAAGTGTGCGCGCTCCTAAGTCAGCAAGAACTAAGAAACTTGCGCCAACAAGAGCAATCGTTAGTAAACCTCGGTTTGTAACTCGATGGGTAATGCCACGAACCAAGTGGGGAACGACAATTCCGACGAATCCAATCAGCCCACTAGCAGAAACGGCCGTGGCCGTGGCCAGCGTTGCAGCAACCACAGCGATCACGCGCAATTTATTCGGATTAATTCCGAGTGAATAAGCTTCTTCATCAGTCAACATCAAGCCATCTAGTTGCTTAGAAACTGTAATCAAAATTACAAGTGCTATCAGAATATATATTGATGACCAGGTAACAATTTGCCAATTGGCTACTGTTAATTCACCAAGAATCCAGGAGTAAACCGGACGCAGCGAGGAACTATTGCGTTGTTGTAAATATGTTTGTACTGCCGTAGCAAATGATCCAACCGCGATGCCAGATAGCAGAAGTGAATTTGGTTCAGCAAAGAATTTCCCAGAGATAAAGAAACTAGTTAATACCGCCAAGATTGCGCCGAAGAAAGAAAATATCGGTAGCAGGCTATATAGATCTGCACCAGCGCTCGTAATCGCGATTGTTGCACCTAATCCAGCCCCGGCGGCTGCGCCTAGTAGGTATGGATCCGCCAAGGGATTACGAAAAACTGTTTGATACACCGCACCACTTGTTGCAAGGGCGGCACCAACTAGTGCTGCGAGTAGCGCTCTTGGTAAACGAAGGTCTATCAAAAGGGTGCGATCTTGACCGGTCAAACCATCTGGTAAACCAAAGAGAGTTCGGATTATTTTTACGAAATTAAGTGAGACCGGACCGAAACTTATTGCAAGAATTCCGACAACGAAGAGCAGAGCAAATGAAAGCGCAGTTATTTTCCAATTCCAGATTGGTGATAAGCCGCTATTGCTATTCTGCGTCTTCATTTAATTACTTGATCTTTCCAATTGCGGCGGCAATGAATTGGTAGAAGTCGATAAGTCTTGGCCCCCACCTTGATGGAATATCTTCAGGCAAGGCGATGACACTTTTATTCTTCACAGCTGTGATACCGGTCCAACCTGGACGTTTAGTAAGTGTGGCTGTTGATTCACCGTATTGGGCATCAGATAAAAATATAATTCTGGGATTAACTTTGATTAGATATTCAGATTGAAGCTGCGGATATCCTGCAGAATCTGCGGTAGCAGCAGGGTCGGCAACATTTTCCAAATTGAAGTCTTTGTAAACTTTTCCAATAAAGGTATCCGAAGTCGCGGTATATAGAGTGTTATCTAGCTCATGAAAGAAGCTTATTTTCACACTCTTCCGAGCGCTAACTATCGCAGATCGAATTTTACTCTTCATATTTACAACAATGTTCTGGGCGCTAGCAAGATGTCCGGTGACGCGACCTAAGACCGTTACTTCTAGATAGACCTGGCTCAAGTCTTTCGGTGCTTTCTCTAAGAAGACCTTAATTTTCAATTTTTCTAGCGCTGCCTCAACTTCAACGGCCTTGGTGGCATCTGCATTTAGAACGACAAGATCTGGTTTGTAATTCATCAGCGCTTCTACATTTGGGCTAAATGCCGAAAGCTTTGAAATTGGGGCAGTAGTTGGAAAATTGGATAAATCATCGACGGCGATAACTTGGGTGCCAGCGCCAATTGCAAAGAGAATTTCAGTTGCACTAGGAGAAAGCGAAATTATTCTCTGTGGACTAACCGAAGCCGCTGAAGCTGGATAAATATTTACAATTGTTATTGCAATCGCTGTCGCGCAAATTCGAAACAATGCGCCTGTTCTAAAAGTTGACATAAAAATCTCCCTCAAGGGTTTTTGAGGGAGGAAGTTTGGGCGATAAGAAAAATAAATTTCTCTTGAGGCCCGACCTTCCTCCGAGGTCGGATACTTCAATAATGAGTTAGGCGACCTGGCTTGGATCTGTAATCCATTGGATTCAAATCTCTACAGTTGCGGGACAGCGCCGGATTTCCACCGGACTTCGCTAAACGCATTACTACTGAAAAAACGAGGTTTTATCAGTGGGGGAAAGTTAGCACTAAATTAATCTTTTTTGCGGGAACGCCTGCCAATTGCGAAAGCGATTCCAAGTGCGAGAACTAGACCAGCTCCAGCAGCGAAAAGTTCGCCACCTTCTAGGCCTCCGCGAACATCTTCAATCGAATGCTCTGGTTCGTTTTTCTCGTTTCCACCAGCAAAGGCCGTTGCAGGAAGTGCCACTAACCCGAGCGCCAAAATCATTGCAAAGAGTTTTTGTTTCATGGCATACAGACTACGCTTTTCCCTATGGAATATCGTCGCCTCGGCTCGTCTGGTATGTATGTCTCAGAAATTTCTTATGGAAATTGGATTACCCACGGTTCCCAGGTTGAGCAAGATGCGGCCATTAAGTGTGTTCATGCCGCCCTTGATGCGGGGATTACAACTTTTGATACCGCAGATGTTTATGCAGGAACAAAAGCCGAGAGCGTCCTTGGCAAAGCCTTAAAGGGCGTAAAGCGCGAAAGCTATGAATTGTTTACGAAGGTTTACTGGCCAACAGGGCCAGGAAAAAATGATCGCGGCCTTTCTCGCAAACACATTATGGAATCTGTTCATGCATCGCTAAAGCGTTTGAATACTGATCACATAGATCTCTATCAGATGCATCGTTTCGATTATGAAACGCCTGTTGAAGAATCCCTGCGGGCTTTTGATGACCTGATCCGTCAAGGAAAAGTGCATTACATCGGTTTTTCAGAGTGGAGTGCGCCCCAAATTGCAAACGCTCTTGCGATTCAAAAAGCAAGTGGATTTGATCGATTCATTTCGAGCCAACCTCAATATTCGATGTTGTGGCGAGTGATTGAATCTAAAGTTATTCCACTTTGTGAAAGTGAGGGGATTGGTCAGATTGTTTGGTCACCTGTTGCACAAGGAATTTTGACTGGAAAATATCTGCCGGGCAAGAAACCACCAAGTGGATCTAGAGCAACTGATAAGAAGAGTGGCGCAGAGATGATTTCGCGTTGGATGCGTGATGAAGTGCTTACTGCAGTAGCAAATTTGAAGCCAATCGCAGATTCCCTTGATTTATCGATGTCACAACTTGCACTCGCTTGGGCACTTGCAAATCCAAATGTTTCTTCAGTAATTATGGGCGCATCTAAGCCGGCTCAAGTTAAAGAAAATGTAAAAGCCTCGGGTGTGAAACTTAGCCCTGATGTACTTGGGCAAATAGATAAGGCCCTCGGTTCTATCCCAGAAATTAATCCTGATAAAACAGAGAGCCCAAATCCAAGAGCTTAAAATTTAGATACTGTCGCCAAGTTTCTTTTGTGGTGATGGCGCGCGCAGGCGACGCATTTGGGTTGAACGCAGCCAGCCGTACATTGCAAGTCCCTTAGTTGATTCACTTGGGAATTTTTCCGCGACTAACTTGCGAATTCGACGCCCTACAAAGATGCCGTAGATAATCGAATATCCCATGGCTGAGTACATGAGAATAATTGCTAGGAATCTGATTTCGACTGATGGCACCATCGTTAGAAGTAAAACAACAACCATTAGAGGTAAGAAATATTCGCCTAGCGAACGACGAGAGTCGATGTAGTCTCGAACAAATTTCTTAACTGGTCCACGGTCTCGGGCAGGTAGTGCGCTCTGGTCGCCGCGCATATATGCAGCTCTTGATTCAGCTCTCGCAACCTTGAGCGCCTCACGGTGCTTTGCTTTATCAACCTTCGATACTGGTGCGGTAATTGAATTTATTTTGGTCTTTGCAACTGAATCTTTACGTTTCGGTGTTGCCTTGCCTTTTTTCTCCGGGTTGTTCTCTGATTTGCTCATGTGACTACGGTAGAGCGAGCATTCGCTCCAGCGCAACTCTTGCGTATTTGGCAGTCTCATTTTCCACGGTAATTTGATTAACTAAACGACCATCGACCAAAGATTCCATCGCCCAGACCAGATGTGGCAGATCGATGCGGTTCATAGTCGAGCAGTAGCAGACAGTTTTATCCAAGAAATGAACTTCCCGGTCGGTAAACCTATTAGCCAATCTCTGCACCAAATTTAGTTCGGTCCCGATCGCCCATTTACTACCAATCGGTGAATTCTCAATGGTCTTGATAATCATTTCAGTACTGCCTACAACATCGGCTATCGAAACAACTTCATGTTGGCATTCTGGATGGACCAATATTTGTATTCCCGGGACCTTAGCTCTCATTGCTTCAACATTTTCGACGTTGAACCGACCATGTACAGAGCAGTGGCCTCGCCACAAAATAACTTTCGCACTCTTAATCTCGGTATCGCTTAGACCGCCATTTGTTTTCCAGGGATTCCAGGTAACGCAATCTTCAAGAGTTAAACCAAGATTCAAGACCGCAGTATTACGGCCGAGATGTTGATCAGGTAGAAAGAGAATTTTTTCACCTTTATCGAAGGCCCATTTCATTGCTCGAGTTGCGTTGGAAGATGTGCAAACAGCGCCCTCATTCTTGCCGGTGAAAGCCTTTATTGCCGCTGAAGAATTCATATATGTAATTGGAATTGTTTTTGCGGCAACTCCAAGTTTTTCTAATACCTGCCAACAGTCATCGACTTGTTTGGCAGTTGCCATATCTGCCATCGAACAACCAGCGGCAAGATCGGGAAGGATTACCTTCTGCTTTGAATTAGTTAAAATGTCTGCGCTCTCGGCCATAAAGTGGACACCACAAAAGAAAATAAATTCGGCACTGGTATTCGCTTCGGCGGCTTGCGCTAATTTAAATGAATCGCCTGTTATATCGGCGAATTGGATAACTTCATCTCGCTGATAATGGTGGCCCAGAATCATGGCCCGACTTCCAAGCGCGGCTCTTGCGGCAACAGCTCTAGCTACCAGCTCTGGGCCACTTGCTTCGGGAAGTGCGCCATCGCACGAAACCCCTCGCTCGCTCTTGAGGTCCAAGCCTTGCCCAAGAAGTAATAACTCGGAAAGTCTTGATGAGCTCATAGGGACATTATGGAGTAGCCTTTAGCCATTCACGAATTTAAGTTTTGAGTGTTTTAAACATTTGCACGATTTACGAAAGATTGGGAGAGCAATGAGCATAGAGACTTCACAAGACCTAACAATTACAGGTGCCCCAGCAACTGGGATTGTTCTGACCGATGTTGCAGCTACCAAGGTAGCGGCGCTCTTGGCTCAAGAAGGACGCGATGATTTGAATCTCCGCGTTGCAGTTCAACCTGGTGGTTGTTCTGGTCTTCGCTACCAACTCTATTTCGATGATCGCGCGCTAGATGGCGACACAATTACTGAATTCGGTGGCGTAAAGGTTGTTACAGACAAGATGAGCACCCCGTATTTGATGGGCGCCTCAATTGATTTTGTGGACACTATCGAGAAGCAAGGTTTCACAATCGATAATCCAAATGCCCAAGGCTCATGCGCTTGTGGCGACTCTTTCAATTAACTAAACAGTTAATTAATTAGATATGAAGATTGCCTGCGCTGGCTCTGTCGGGCGCGATCATTTAATGACTTTTCCTGGAAAGTTCACCGACTCTTTGGTCGCCGAATCTCTGGACAAAGTTTCACTCTCATTTCTTGTAGATGGGCTTGATGTTAGACGCGGTGGCACTGCCGCAAATATCGCCTTCGGAATCGGAGCGCTCGGGTTAAATCCCTATTTAATTGCTGCGGTTGGAACCGACTGGGCGGATTATGACTCTTGGCTCAATAGACATGGCGTTGATACAACACATGTAAAAATTTCAAAAGAGTTATTGACCGCATCATTTATGGTCACTACCGATCAAGAACTAAATCAGATTGCATCATTTTTTCCTGGTGCAATGAGCGAGGCGCGCGAGATAGAACTAGCGCCAATCGTTGAGAGAACAGGCAAATTCGATCTCCTAATAATTTCTCCGGATGATCCTGATGCCATGATCAGCCACAGCGAGAGTGCACGTGCCATGGGCATTGCTTTTGCAGCAGATCCATCTCAGCAACTTGCTCGCATGGATGGCGAAGCCATTAAGTTATTGATCGAAGGCGCGCATTATCTCTTCTTAAATGAATATGAACTTGCGCTAACTATCCAGAAAACTGGATGGAGCGACGCTGAAATATTCAGCAAAGTTAAGGTTCGCGTAATAACTCTTGGATCTGCTGGATCGAGAATTGAAGAACATGGCAAAGAGCCAATAACGGTTGGCGTCCCAAAAGAGATAACAAGAATTGATCCAACTGGCGTCGGGGATTGCTACCGTGCTGGATTTGTTTCAGGTCTCGCATGGGGGTTTAGCCACGAACGATGTGCCCAGATGGGTTCGATGTTGGCAACCTTCTGCATAGAAACCAAGGGAACTCAGGAATACAGATTTACTAAAGCGGAATTTATTGATCGGTTTGCAATTGCATATGGTGATGATGCCGCGACCGAAGTTGGGCTGAAATTGGAGCCACGTTTAATCGGATAATTTAGTAATTTCGAATGAAGTTGCATCTATGACCTTCGCATTATTTCCAGTCATCCGAGCCCAAGCAATTAGATCTGGTGCCGAAGCTGGATCATCGCTCAACAGAGTAATTTGAAAGCCAATAGGTTTAATTTTTAGAACCTTAGCTAGCTCTATGACAGGCAAGGGACAACGCTTTCCAAGGCAATCTAAGATTTCCATTAAGCCCGAAGTTCTAAAACAGTTTGAGCAAGCGTTTGCAGAAAGCCCTTTATCTCTTCAAAAGTTGTTGCATGATGAATCGTTAAACGAATATTTCCCTGCGTTAGTAAGCCAATAGCTGCAAGCACATGACTTGGCTGCATATTCGTAGCGTTGCAGGCAGAACCAGAATCAACAGCGAAGCCTTTATCAGCAAGAGCGGTAACTAGTTGCTCGGCATTTACATATAGAAATGAGGCGCTAATTAAATGATCGGCACCACCTGGGGCGATGTCTGCATCAGGAATATTCGCCATGATAAAGCTTCGGATGTCGGAGTTAATTGCAGAGATTTTTGCAGCCAAATTTTTCTCATCGGCAACCCAGCTATCAATCGCAAGTGCACTGGCAACAATTAACGGCAGTGAAGTCGGGCCAGGGTTTATTCGATTATCTAAGTGTGGAAGTGGGTTGCTCCAATTTGCCCGCTTTGAAAGTGCAAATACACCAAGTCCACCTGGGCCAGCCCAAGACGTTGAATCCCAGAGGGCAGTACTCCAATTCTCCGGCAGAGCAATTCTTGTCCCAGATGCTGTCGCATCTACGAAAATTCCGGCGCAATTCGCGGGTCTGGCACTCTGAATAGTTCCAGTTTCACGGTTGCATAATTGGAGAGCGACTACATCTTCTGATGTCAGATTCTCATAAGCAATTTGACCCGTGCTAGAAACTTGAAGTTGCTCAGACTGATGTTCTTTGGCTACGGCAAAAACTTCCATACGATCGATATTGCTGTAGACCAAGCGATTCTTGCCCGACATCAGGCCGCTTATTCCCAATTGGAAGCCGATATTTGCTTCACCAAGAAAAGTTATCTCATCACTTCGGACCCCAAGGTGACCAGCAAAGGTTTCCCGGGCTTCATTTAGTAGAAGTGCTGCGCTCTTTGAATCGACCCCTAATTTTGATGGGTCGGGCCAGGCAACTTCGAAGATATGTGGAAGTGCCATCCGGGCAGCCTCATGTAGCCGAGGTTCGGATTGAAAGTTTGAGGTGATGGAAACCACGCCTAGAACGCTACTCCCACTTGGTTGTAAGAGTGAAACTGAGGGATATTCTTGCCCAATGAATTTTAAGCCATCTTGGAAGTTGCCAAAAAAACTAGCTAGATCGGCTCAATTCCTACTCTCTGGTGTGGGGTTGGTCGCGCTGACTTCTTGCTCAACAGAGAATATTTCAGGATTGGGTTTTCCGAAGAATGTTTCTAGTGTTAATGATATTTCACTTCCTCTTTGGCAAGGCGCATGGATTACCGCAGGTGTAGTTGGAATCTTTACAGCAATTTTAATTTTATGGCCAGCGTTTCGCCATCGTCGCAAAGGTGATGAAGTTCCAAAGCAGACGCAATACAACATTCCGGTAGAGATTGCCTACACATTGATCCCATTTATTATTGTTGCGGTTCTTTTCTACTTCACTGCAGTTAAGGAATCTGCAATTACCAAAGTTTCAGCTGACGCTAAAATTAGCCACACGATAGATGTAAATGGAATGCAATGGTCTTGGCAGTTCACCTATAAAGACAATCCTGCTGCTGCAACAATTACCGGAACACCTGCAAAACCACCAGTACTAGTTATTCCAAAGGGCGAGCGAATTCGTTTCAATATAACTTCAAGCGATGTGGTGCATGGTTTCTGGATACCAGCTTTTATGATTCAAATGCAGAATTTGCCTGGGGTTAAGAATCACCTCGAATTCACAGCAAATAAAATTGGAAGCTATCCAGGGCGTTGCAATATTCTCTGTGGTCGAGCTCATTCGCAGATGCTGTTTACGGTAAAAGTAGTTTCACCAAGTGATTATCAAAAATACATTTCTAATTTGAAGGTGGCCTAATCATGACTACATTTGTTAATCGCGCGGCAACATCAGCTCCTACAAAGAGCGTTGCGCCGACAAGTAAGGGTCGACTATTCATCAAGATAATCACATCAACTGATCACAAGATGATCGGCTACATGTATTTAGTAACGACTTTTGCTTGGTTCCTAATTGGTGGAGTTCTTGCGCTTATACTTCGCGCCGAACTTGCCCGACCAGGCCTGCAATTTGTTTCTAATGAGCAGTACAACCAAGTCTTCACAATGCACGCAACGATTATGTTGCTGATGTTTGCAACTCCGCTATTTGTTGGTTTCGCAAATGTGATTATGCCGCTTCAAATCGGCGCAGCAGATGTTGCATTCCCACGGTTAAATATGCTCTCGTATTGGTTATTCCTTTTCGGCGGGTTAATGGCCTTCTCTGGTTTCTTAACACCAGGGGGAGCAGCTTCGTTTGGTTGGACTGCCTATGCACCTCTTGCTAACTCACAATATTCGCCAGGTGTTGGTGGAGATCTCTGGATCATCGGCCTCGCAATGGGTGGTATCGGAACAATTCTTGGCGGCGTAAATTTCATTACAACAATTTTTACAATGCGTGCGCCAGGTATGACCATGTTCCGCATGTCAATCTTCAGCTGGAATGTTCTACTGACTTCAATTCTTGTTCTCTTAGCTTTCCCTCCACTTGCAGCAGCATTCTTAGGTTTGGAATCTGATCGATTATTTGGTTCACATATCTTTGATCCTGCAAATGGTGGCGCGATGCTCTGGCAGCATCTCTTCTGGTTCTTCGGGCACCCAGAGGTTTACATTCTCGCTCTGCCATTCTTCGGTATCGCAACGGAAATTCTTCCAGTATTCAGCCGTAAGCCAATCTTTGGTTATAAAGGATTGATTGCAGCAACCATTGCAATCTCTGCTCTCTCAGTTTCAGTTTGGGCACACCATATGTTTGCAAGCGGTCAAGTTCTTCTACCGTTCTTCTCTTTCATGACATTTCTTATTGGTGTTCCAACTGGGGTTAAATTCTTCAACTGGATCGGAACCATGTGGCGCGGCAGCGTTTCTTTCGAAACTCCGATGCTCTGGGTTATGGGATTCTTAATAACCTTCTTATTCGGTGGACTGACCGGAATTATTCTGGCTTCACCACCACTTGATTTTGCAGTCTCTGCTTCATATTTCGTTGTTGCCCACTTCCATTATGTTCTCTTTGGAACTGTGGTCTTTGCGATGTTTGGTGGTTTCTACTTCTGGTGGCCAAAGATGACAGGCCGGATGTTAAACGAGCGCCTTGGAAAGATTCACTTCTGGACGACATTTTTCGGCTTCCACCTAACCTTCTTGGTGCAACATTGGCTCGGAATCAAGGGGATGCCTCGTCGATACGCGGATTACTTAGCAACTGATGGCTTCACAAATATGAATATGATTTCAACAGTTGGTTCGACGCTCTTGGCACTTTCTATGATTCCATTCCTAGTGAATGTTTGGATTACCAGAAAATCGCCTCTTGTTAATGTTGACGATCCTTGGGGCTATGGCGCATCACTTGAATGGGCGACATCATGTCCACCACCTCGCCACAACTTCACTTCAATGCCACGTATTCGCAGCGAGCGACCAGCATTCGATCTGCACTATCCACACATCAAGACAGAAGGTCATTAAATATGAAAACTGGCTGGATGTTATTTACAGGTCTCGCAATTTTCTATGCAATCGTCACATTCGTCTATTGGTTTGTTGGCGGTGAGGCGGTCGGCATAACAGCAATTGGTCTTGCAGGTGGTCTTGCAGCGTTGATCGGATTTTATCTCTGGTTCACCAGCAAACGGCTTGGAAATGTATTACCTGAAGACAATATCAATGCTGAGATTTCAGATTCAGCAGGTGAACTTGGTTTCTATTCGCCACATTCATGGTGGCCACTTCCTGTTGCCTTTTCAATGGTTACTGCAGGCGTTGGTTTACTAGTTGGTTGGTGGCTAACTCTTATCGCGGTAGGCGCGCTTTTAATTAGTATCCTTGGTTTCGTTCTTGAATACGAGAAACCTTCAAAATCTGCGCATTAATTGCAATTAAGAAGATCGCCGCAGGAAGAGTAATCAGTACTCCTAATAAAGCGCCGTTTAGATTTTGACCAAGATCTGCCAA
>Ga0194059_1000537_pt1 | contig 17708 bp, 11 predicted proteins | sample SepL6211m_MetaG_FD_163426 | JGI IMG/M metagenome (GOLD analysis project Ga0194059, IMG submission 163426) | Anoxic zone freshwater microbial communities from boreal shield lake in IISD Experimental Lakes Area, Ontario, Canada - Sep2016-L626-11m | ecosystem: Environmental > Aquatic > Freshwater >... | reverse complement strand
CAAGCCCTCTTGGAATCTCTAGGATTGAGATTTGTCCGCATAAGTTCAACCCAAGTCGAAACAGATCTTCCACAATCTCTAAAACAAATCACAAACGCCTTCCAACCCTCCGATCCCCCCTCGCCCCTTGTGGGAGAGGGGGTTAGGGGGAGAGGGGTCATAGCCTGGCTCTGGGCCCGAACCGTCAAATGTCCCAACCCAGCCTGTGGAGCTCAGATGCCCCTGGTCAGGAGTTTTCAACTTTCTACAAAAAAAGGAAAAGAAACTTGGGTAGAACCAATAATCGATCACAGCCAAACCCCTCCAGTGATTAATTTTGAGGTAAAAACAGGAGATGGTGAGGCTCTTGAAGGAACGGTAAACAGAAAAGGTGCAATTTGTATTGCTTGTAATAGTCCAACATCTTTAGATCATGTACGTTCTGAGGGTAAAGCAGGAAGAATGAGCTCTCAGTTAATGGCGATTGTGGCAGAGGGTCAAGGTGGTAGAGTTTATTTGCCTCCCAATAAAAAACATACAGAAATTGCAAGAGAAGCTCAACCTACTTGGAAACCTGATTCTGACCTACCAGAGCAAGCCTTGGGTTTTCGTGTGCAGGGCTATGGTATGACTAGACATTGTGATCTCTTCACCCCACGTCAACTAGTAGCCCTAACAACCTTTAGTGATCTAGTAGGAGAAGCCAGAGAGAAAGTAAAAGCCGATGCCATCGCAGCAGGAATGATTGATGATGGTTTATCTCTCAATGATGGTGGCACTGGTGCTACGGCCTATGCTGATGCAGTCTCAACCTATCTAGCTTTTGGGGTTGATAAGGGTGCAGATTATTGGTCAAGTATTTGTAGTTGGCATATCTCTAGAGAAACTATCGGACATTTATTTACAAAACAAGCTATTCCTATGACTTGGGATTTTGCAGAAGCTAATCCTATGAGTGATTCAACTGGTAATTTTAATGGTGCAATCGATTGGATAGTCGGTGTAATTAACAATTCACCTAACCATCTAGATGGACATGTTGTGCAGATTGATGCAGCTAATAGAAATAATCATGGAATAACTCCTAGAATCATCTCTACAGATCCACCTTATTATGACAATATCGGCTACGCAGATCTCTCTGATTTCTTCTATGTTTGGTTGAGAAAAGCTTTAAGTTCAATCTATCCAGATATTTTTAGCACATTACTAGTTCCAAAAGCGCCAGAACTAGTAGCTACTCCACATCGTTTTGGTGGAGATAAAGCAAAAGCACAAATCTTTTTTGAAGAAGGTTTAACTAAAGCCTTTGCAAGAATGAATGAGATAGCAGATTCTGACTATCCTTTAACTGTTTATTACGCTTTTAAACAATCGGAAACAGAAGAAGATAGCAATAATAATAAAAAAACTGCTGTAGCTTCAACTGGTTGGGAAACTATGTTAGAAGGCTTGATTGGCTCTGGTTTTAGTATTAATGGCACTTGGCCCATGCGCACAGAATTGAGCAATCGCAGTGTGGGTTTAGGTACTAACGCTCTAGCGTCTTCCATTGTTTTAGTTTGTCGTCCTAGAGGCAAAGATGCGCCGAAGGTTACTAGAAGACAGTTTTTGAATGAGCTAAAAAGTGAATTGCCATCAGCGCTTAAGTTATTACAACAGGGAAATATTGCGCCGGTGGATTTGGCTCAAGCTAGTATAGGACCTGGTATGGCGATCTTTAGTAAATATACAGCAGTAGTAGAAGCAGATGGAGCTCACTTAAAAGTTAGAACAGCCTTGCAACTGATTAACCAGATTTTAGATGAATTTTTGAGCGAACAAGAAGGCGAGTTTGACAGTGATACCAAATGGGCATTGACTTGGTTTGAACAATATCAATTTGAACAAGGACAATTTGGCGAAGCCGAAACATTATCCAAGGCAAAAAATACCAGTGTCCAAGGAATGGTAGGCTCAGGTATACTAGAAGCTAGGAGTGGTAAAGTTCGTTTGCTCAAACGCATTGAACTCAAACTAGAAAACAACCCCAAAATTCCCATCTGGCTCATCAGCCAACATCTGATCCATGTTTTGGATCAACAAGGAGAAGCCAAAGCAGCCCAAATCCTAGCAGAACTCGGTAGCAAAGCAGACCAAACTAGAGAGCTAGCTTATCGATTGTATAGTCTCTGTGATCGCAGAGGCTGGACCCAAGAAAGCATAGCCTACAACAGCTTAGTAATTTCCTGGCCAGAAATCAGCCGCTTGGCCGCGCTATATAAACAAAACGATAAAAAACAACTAAATTTATTGTAAAAAATCATGGTCATCAGCAATAGAGAACGAGTTGGACGCGCCCTAGAAACTCTCAAAATTGGCATCTATCCCTTTGTTGAAAGAGAGATGAAAGCCGACAGTGGCGAACAATGGGTGAAAGTAGCAGCCAATGCTCTACGCGATGACTATACAAATCGCAAGAGCGTAGAAGAAGTTCTCAAAGATGATATTGCAGCCCTGCTCAATGTCATGTTGGGCAATTGGACTGAAGTTTTTAAAAAAACTCTTGGTAAAAGTGAAAGATCCTTAGTTCATGAATTGATTGCAACCCGCAATGCTTGGGCTCATGGAGATCCCTTCAATCTAGATGATACCTATCGCGCCTTTGATAGTATATCTAGACTGCTAAGTTCTATCTCAGTTGACAACCAAGAATTAGAAAAACAAAAACAAGAACTCTTGAGACTTCGTTTTGAAGAACTTGCCAAAAGAGAAACCAGACGCTCAACCCCTGTACAAGGACAACCCACCAGCGGTCTAAAACCTTGGAGAGAAATCGCCACACCACATCCTGATGTAGCCTCTGGAAGATATCAACAAGCGGAATTTGCTGCCGATCTCCATCAAGTTTACCTAGATGAAGGTTCAGATGAATACCGTTTGCCCAATGAATTTTTCAGGCGTACCTATCTAACCGAAGGACTCAAACAACTGCTCACAAACGCCTTAATCCGGCTTTCAGGTTTAGGAGGAGATCCTGTAATCGAGCTACAAACCAACTTTGGGGGTGGCAAGACTCATGCCATGCTCGCACTCTTTCATTTATTTTTTGGAGTAGAAGTCAAAGATCTCCCAGGAACTGAAGCTATCTTTCAAAATGCCAAAGTCAATAAACCACCCCAAAACGTCAACACCGCCGTGATAGTGGGAAACAAAATTTCACCAGGTAAAGCAGATCTTAAAAGTGATGGAACCACAGTGCATACCCTTTGGGGAGAGATTGCCTGGCAACTAGGTGGCAAAGAAGGCTATGAGATGATCAAACAAGCAGATCAAAGCGCCACCAATCCAGGAGATAGCCTCAAAGATCTTTTTAACAAATACGCACCCTGTTTGATCTTGATTGATGAGTGGGTATCTTATGCCCGGCAGTTACATGAAAGAGCAGATTTACCAGCTGGAAGTTTTGATACCCACTTTACCTTTGCCCAGACCTTGAGTGAATCGGCCAAAAATGCCCAAAGTACCCTGTTAGTGGTGAGTATACCCTCATCAGATATTGAAATTGGAGGAGATCGCGGTAAAGAAGCCCTAGAGCGGCTCAAAAACGCTATTGGTCGGGTTGAATCTCCCTGGAGACCAGCGAGCGCCCAAGAAAGCTTCGAGATAGTACGCAGGCGTCTTTTTCAAAGCACCACTGACCCAGAACTTTTTACCGCGCGCGATGCAGTAATCAAAGCCTTTGTAGAAATGTATAGAAACAATGGTTCTGAATTTCCCAGTGAATGCCGCGAAAAAACTTATGAACAGAAGTTACTTGAAGCCTATCCTATTCATCCGGAATTATTTGATAGGCTCTACAGTGACTGGTCAACCCTGGATAAATTTCAGCGCACCAGAGGAGTATTGAGGCTAATGGCCAAGGTGATTCATTCCCTTTGGGAGCGTGAAGATAAAAGCTTGTTAATTATGCCAGGTCATCTGCCGATTGATGAGCCTCAAGTCCAGTCCGAATTAACTCGCTACTTAGATGATAACTGGGTACCGATTATTGAAAAAGACGTAGATGGGCCCAATTCACTACCACAGGAGTTAGATGGCGAAAATCAAAACTTTGGCCGCTATTCTACCTGTAGAAAGATCTCCAGAACGATCTATTTGGGCTCAGCTCCCATCATCCGCGCGGCCAATCTAGGCTTAGAAGATCGCAAGATCAAGCTAGGTTGCATTCAACCTGGAGAGAGTATTGGCACCTTTGGCGATGCCTTACGCAGATTGAGTGACCGATCTACTTATCTCTATGTTGATGGTAACCGTTACTGGATTTCCAATCAACCCAACGTCAGCCGCACCGCGCAAGATAGAGCACAATTATTTCTAGAAGAGCGCTACAAAATCACCGAAGAAATAGTAAAACGATTAAAACAAGACAAAGAAAGAGGACACTTTGGCGCTGTGCATATAGCTCCAGAATCGAGCGCTGATATCCCCGATGATCCAAATTTGGGAGTACGTTTAATTGTTTTTTCTAACGAATATTCCCACAGCAGATCATTGCCTGATAGCTCAGCTAAATTCTTTGCCCAAGAGATCCTCAACCAAAGAGGTAGCGCTCCTCGTTACTATAAAAACACCTTAATTTTTCTTGCTCTAGACAAATCAAATAAAGAAAATCTAGAAAACAACGTAGCGCAATATTTAGCCTGGAATTCTATTTGCTCAGAAAAAGATCTCCTCAATCTGGACGCTTCCCAAGCCAAACAAGCTGCTACCAAATTAGCACAATCTAATACAAATGTTGAGACAATTATTGCTCAAAACTACCATTGGCTATTAATTCCCAGCCAACCACAATCCCAAGGGGCCATTGAATGGTTAGAAAGCAAACTTTCCAATAATGAAGATACCTCCGCTATATTGCGAGCTAGCCGCAAACTCGAGCATGAAGAACATATTATCAAACAATATTCTGGCGCTAGATTGAGAATGGAAGCTCTCGATCCCTATCTATGGAAAGATAGCAATGATATAGATTTAAAGCGCTTATGGGAATATCTCGCGCAGTATCTTTACTTACCTAGGCTCAAAAACCCAGAAGTTTTATTAGAAGCGATCAAACAAGCAGTCTCCTCAATCCATGTCGAAGAGAACTTTGCCTATGCCGAGGGTTGGGATCAATCCAAGCAAAAGTATCTGGCATTAGTCAGAAACGCCCTGATTAATCCCATATTGAGTAGTCAAAGCCTTTTAGTTAAACCAGAGATAGCCTATAAGCAAATAGAGAATACATCAGCTATCAATACTACTGTGACTAAAGTAGCTGAAAATATTCCATCAACAAGCTATAGTAACTCTTCTGAGGTAAAAGAGGTAATTGCCAGTCAAGAGCAAAAACCAGTACCCAAGAGATTTTACGGCACTGTCGAACTAGATGCTCTGAGAATTAACCTAGACGCTCGGGCCATTGCCAGTGAGATTATTGAGCATTTAACCAAGCTCAATGGTTCCCAAGTTAAGATTATTTTGGAAATCGAAGCTCAAGTACCTGATGGAGTACCTGAGGAAGTTGTCAGAACCGTTAGCGAAAACTGCCGCACCCTTAAATTTATTAATCAATCCTTTGAGCAGCAGTAGATAGTTTTGCCCTCTTTAATAGTTTCAAGAACTACGATATCTTTAATTTTCATCGGATCAATAGTTAAAGGATTCTCAGAAACAATAGCAAAATCTGCCAGTTTGCCCACTTCAATTGAACCTTTGCTATCTTCTTCAAACTGCTGATAGGCCGCCCAAATAGTCAGAGCTTTGAGTCCATCAAGCGGGCTGATTTGCTGCTCAGCTCCTAGGACTTGATCGCTGCGTGTACGGCGATTTACCGCTGACCAGAGAAGCCGCATCGCATTGGGCAGAACTATTGGAGCATCATTATGAATGCTGAATTTAATTCCCCGCTCAAGAGCAGATTTGGTTGGTGAGATTCTTTGGGCCCTGTCTGGTCCTAGAGTGACATCTCTATGCCAATCACCCCAATAGAAAGTATGGGATGGGAAAAATGAAGGAATAATCCCTAGTTCATTTATCTGATCTAATTGATCTTCTCTCAAAGTTTGAGCATGGATCATGACAATTCGCCGATCAGCTGGGCCATACTTTTGAGTCAGACTTTTGATCGCGTTAATCAACTGGTCAGCTGCCGCATCCCCATTACAGTGACATATCAGCTGAAAATTATTGACAAATGCAGTTTCCAATCTTTCTATGAGTTGCTCATCGGTCATAATAGGATAGCCTGCATAGTCACTATTAGTTCCCTCTGGTGGCTGATGGTAAGGCTTAGTTAACCAAGCAGTACGTCCTTGGGGCGAGCCATCAAGTACCAACTTACCGCCAGCCAAACGCAGATGTCCATAATAATGATCCCTGGACCAATCCTCTTGGTGAGCATTAGGAGCAGCTTTAAAATAATCCATATAGACTGCTATATCAGCCTTGAGCAGATTTTGAGCTACTGCGGCTTTGAGCATTTCTAGATAAAACGGGTTAGCTAAGCCCTCTTGTAAAGTAGTAAAACCATACTTAACATACATCTCTGTACCCTTTTCTATAAGGTTAACTACCTTGTCAGCCTGAATAGAGCCAACATTGGAAGTCTTAGATAGGATAGAAGACATCACAAAAAAACTAGCGGATTCCTCCATCACCCCATTGGGCTCTTGACTATCGGGCAGTCGTTGAATTACCCCACCATCTGGATTAGGAGTATCTTTGGTGATATTTAGAAGCTCAAGAGTTTTACTATTACAGGAGCAAAGGTGTCCTGACTGGTGTACAGCTATAACCGGCACCTGGCTAGATACAGCATCTAGATCATAGCGATTAGGATGGCGAGCTTCGATTAATTGAGAATCATCATAGCCGTTACCTATAATAATTCCTAGAACTTGGGAGATTTCCTGTTTGCTCCATTGCCTTAAAACATCTTGCAGTTTAGCTATACTGTCAACTTCCCCATCAGGTGGAGGTAGCAAAATAGCAACAGTTGTAGAAATCCCTTGGGCAATTACATGGCCATGTCCATCTATAAAACCTGGCAACATAGTTTTACCCTCAAGGTCAATAATTTGGGTATTTTCTCCTTGTAGAGCTTGTAAATCCTCAGTTTTACCTAGAGCGAGAATTTTGCCATCTTGGATAGCCACAGCTTCTGCAGTTGGTTGGTCATCGTTGAGGGTGATAACTTGAGCATTTTGGTAAATAACATCAGCAAAAGCACTCTTTGGTTTTACCTGAGGTTTGATATGAGATAAAATCTGACTAAAGTGGGACTGACCAAGCAAAGGGAATACTTTAGGAGCGCTTAATTGTTCAGTGAGAATGGCAAGAGCTTGGTTACAACAGGGGCAAGTTGCTATCATAAACTTTTTAAGTATCAATAATTAAGATTAATTAGGATGGGCTATCGCGCATTTTGCGAATGAAAGCTTCCTCTTTTTCTTTACTAGCTAAGGCACCCTCATCAACAATGATAATGCGATCTGCGATATCTAGAATTTTATTATCATGGGTGACCATAATGATTGTCGTTTGTTGGGTATCAGCTAATTCTTTCATCAATTCAACTACTTTGCGGCCAGATTCTTTATCTAAAGCGGCAGTCGGTTCATCACCTAGGACAATTTTGGGCCTACTCACTAGGGCGCGTGCTATAGCCACTCTCTGTCTTTGCCCGCCTGAAAGTTTAGCTGGATAATAGTCAACCCTGTCTCCCAAGCCTACTTTGGTTAACATATCTACTGCCAGAGCATCCATATTTTCTTGATAGTATTTCTCATGCAATTCCAGAGACAGACGCACATTTTTTTTAGCAGTGAGAAACATCATCAAATTGTGAGCTTGAAAAATAAAACCTACATTTAATCTCAATTTTGCCAATTGCTCTTTAGAAGCTCCATTGAGCTGCTGATCTAAGATTTCTAAACTTCCATCTTGGCAAGAGCGCAATCCTCCCAACATAGTGAGCAAAGTTGTTTTACCTGAACCAGAAGGCCCTGTGCAAATAATAATCTGTCCAGGATAAATATCTAGAGTAATATCCTTAAGAGCATGTTTGCGATTCTCTCCCGAGCCAAAATAATGATTGACATTGCGCAGTTTGATAATAGGTTCAGTCATAGTTGGGATTTGGTTTTAAAATACATCGGCTGGATCGAGCTGTACCAGTTTTCTGGTAGCCAAAATACCGGAGCCTACGCACATAATAAAAGTCAACAAGAGAATTTGTAGAGCTCTAGTTACGGTCATATAGATAGCCAATTTTGTAACTGTGGCCAGTAAATGGTAGAGCCCCATTGATAGTATCACTCCTGGAACAAAACCAATCAGGGCAAAAATCGCCGACTGTTGGATCACTATAGAAATCACGTAGGCATCACTGTAGCCCATAGCCTTTAACGTAGCGTATTGAGGCAGAGAGTTCATTACATCCCCATAGAGTATCTGATAGACGATAATACTACCTACCACAAAGCCTACCAAAACTCCTAAAGAAAAGATAAACCCTACTGAGGAATTCTTCTGCCAATATTTCAATTCAAGCTGGGATAGTTCATCTTTGGTCAGCACCATGACATCCTCAGTCAAGATTGACTGCATACTGGCTTTAGCCCTCAAAGGAGATACACCTGGTTTGAGTTTGATCAACCCAATTTGAAGTTTAGTTTTATCTAGTTTAGGTAGAAGGTAAAGTAAAGTATCTTCACTAGTTATCAAGTTAGCATCAGCAGAAAAGGTAGAGCCCATAGAAAAAGTATCGATGACTTTGATCTGCTTGCCACTGATTTCAGTAAAAAGGACTCCACCATTTTTGTCCATCTCTTTGGCAATATCACCATATTGTTTTTTGGAATTGCGATCAAATAAGGCGCTGCGCAAGGTTTTCAGGCGTCCAGTATTCTGGATGAGAGCGGGAAAATTGAGCGAAGGATAGGCCAGATTAACACCAAATACATAAATATCATAGCCGTTTCGAGTTTTAGGATTGATCCAATTAGCTCTGGCAATACGCATTGGTGATACATATTGCACCCCATCTACTCCCATTACCTGATAGAGCCGACTACGCTGGAAATCTTGCAGAGCGCCTAGATTACTGTATTTGGAGCTGACCATTATTAGATCGGCGTTCATGCTGTTGATTGGCTTGCGCTGGGAGTTATAAAGGCTATCGATCAAACCAAGCTGAAAAAACATCAAAAGATTGGAAAAGCTCACTCCTGCTATGGCAATGAGCATCTTGGCAGGATTGTTAGTAACCTGCAGCCAAGCAACCGGAGTACGCCTGAGAAGATTGTTTAATTTCATGGATTACTTTTCTCCTCTTTAGGTTCAAATACTACATTAACCTGCATATTAGAAGCATATTTAAACTTTGATTTTTCCTCTATTGAGGGTGCTAATTTAATTTTTACCTCAAAAACCCTCATATCTAAATTCTCACCGGGTTTGCCGTTAAAAACACTCTGCTGTTTAACCAGTCGATTGATCTGGTAAACATGTCCAGCAACGCTACCATTAAAACCATCAGCCGTGATAGTAACCCTTTGACCGATAAATATTTTGGGCATATCGGTTTGGTAGACTTCCGAATTAACTACCATACTGGAAGTATCGGCCATTTCCAACAGACCTTGATCCCCTACCTTATCGCCAGGATGGGCGACAATTTTGAGAATTTCGCCATTTTGGGGAGCGCTCACTGTGGCATAGGCAAACTCCTGCTTGGCTCTGTTTCTAGCGGCAATGGCCTTTTGCAGATCAGCTTGGGCTTTAGTGACATCCACCGGTCTTACTTCGGTGATCTGTTTGAGGGTATTTTTTTCGGCCTCGATTTGGGACTCCAGGGTCATTAATTTGCCATTGCGATTTTCAATAGCTTGCATCAGATCAGCTGTAGCGGTTGTATAGCGTGTACGATAGCGATTGCGCTCTAATTCAGAAACTGCGCCTTGTTTGTATAAACTATCATATTTGGCTGATTCGTTTTTAGCCTCAATTTGACTGGCTTTATAGCGGGCCACAATTTGATCTTGGGTGAGTTGATCTGCTTTGCGCTGGCGCTCTAGAGCTTGAATTTTAAATTCTTGAGCTTTGATTTCTCCTTGTTTTGCTCCAGCTTTAACTTGAGCTAGTTGACTTTGGGCTACTTTGACATTTTGATTGGCCTCATCAAGTGCTGCTTTTAAAGTGCCATAGCTATTTAAAATAGCCAGAGTCTGGCCTTTTGTGACCTTTTGATTTTCCTTGACCGTGATTTGCTCAATTCGATCTCCAGCAAGTGAACTGGATATAGAAACTTTACGAATTTTGCTTTCTGGTTCGATATAACCCAAAGCCGATACTTTTATAGGCAGCGGTGAAATAGTTTCAGTCTTTTTACCAAAAAATCCCGTTAAAGGATTAGCTCCTTGACATCCTACTAATAAGCTACTGAGCAGGCCCAGTATTATTAATTCCCCGTAATAAAAATTAGTTGTTTTTTTATTCATAATTTTAATATTGGCAAGACTTAAAGCTATTTTAGGTAGCATATTGATCTATTAAATCTAAAATTTTAAAAAAAAGAGTTTTAAGTCAAAATGCCTATTGATTTTGTAAAAAGTCAGCATTAGAAGCCGCTATGATAAGATTTGTTGTTTATTTGGAGATAGGATGAATTGCCCATGGCAGATCGTAAACGAGCTTTAATCACTGGAATTACCGGCCAAGATGGTTCTTATTTGAGTGAGTTGCTTCTAGAGAAAGGTTATGAGGTTCATGGAATGATTCGCAGAGCTTCTACCTTCAACACCGACCGCATTGATCATATCTATCAAGACCCTCATCAAAGTGACGCCAAACTATTTTTGCACTACGGAGATCTTACTGATGGAACAGTTATCGGTCGGTTGGTTGAGCAAATTAAACCAAATGAAATCTATAATCTTGGCGCACAATCACATGTCAGAGTTAGTTTTGATTCACCAGAATATACTGTTGATACTGTTGGATTAGGTACTTTGCGGCTTTTAGAATCACTGCGCGACTATCAGCAGAGAACAGGAGAGCAAATTCGTTTTTATCAAGCTGGATCTTCAGAGATGTTTGGTTTAGTCCAGGAAATACCACAAAAAGAAACTACTCCTTTTTATCCACGTAGCCCCTATGCCTGCGCTAAGGTCTATGCCCATTGGCAAACCGTAAACTATAGGGAATCTTATAATTTATTCGCCTGCAATGGTATTCTTTTTAACCATGAATCACCCCGCCGCGGTGAGACTTTTGTCACTCGTAAAATCACCCGAGCGGTTGCCAATATTGTCAAAGGTAACCAAAATAAACTCTATATGGGCAACCTTGATTCCCAAAGAGATTGGGGCTACGCTAAGGACTATGTCAAGGCTATGTGGTTAATGCTGCAACAGAGCCAGCCGGATGATTACGTTGTTGCAACCGGTCAAACTTATTCGGTTAGGGAATTTCTTACAATTGCCTTTGGACATGTCAATCTCAATTGGCAAGATTATGTAGTTTTTGATGAACGTTACTTGCGTCCAGCCGAAGTAGATCTTTTAATTGGCGATCCTACTAAAGCAAAGACAAAATTGGGCTGGGAGCCTTCTATTTCCTTTGAAGAACTAGTTCATCTGATGGTAGAAAAAGATCTCGAAAGTTTGGGTATAACTTTTGCCAGCAATCATAACAACAAAAACAAAGAAATTGCCTTTACCCGCAATAACATAGGCTTACAATAAATTTGAGAAAAACAGAGCAAAATGTTGGATTTGAAAGATAAAAAAATTTTAGTTACCGGCGGAGCAGGATTTGTTGGCAAACAAGTAGTAGAAAATTTAATCCTATCTGGAGTAAATCCCGAAAATATTCGAGTGCCTCGCTCAAAACAATGCGATCTTAGAATTCTTGAAAATTGTTATAAGGCAGTACAAGATCAATCAATTGTTATCCATTTAGCCGCTCATGTCGGAGGTATTGGTCTCAATAGAGAAAAGCCCGCTGAGTTATTTTATGACAATTTGATTATGGGCACGCAGCTAATCCATACAGCTTATAGCTCTGGTATAGAGAAATTTGTCTGCGTAGGTACTATCTGCGCCTATCCTAAATTCACCCCAGTACCATTTTTAGAAGAAAATCTCTGGGATGGTTATCCAGAAGAGACTAACGCTCCTTATGGTATTGCCAAAAAAGCTCTTTTGGTACAACTGCAATCGTATCGTCAACAATATGGATTTAACGGGATTTATTTACTACCTGTTAATCTCTACGGTCCTGGAGATAACTTTGATCCGCGCAGCAGCCATGTTATTCCGGCCCTTATCCACAAGATTCATCTAGCCCAAATTAATAAAGAAAAGAAAATTGAGGTTTGGGGTGATGGTACACCAACTCGTGAATTTATCTATGTAGCTGATGTAGCTAAAGCAATTGTCATGGCTACTCAGAATTATGATTCTGCCGAGCCGGTAAATATAGGAACTGGCTTAGAAATATCCATTAAAGATTTAACTAATTTGATAGCTGAAATTATGGAATTTCAAGGACAGATTATCTGGCAAAAAGAACAGCCCAATGGGCAACCGCGTCGAGCTTTAGATACTCAAAGAGCTTGGCAATCTTTTGGCTTTAAGGCTCAAACAGATCTATTCAAGGGAATAAAAGAAACAGTGGATTGGTATCGTACTAATTTAGCTTGATATGAACAAGTCGCTGATTGTCATCTGCGGGCCAACTGCTGTAGGCAAATCAACACTGGCAATAGATTTGGCCCAAACGCTCAATACAGCAATAATCAGCGCTGATTCTCGCCAGATTTATCGTGAATTTGATATTGGAACTGCTAAACCGGATCATTGTCAATTACAGCAAGTTCCTCATTTTTTGCTAGATATCTGTGAGCCAACAGAAATATTAACCCTAGCTCAGTACCAAGAGCTTGCCAATCAAATCATCGAAAATAGCGCAAGTTTTCCTTTGTTACTAGTAGGAGGGACTGGTTTATATATTAAATCTATAGTAAAAAAATTACTAATTCCTAGAGTTTCTCCGCAGTATCAATTAAGAGAGCAGTTGCAATCATTAGGACAAAAGCAACTTTATAATTTTCTCCAGCAAATAGATCCTCAAGCTGCCCAAAAAATCTCACCTGCTGACCAAACCAGAACCATAAGAGCGCTAGAAGTATACTATGTTACAGGCAGTCCTATTTCACAGCAGCAGGGTCAATCCAACCCAGAGTATCCTATATTACAGATAGGACTAGATTCTGATAGAGATAGATTAAGGGAAAAAATACACAGGCGTGCCCAATCCATGATCAGCGCTGGTTTAGTCGAGGAGGTAAAACAAATCAGCCAAAAGTACGGAAGCGACTTGCCCCTTTTAAATACGCTAGGCTATGGAGAAATCAAACGCTACCTAGCTGGAGAAAACAGTTTAGAAGATGCCCAAAACGATATTGTTTTACATACCAATCAGTTTGCCAAGCGTCAAAGAACCTGGTTTAGAGCAGATAGCAGCATTACCTGGTTCGACGCCGATTCGCCAAATTTGCTCAAAGAGGTATCTCTCTTTGTTGCAGATTGGTTAAATTTACTTTGACTCTTTATAGTTATGGAAGAAAAAGAACAAAGCTCAGGAGCGATAACCGTAGAGTTAGCCAAAAAAAGAAACCGTGATGCAGCTGAGCGAACCTTGATGGCCTGGATTCGTACCAGTTTGTCTTTAATTAGTTTTGGTTTTGGTATAGATCGTATTGTAAGTGCTCTTAAAGCTCCACTGTCGCTTCAAAATCCCATCAGGCTCTCTAGAATCTTGGGACTTTCTTTTATTGCTCTGGGTATTTTTGCTCTGTTTATGGCTATCATTCAACATAGAGCCGAACTCAAGCGAATCAGACGTGTGGTCTATACCTACACTCCCAATATATCCTTGAGTGTTATTGTTGCTATTGGCTTGATTGCTATTGGTCTTGCCGCTTTTATCGGAATTTTACTTAGCTATTAAACTAATCTTTTTAAGAAACTACAACGTTTTCTTGCACTGAGGTTCAAAACACTTGTAGAAATCATCGAGATGTCAACTTTACTTTATCTTCTGCAGTTAGCTAGCCCCAGTTTACCAGTAGGCGCCTATAGTTATTCTGAGGCAATAGAAACATTGGTCAGCCAAGAAAAGATAACTGATGCAGTCACTCTTGAGCGCTGGATAAGAGCTGAACTCAAATGGGGCTCTATTGGTTTAGATGTAGCGATAATAAGCAGACTTTATAGTGATTCTTCTAGGCTAGATTATTGGAACAGTTGGCTATCAGCCGTTAGAGAAACTCAAGAACTAAAAGAACAATCTCACCAAATGGGCTTTTCTTTGCTACGCTTAATTAACACCATTGAGCCAACTCTTGCCAGTCAACTCAATGAACAACTAAACCAAGAAGAAGTTAACTTTGCCATAACTTACAGCGCATTGGCTTCTTACTGGCAGATCCCTGTAGAAGATGCTATTCTAGGCTATCTTCACAGCTGGGTAAGTAATCTAGTTGCTGCAGGACTCAAATTGATCCCCTTGGGACAAAGTGAAGCCCAAAAGATACTACTATCACTTGCTCCAAATATTATTGATAAAGCCCAATATATTCTGACTGCAAAAGAACTACCCTATAGTTGCAGTTGGGGATTGAGTCTTGCCAGTATGGAGCATGCTAATCTCTATAGTCGACTTTTTAGAAGCTAAAAATCTCCAAAGCCTTTTTTCTTTTTCTTTGGTTTGCTTTTTTTGGGTTGTGAGCCACCTGTATAGCCTCTAAAACCAGGACCAGGAGCCGATTGTCCGCCACCAAACATGTTTCCAAGTCCACCAGCCATTGAGGGCATACCACCGCTAGTCATCTGCTGCATCATCGAGCGCATTCGGCTAAAGTTAGTGATCAACTTAGTAACATCTTCTTCTTTTTGACCAGAGCCTTTAGCAATGCGTCGACGACGGCTAGGGGATTTAGCCAGCAGATCTGGGTTAGACCGTTCCTCTAAGGTCATTGAGTTAATCATTGCTTCGGTACGTTTGAGCTCCTTTTCTCCCTTTTCTAGATCCAGATTGCTCAGTTTATTCATACCTGGAATCATCTTGATAAAACCACCAAGAGATCCCATATTTTTAAGGAGCTTCATCTGCTTGAGAAAATCGGTAAAGTCAAATTTGGCCGTCATAATTTTGGCCTGCATTTTCTCAACATCCCCTATGTCAATAGCCTCTTGGGCCTTTTCCACTAGGGTTAAGACATCGCCCATATTGAGAATTCTAGAAGCCAAACGATCTGGATAAAATGGTTCTAAGGCTTCTACTTTTTCCCCAACCCCAACAAATTTGATGGGTTTACCAGAAACTTGGCGAACTGAGAGTGCAGCCCCACCTCTAGTATCCCCATCTAACTTGGTCAAAATTGCGCCAGTGATACCAATTTCTTCTTCAAAAGTTCTAGTTAAGTTGGCAGCCTCTTGCCCGGTCATTGCATCAACCACCAAGAGGGTTTCATTGGGCTGTATTGTTTTTTTGATCTTGGCTAACTCATTCATCATCTCAGGATCAATCTGAAGACGTCCGGCGGTATCAACAATTACTGTATCAACTCCCATCTCCTTAGCTTTAGCTAACCCTGCTCTGGCAATCTCCACTGGATTGGTGCTAGTTCCCAATTCAAATACTGGCACTTCGATCTGTTGACCTAAAGTGATCAACTGGTCAATAGCAGCAGGCCGGTAGATATCGGTAGCAACCATTAAACAAGTGCGTTTTTGTTTGCGTAAATAAAGTGCAAGCTTGGCAGTAGCGGTGGTTTTACCAGTTCCCTGCAAACCCGCCATGAGGATAACTGTTGGGGCTTGGTCAGCTTGGTTGAGGGGAACATTGCTCTCTCCCATCACCCCAACTAGCTCATCATAGACAATCTTGATAAATTGCTGTCCTGGGTTAACTCCCGAAATCACCTCAGATCCAAGTGCCTTTTCCTCTACCTGGGCTATAAAACTTTTGACCACATTTAGGTTTACATCTGCCGACAAAAGGGCGCGGCGAACCTCAGTTAAAACCTCTTGAATATTGGCTTTGGAAATTTTATCTTGACCACGGAGCTTTTTCCAGGCATCTTCTAATCTATCAGCGAGAGAGTCAAACATTGTATAGGTTAATTATTGTAATTTTTCTAGTTATCTTAATTATAAGAATCTTGAGCTCACCTTCATCTAGCAAAAAAACTACAATATTGCTTATGAGATCCTTGGTGAAGTTAAAAGGGTCTGGTTTTTGCCAGCTTTTAGTACGGACTGCTCACATCAAAAAATGAATCAAGTTGCTATCCAGTTAGCAGATTTCTGCCAAGCTTACAGTCTTTATTGGCATCATACGGCGCTCAATATGCGTGAATGACACAGAAATAGGTATAATACCTTATCTACTTTAGCCTGCCGAAAATCATTAAATTATTGATGCTTTTAAGAAAATCACTAACCAAATTTATACTAGTTATAACATTAACTCTTTTTTGTACCATATTTAGCGCTTATACTAGCTTTGGACAGGTAACTTCCGTACCTCATCTATTTTCTACTCACAGAGAGTTGGTAGATAAACTTGCTATGTCCAGACAGATTGGCAATATACTATATGGTCCTGTCACACTTGATGGTAGACCACTATTTTATGTAGCCGTTCCAGCTTCAACTGGCCAAGATAAAGCGGAAGAGAAAGACTCTCTATTAGACCAAAGAATTAAACGTATTGAAAATAATCTTCGAGATATTATCAAAAGAGGATTTGATCCCAATACCCTACAAATAAACGCATCCGTACTCAATGGGGAAACGGTCATCCTAGCTTCTGATAAAAAGCAAATCAAGCAACAGATTGTCGGCACGATTACTCAAGCTGACATTCAGCTTTATGGAGAATCTGCCGATCAAATAGGTACTGATTCTAGCAAAATTTTAAAAAACGCTTTAATTAGGGCTTATCAAGAACGCCAGCCTGAATATTTTCAGCAGCAGTTACTTGAAGGAGGCTTAATAGTTGGTATTTTGGTATTTGTAAGCTTTCTGATTTCATTGCTTCGCAAAATCATCAAAAACAGATTAAAACAAATCAAAGAATACTTACGTTCAAATACTTCAGAAGAAATCACTCAAAACAATACTAATGCTTTTGTTCGGTGGATTAATTTTATAATTAACTATCTAACTTTTTTGCCCTATTTTCACAAGATTCGCTTTGGGAAACTTCATCATATACCCGACAATCTCTATAGCTTTATTACTAAACCGGCAAGCTTTTTTGACCCTGAAGAATATAGAGTAATACTAGATAAACAGTTTAAGTCAGCTCTTTTATTCGTACGTTTGCTGCTGATTTTACTAATATTGATTTGGCTACATGGTATTAGTTGGATACTTTCTCTTTTTCCAGAAACAAGATGGATCAGCCTCAAACTTGCCGGTACGCCAGTATCTTTATTGTTGATCTGGTCAGGGGCTATAGTTGCCACGAAAATAATTGGCTTGATTATAGACTGGTCATTGAATACCTGGACTGAGGGAATGTCCCTTAGCGACAACTTTTCTCCCCGAAAAATTTCTAGGATCAATACTCTAGCATCTGCCTTAAGAGGTATCTCAACTTTACTATTAGTTGCTATTGGCATTATCCTATCC
>Ga0194059_1000535_pt1 | contig 17738 bp, 17 predicted proteins | sample SepL6211m_MetaG_FD_163426 | JGI IMG/M metagenome (GOLD analysis project Ga0194059, IMG submission 163426) | Anoxic zone freshwater microbial communities from boreal shield lake in IISD Experimental Lakes Area, Ontario, Canada - Sep2016-L626-11m | ecosystem: Environmental > Aquatic > Freshwater >... | reverse complement strand
GCGGATCACCTCATCAATCCGGTTCAGAAATTCGGGGCGGAACTGGCGGGAGAGGGCCTCTTCCACGGCCCGATCGAGTTCGGCATCGGCGGGCGCCTGGGCCGATGGGTCGCCGTCGCCGGACTCGGCACCACGTCTGGCGCTCTCGAGAATGGCGCGGCTGGCCAGGTTGCTGGTCATCAGCACCACGGTGTGGCGGAAATCAACGGTGCGCCCCTGGGAATCGGTCAGGCGGCCGTCGTCCAGCACCTGGAGCAGCAGATTGAAGACATCCGGGTGCGCCTTCTCCACCTCGTCAAGCAGCAGCACCGCATAGGGCCGGCGTCGCACCGCCTCCGTGAGTTGGCCCCCCTCCTCGTAGCCCACGTAGCCCGGCGGGGCCCCCACCAGGCGGGCCACGGCGTTGCGTTCCATGAATTCGCTCATGTCCAGGCGCACCAAGGCCTCTTCCTCATCGAAGAGGGCGGCGGCAAGGGCCTTGGCCAGTTCGGTCTTGCCGACCCCGGTGGGCCCCAGAAACAGAAAGGAACCCACGGGGCGGGTGGGAGCCTGCATCCCGGCCCGGGCCCGACGGATCGCCGCGGCCACGGCGGCCACGGCCTCGGGCTGGCCCACCACCCTTTCGCTGAGGCGACTCTCCAGTTCCAGCAGTTTCTGACGCTCGCCGGCCAGCAGACGCTGCACCGGTATCCCGGTCCACCGGGCCACAACATCGGCGATATCCCATTCCTCCACCTGCTCCCGCAGCATGGGGTCCTGCTGCAGCTCCGCTTCCAGGGTCTGGCGCCGTTGCTGCAGGCCGTGCAGCTGGTCAAAACGCCAGCGGGCCGCCCCCTCCAGATCCCCATCCCGCTCGGCCTCGGCAATGGCCTGGCGCAGGCTTTCGTCCTCCTCCAGTAACAACCTCAATTCCGCCAACCGCTCCTTCTCGACGGCCCAGCGGCGCTGCACGGCCTCCAGGGCCCCCTGGGCCTGGCGTCGCTGATCCTGCAAGGCCACGCGCTCCTCCAGGGGAGCGGCCTCGGCGGCGAGCAGGGCCAACTCAATGCGCCGCAGGTCGGCTTCGGCCGCCTCAACGATTTCCGGCTTGGAGGTCACCTGCATGCGCAGCTGGGCAGCGGCCTCATCCACCAGGTCGATGGCGGAATCGGGCAGGCAGCGGTCGCTGATGTAGCGCTCCGCCAAACGGGCCGCCGCCACCAGGGCCCCGTCGGCAATGGTGACGCCATGGTGCAGCTCGTAGCGCTCCCGCAGGCCCCGCAGGATCTCCAGGCAGGTGGCGCGGTCCGGCTCCCGGATCAGCACCTGCTGGAAACGGCGCTCCAGGGCGGGATCCTTCTCGATGGTGCGGCGGTAATCCTCGGGGGTGGTGGCGCCGATGCAGCGCAGATCTCCCCGGGCCAGGGCCGGCTTGAGGATGGCGGCCGCATCACTGCCTGAACGCTCGCCATTGACGACGGTGTGGAGTTCATCAAGGAAGAGCACGACTCCGCCGGCCCCGTCCGCCTGGCACACCTCCTTGAGCACTCCGCGCAACCGTTCTTCGAACTGACCCCGAAACTTGGCTCCGGCGATCAGGGCCCCCAGATCGAGGGCAACCAGCCGCACCCCCCGCAGGGAATCCGGCACATCGCCGGCCACGATGCGCTGGGCCAGCCATTCGGCCACGGCGGTCTTGCCGACACCGGGCTCGCCGATCAGGACAGGATTGTTCTTGCCCCGCCGGGAGAGCACCTGGATCAGGCGACGGATCTCGATGTCGCGACCGATCACCGGATCAAGCAGGCCGGCGCGGGCCGCTGCGGTGAGATCGCGGCCGTAACGCTCCAAGGCTGAGGGCTCCCGATCCACCTCCTCGGGCCCGAGCTCGGCCCCGGACTCGTCCAGCCGTTGCAGCCGGCTGGCCGCAGGCTCGGCCCTGCCCTCCTCCTTTGGGGACCCGCTGGGACGGACGGGAGGGGCCGCCACCGGAGCCGCTGCAGTCTTGGCCTCGGGGCGCCATTGACGCACCAGCAGATCTTCGCTGAGACCCTCTTGACCCAATACACGGGCGCCCAAGCGTGGGTCGTTCACCAGGGCGATGAGCAGATGGGGCACCTCCAGGCGGCGCTCTCCCCACAGGTCCCTCTGGCGATCCGCCCCTTCCAGCAGCTCTTCGAGGGCCTCACCGATGTAGAGGGTGTCATCCCGTCCGGGGGGCTGGTCGGCGCAGAACGCCTCCAGCCGATCCAACAAACGATCCTCATCAATGGGCAGGGATTCACTCCAGGGCGCGAAGCGCCGATCCAGCAGCAGGGCCAGCAGCAGGTGCTCGACGTCCATCGAGCCATGGCGCCAGCGGCGGGCCTGGTCCTGGCTGGCGATCAGCAGATCCCAAGCGGCGTCACTGAAACGCTCAGGATCGGCGGTGAGACTGGTCGGGGCCGCACTTAACGAAGGGGACTCGGCAGGCATGGGCAGGCTGACCTCAGGAAGCCAGGGCGGGCGGTGTTGGGGGTGGTGCTGTCTGAATTAGTTCGATGCGGTATCCATCGGGATCCTCCACGAAGGCAATCACGGTGCTGCCGTGCTTCATCGGTCCAGGCGGTCGCACCACCTTGCCGCCCCGTTCGGCGATGGTCCCGCAGGTGGCCACGATGTCCTCCACACCGATGGCGATATGGCCATAGCCGTCGCCCAGGTCATAGGCGGCCGTATCCCAGTTGTGGGTGAGTTCCAAAACAGTGGTTTCCCGTTCGGAGCCGTAACCCACGAAGGCCAGGGTGAAGCGGCCCTCGGGATAATCCTTGCGCCGCAGCAGGCCCATGCCGAGGACCTCGGTATAGAACCGCAGGGATCGCTCGAGATCGCCCACGCGCAGCATGGTGTGGAGCAGTCGCATGACCGGGGTACCGGAGGGGGATGGGGAGGAAACAAGACTCCATCCTGCCCATTGTGACGAGACCCACTGCCGAATCGGCGGTCCAGGCCCCTACGGATCCCCCCGAATCTTCCCCGCCGCGATTCGCCCAGACGGGCACCAGGAACACAGGCCAGGGAGATGGCGCCCCATAGGATCGCGCCCAACAGCATTGGACTTGTGCTCGATTCCCTCGACCTCGTGATCGATTCGATCGTGGCCCGCGAGGTGCTCGATTCCCGCGGCACCCCCACGGTGGAAGCCGAGGTGTACCTGGAAGGGGGCGCCACCGGGCGGGCGATTGTGCCCAGTGGCGCTAGCACCGGTGCCCATGAGGCCCACGAACTGCGCGACGGCGATGGGCGCCGCTACTTCGGTAAGGGAGTCAGCCAAGCCGTCGAAAACATTGAGGAGCGCATCGCCCCTGCCCTGTGTGGCCTCTCTTCGCTCGATCAGGGCGCCGTCGATGCGGCCATGGGCGAACTGGACGGCAGCGACAACAAATCCGCCCTGGGTGCCAACGCCATCCTGGCGGTGAGCCTGGCCAACGCCCACGCCGCCGCCAGGGGCCTGGGGTTACCTCTTTACCGCTACCTGGGCGGACCGATGGCCAATCTCCTGCCCGTGCCCCTGATGAACGTCATCAACGGCGGGGCCCACGCCTCCAACAACATGGATTTCCAGGAATTCATGCTGGTGCCCCACGGGGCCAACAGTTTCCGCGAAGCCCTGCGCTGGGGCGCCGAGGTGTTCCACACCCTCAAAGGACTGCTCAAGGATCAGGGGCTCTCCACGGCCGTGGGCGACGAAGGGGGCTTCGCCCCGGATCTGGCCGATAACGCCGCCGCCGGCGACCTGCTGATCCAGGCCATCGAGAAAGCCGGCTATCGCCCAGGCGATCAGATCTCCCTGGCCCTGGATGTGGCCAGTACGGAGTTTTTCCAGGACGGACGTTATGCCTTCGGGGGAGGGTCCTACAGCAGCGCTGAAATGGTCGACCAACTGGCCCAACTGGTCAGTCGCTTCCCGATCGTTTCGATCGAAGACGGGGTGGCGGAAGATGACTGGGAAGGTTGGGCCCTGCTCACCGAAAAACTCGGCCGGACGGTGCAATTGGTGGGTGACGACCTGTTTGTGACCAATACGGCCCGCCTTCGGCAGGGCATCGAGCGGGGCGTGGCCAACTCGATCCTGATCAAGGTGAATCAAATCGGATCGCTGACCGAAACACTGCAGGCGATCGATATGGCCGGGCGAGCCGGGTACACCAGTGTCATCAGCCACCGCAGCGGCGAAACAGAGGACGTGACCATTGCCGACCTGGCGGTGGCCACCCGCGCCGGCCAGATCAAGACCGGCTCGCTCAGCCGCAGTGATCGGGTGGCCAAGTACAACCAACTGCTGCGGATCGAAGACGACCTGGGAACCCAAGCCATCTATGCCGGCCGCGACGACCGGGGCCCCCGCGGCAAGGCATGAATCAGGCTCTGGGCCACCTGCGGCCCAGTAGCCGATATGCTGAGCAGGTTGATCCTATGCAGCGTTGCTGCCGATTTCATGGCCCTACTTGATGACCTGATCAGCGGTGTGGCGAATTCTGTCGCCGGCGACAAGGCTCAGGCCCTCAACGATTTCTTCAAAACCAACGGCGGCCTCTCAGGGCTGGCCCAGAAGTTTCAGAATGGCGGGGCCAGCGAACTGTTCGCCAGCTGGGTAGGTACGGGAGAGAATTCCCTGATCAGCCCCGATCAAATTGACAAGATTCTGGGCAGTGGTCCGATCCACGACCTCGCGGCCAAGCTAGGGGTTGATACCAAGCAAGCCTCGGATTACATCGCCGCCAAACTGCCCGAACTGGTCGATCGTATTACCCCTGACGCCAAGATCGAGCCCGATGCGGCAGCCAAGCCCCTGCCGCCCGCCCAACCTCCCATCGTCTGACAATCTACGGATTGAAAGCTACCCCAAAGAGGTTTGAAGTGTTAAGACCCGTCCAAGGATGGGTTTTTTTATTGGCCGGGAGATATCAATCCCTCTTGTCTCCTGCCAGCCTAAGCTCATCGCCAGGGAACGACTAACGAGGAGTTCATCACCAGTGTCGGAAACCATTGACATCAACTCCCTGATCGAGGCAGGTCATTGGCCCCTGGCTGAAATGCTGCTGCGTCAGTCTCTCTTGCAAGATTCCAGCTGCGCCTGGGCGGAGGATGGCCTGGGTCGGATCGCCGCGAATCTGGGTTTGTTTGAGGCGGCCGCCGAGCACTTTCGCCGGGCCATGACCCTCGCTCCAGACTGGCCCGATCCTGCCTTCAACTTCGAAGCAGCCCTTAGCTTCGCAAGCTTTCTGGGCGAATCCAACGGGGCCGATGCATCCGGATCGGGACCGCCACGACGGATCTTGATCAAAGCCTGGGGCTATGGCTTTTGGTCCGATGTGTTCCACGTACTCTCCCAGCTCCTACTGGCCGAAATCAGCCAGCGTCAACCGATCATTCACTGGGGCTGGAACAGCCTTTACCGCCGTAGCGATTCAGCCAATGCCTTCGAGCATTTTTTTCAGCCCCTTCCCCAATCCAGCCTTCAAGATCTAGAGAATCTTAAAGATCTCTCCGACTCGGAGATCTGGCCACCCAAATGGAACCGCCAAAATCTCCTGGAAGGTGGCATCAACCAGGCCTTTGGCCCCTACTCACGAATAGCTGGCCTCTATCTACTGAACCGGCCGGAATGTTTGGTTGTCAGTGATTTCTTTACGGCCATTCTCGATCTGCTGCCCTGGATTCCAACCGACCACCCCCTGCGGGGCTCCAGCCTTGAGGGGGCCTACAGAGCCCTGGCCCAGAAATATCTGAAACCCCGACAAGAGATTTTAGAAACCAGTGAAAAATTCATTGAAAAACATCTCGAACCGGAGCGATTTCTGGCCGTGCACCTACGCGGCCTCGACAAAATAAGCGAACACAAACAAGTTGAACAAGAACATCTCACCAGCCAACAACATATTGATCACCATCTCGACCTCTTTCCCGATGAGCCCATCTTTCTGATGACCGACGATCTCAATCTCCTCGATCAATTCAAGGGCCGTTATGGCCAACGCATCATTACGAATGCTTGTCAACGGGCTTCAGGTTCCCTTGGCCTCCACAAGCTGCCCGATCAAGATGGAGTCCGCCTGGGCCAGGAAGTGATGGTGGATACCTATACGGCGACCCGGGCGCGGGCCTTCATCGGCCATGGCCAATCCAACACCTCCCTCGCCGTGGTTTACCTCAAGGCCTGGCCCTCTGGAACCGTCACCCTGGTGGGGCCCAACCTGATGGAGAACTACAACCTTGTCCTTCATCAAGGCTGAATCACCCTTGGGCGTTCAAGCGCCGTGGAGGTGGTCGAGGCGACCTTCCCGCTTGAGGCGCGCCTGTAATTTCAGCCAACCCCATCCCACCGGCAGGGCCAGGGCTGCCGGCACCGCTCCGTAGAGGGGCCGTTGACTGGCCACCATCAAGGCCGTCGCCACGGCCAGGCCCCCCAACAAAAACGATTGGCCACTGATCTGCTGGGTCAGGGCCAGGCGACGCAGCAGGCGATCGGTTTCACCGGCGCGAATCTGCACCTGAAGATCGCCCTGCTCAATGCGGGAGAGACTTTCATCGAGCCGCCGGGGAATGCCCAGGGCCCGCGTGCCCACATCCGCCGCCTGGCGGGTGATCTCATTGAGGAGTTCGCTGGGGCCGTTGCCGCTTGAGGTCATGAGGGGCAGCAGGTACGGACGGGCAATCGAAACGAGGTTAAAGCCGGGATCGAGGCTTTTGCCGACGCCCTCGAAGGTGGAGAGCGCCCGCATCACAAAAATCAGGTCGGCCGGCAACCGAAACGGCTGGCCGTAGACCAGGTCATAGAGATCGCCGGACAGGCGGCTGATCAGGTCGGCGCTGAAGGGGGGAGTAAGGGCCTCCTGGAGCATCAGGCGCACCATGCGACGCACGGGTCCCTGATCAATCCCCCGCGCCAGAACGCCGGCCTCCTGCAACTCCTCCACCAGGGAAACCGCATCCCTGGATACGGCCGCCCGAACCATGCGACCGAGGCGCAAACGCAGGCGTTCGGAGATCTGGCCCATCATGCCGAAGTCGTAATAGATGAGCGCCCCATCGGCGGCCACCGCCAGATTGCCCGGATGGGGATCGGCATGGAAAAAACCAAATCGAACCAGCTGCTGGAGATAGCTGGCGGCACCCTTCTCTGCAATCGCTATGGGGTCAAGGCCCGCCTCCACAAGGGCCGAACGATCGGTGATCTTGATGCCGGGAACATAATCGAGGCAAAGAACCCGGCGCGAACTCAGCTCCCAGACAACGGCGGGAATGCGAATCCCCGGATCCTCCAGAAACTGCTGGCGAAAGCGGGCCGCATGTTCGGCTTCCAGACGGAAATCAAGTTCCCGCAACAGCACGCGCCGGCATTCCCGCGCCATCGCCACCCAGTCACTGGCCCCGCCCCAGCGGAAATACCGCTGGAGCCAGACCACCACGGCCGCCACCTGTTGCAACACCTCCAAATCGAGCCGAAACAGTCGCTCCAGACCGGGGCGCTGCACCTTCAGAACAACCTGGCGTCCACTGCGCAGGCTGGCGCGGTGCACCTGGGCCAGGCTGGCCGATCCCAGTGGTGTGGTCTCCAGGTCGACGATCTCAACGCAGCGTTCCGCCAATTCCTCCTGAATGATGGCTTCGACGACGGCGAAGGGAAAGGCGGGCACATTGTCCTGAAGCCTCGCCAATTCTTCAACGACATCGGCGGGCAACACGTCGGGCCGAGCCGAAAGCAACTGGCCCAACTTGATGAAGGCCGATCCCAGCTCCAGAAACTGCTCCGTCAACCAATGGGCCAGCCGTCGCTGGCGCCCGAGCCGCCTCTCAACGGTCATGCCCCCCGGATAGGTCCAACGGCGGCCGTCCCACCAAAGGCGAGCCACCAGGGTCAGGGCCAGACGCCAGATGCGCAGGGGCCGACCAAGGTTCCATCGAGGTGATCGGGGGGGCGAAGGCGCCGGCATCAGGAACGACCTGGACCCTGCTCAAGCCGTTGGGTGAGGTGGGCTACCCGAGCCCTGAGAGCATCAATCAGGTCCTGGGGATCCGAGGAGGAAGGGGGCGGGTCCTGGGGGCCTTCAGAGCGCCAGGAGGAGCCGGTAGCGCCCGGGGCAGCCTGGGTGCCGCCGGCATAGGGACCTCGCTCCAGGCGCTGGGCCTCCAACTCCACCTCCTCCCAGAACACAGACCATTCCTGCTGAAACTGTCCCGGTGCCTGCTGGGCCAGTTCGGCCAGCTGGGCCGCCGAATCAAGCAGGCGATGGCCAAGCCTGGCACTGAGACGGTTGAAGGCCGCCTGGAGAAGGGATTGGGGGGCGCTCATATCCAAGGAATGATCGTTGGCCGACTGTGGCAGATCAGGGCGGGTTGGCGTTGGATGCAGGTGGGTTGGTAGCCGCCGGATCTGGGGCCTGGGAGGGCGCGGGTTCCTGGGGGGGCAGCAGGATCGGCTCAGGAGTCGGGGCCGCAGGTTCAGGGCCATGGTTGAGGGCCTCCAGACGGACCCGGTCCGCCTCCCTCTGGGCCGCATCCTGACGCTCCTGGTTTTGCTGCTCCTGGGTGGCCTTGCGGCTCTCCTCCTCCTGGAGCTGGCGCGCCTGGCGCCGTTCCTCCCCCAGGTGATCAAGATCGCCCAGCAGGGAATGGCCCTCGGCTCCAAAACGCTTTTGCAACTCCCCCAGGTGGGTGCCAGGGGTGTCTTGGGCCGAAAAAGACGGAACCGCCCCCGGGGACGAGGAGGAGGCCCCGATCCGGGTCAGGCGCTGGGTCAAGCCATAGCCAAGGCTGAAGCAGAGCCCGAACACCAACCAACGCCACCAAGGTCCTTTCGCCCCTTCGCTCCGGGGGCGACCGGTCCCAGGGGACCGCGGGGCTGGGGGTGTGGCCGACACCATCGGTGGCAGGGGAAGCGAATCTGGCCATCTTGCCTGGGCAAGCCCCTTAAGGCCAAAGCCGAGGGGTAATTTGGGGGACCTGGGAAGGGTCAGAAGTGACTCCATTCCCCCATCCCACGGGGTTCCATGGCCGATCCCTTAGACCTCTGGATCCTTGAGGACGACGTCGCACTCTGTCGCCTGATCGCCGAACAATGCGAGCAGCAGAGTTGGCATCTGCAAGCGTTTCACCATCCCCGCAGTCTGGAAACCGCCCTGATGGAGAGATCTCCGGATCTCCTCCTGCTCGATCAAATGCTGCCCGAAAAATGTGGCACTGATGTCCTCGCCAGCCTGCGCAGTCGTAACCATCAGTTTCCGGTGCTGATGATTTCGGCGATGGGGGCACCTAGCGATCGGGTGCTGGGGCTAGAATCGGGAGCTGATGATTATATTGGCAAGCCCTTTCTCTTCCGGGAATTGCAACTGCGCATTCAAAAGCTGATTGCAAAGCAACCCCAGGCCAAGCCGCCCACAGCTATACCCACATCTCTAAGGCTTGCCAACGTGAGATTCGAACCCGGCCTGCAACGGATCCACGCCGACCAGGGCGATGAGATCCGATTGAGTCGGGGCGAAAGTGCCCTCCTGCTGGCCTTCTGCCAGCAACCTGAAGTCGTGCTCTCCCGCCAAGCCCTTGCCCAACTGACTGGCAGCCTGGTGGACCCAGAGCGAAGCCGAACCTTTGATGTGCGCATCTCCCGGCTGCGACGCATCCTGCGAGAACTCACCGGCGGCGCAGATCTTATCCGTCCCCTAAGGGGTGAGGGTTACCGACTGGAATCCCCTGTCGTTGAAGAAGGGCCATAAAGCGTGGGTGCCAAGGGGACAGCAGCCCGCCTGAATCGTCGCGACTGGTGGGATTTATTCAGTTTTTGCAGCCTAGGCTGCGGCCTGAGCTATGCTCTGTTACTGGTTTTGATGCGCACTGTTTTAGAACCACAGATTGTGTCTGAGAGTAGCTTACGAATTAGTCTCAGTGTCAAGCTAATGGAAGAGGTGCTCAAAACAATTCCCCCAGATCGCGTTCCCACCGGTGCCATTTTAAAGCGATCCAAACAGGGACCTGAAGGCAATGTAAGCGATCAAAGTCGCTTTGAAAAATTACTAACGGCTGATCTCAAGCACACCTATGGCTTGGATCGCCGCATACAACCGGACCGCGCTCCCCTTGAAGATCCCTGGGGTGGTTACTGGATTGAATTGGCCACCAAGCATGATCCACCAGTATGGCTTTATCGGCCAGCCCGTCTAAGCGGCAGCAGTGTTTGGTATCTCCCTCTGCTGCGTTCTCTTGCCACGGCCGGTGGCATTCTCACCGGTATCACCATGTTTTTAAAAAGCCGTGTTGAGCGCCCCTTCATAGATGTCCTCAATGGACTGCCGGAGACCGTACTTCCGCCCCTACCTCTGATCCCAGAAGAAGGGATCGCACCATTGCGCTTAATGAGTGTGCGCATCAATCGCCTCATGGAGGGAATCAATAGCTCCGCCGATAGCCGACGCATCCTGCTGCGTGGACTGGTCCATGACATCTCCGGCCCCCAAACTCGCATGGGACTCCAGATCGAATCGCTTGAAATGCAACTCGAAGGCAAGCCACGGCAGGCGATTAAGGCCCTCAGCAGTGATCTTGAGCAACTGCGCAAGATCACTGAGCAATTGGTATTACTGGCCGAAAAAGATCGGGCAAGTTTGAAATGCGAACAGGTGGCCCTTGACGATCTTTTGCTCCGAGTAATCGCCAGCTACCCTGCCGCTTCGGTCAAGGTAAAAATGCCGCGACTCCTGGTACAGATCGATTCCACAGGGATGGAACGATCCCTACGGAATCTAATCGACAATGCCTTCGACCACGGCCGGCCTCCGGTACTCATCCAAGCTTGGCGAGAGCACGATACTTTATCCATACAAATTGATGATCACGGCCTAGGCTTATCATCACCGACGATTCCCAACATGCCCTATCAAACCCATGCCAATGACCGAGACCGAAAGCTTCACCAAGGACTGGGCCTGAAGATCGTCGAACAATTTTGCCACGATCACGGAGGCCAACTCAAGCTAGAACAAGCCGATGTTGGTGGTCTAAGGGCAAGAATAACCCTGAAAAAAAATGTATTGGGATTGCCGGTCTTTTTATAAAAATTAACCAGATAAGCTGGTTTACCTTAACTTCGAGCAACAAGGGAACTTGATTGCAACTACAAGTTCACTAGAATTCTTCGCTGGCCACCCCACGGGCAATCCTGCCAAGATCAGCCCGTTCATCGGTAGTGATGCGATGGGGCACACCACTGATAATTCGTTCAAAATTAGAGAATGAATCCTTGATCTCAGGTCCGTTACCCGTAATCACGAATTCGCGGATCCCTTTATCGTGCCAAGAGCCCCGCATTTTAAATACATTAAGCGCCCGGGCCATCTCACCTCGAATTTCGACATACTGAAGCAGTAAAATGGTATCTGTAATCGTGGATATATGGGAGTCGGTGATAGAATGACTGCCCATAAATTCCTCAGACGTATTCGTAAAGAACCCCGCGATCTCCTCCTGCTTGGCGTAGCCGGTGACCCCAATCACAAATTGTCGGAAGGCATTGTGGCTAACGCCACGGGCCAAAGCCGAAAGTGAATCAATGGCCATTCGCGATGGCTTAAATTCGCTGATTTCAGTTTTAATAATTTGCAGGTGATCTTCCAATCCCGTAGATTCGGGGTAGGCGCAAATAATTTTTAACAGGCCATCCTGCTCCATTTGCTCAAAGTCAATGCCCCAACTCGTGGCATTGCGTAGCAGCTGAGCCCGCGATTCTTCGTAGGCAAACAAGATCGCCCTTTCTTTACTGCGACAGGCATCTTCAATGAACTTGCTCACCAACAGGGTCTTGCCCGTTCCCGTTGCTCCTGTGGCCAGAATGATCGAATCCTTAAAGAAACCACCGCCACACATTTCATCGAGGCGCGGCACTCCCGAACTAAGTCGCACATTGGAAGATCGCTGGGTCAGTCGCATGGCTCCCAAGGGGAAGATACTGACCCCATGGGCTCCCATCGTGAAAGGGAATTCGCCTTTCATATGGGTCGTGCCACGAAGCTTGAGGATTTCAACCGTACGGCGACGACGTTCGCCCTCTAAAACATTACGGAGGATAACAACATTATCACTGACAAATTCTTCCACTCCATAACGGGCAATTGGACCGTATTCGTCAATGCGTTCCGTGGTCATCAACGTGGTTACACCAATCTCCTTGAGACGGGCAATCAGCCGGAATATCTCCCGTCGCACAACAGAGACGGCATCGTATTGCTGAAAAACAGCCGTAATAGAATCGATAGCCACCCGGCGGGCTTTATACTTGCGTATGGCATAATTAATCCGTTCGATAAGACCTGAAAGGTCAAAGCTTCCTGCCACATCCTGTCCCTCAGGATCGGGCGAAGCATCAAGGATAAAAAGCTTATCCTGCTCAACCATTTCACGTAAATTCCATCCAAAGCTGGCGGCATTACGTAGGATATCTAGAGGGGACTCTTCGAAGGTTACGAATATCCCTGGCTCATTAAAATCCCGTATGCCATTGTGTAGGAAATTCAACGAGAATACAGTTTTACCAGTACCGGAGGTTCCGCTGATCAATGTCGAGCGTCCAATGGGTAAACCTCCATGAAGGATGTCATCGAAACCCTCCATCCCCGTCGGGAGCTTCTGCACCTGCATCAGGGCAGTGCCGGGGGTGTTGCTGGATAGGCTGGGGTCCTGCATGAAACGAGAAAAACGAGGATTAATTAAGAATCAGACGACGTTTAAGTGCGTATTCCCACTCAACTCTCCGGATCAGGGCCAGAGAAAAACCCATCCTCGGTGTCATAGGCCTCGTCGTTGAGTTCCTCAAAAAGCAGATCGAGTCCAATGAGAACCCTTTCGCGATCCGACAGGTCACCAATAATGCGGCGAACTGGAGGTGGCAAGATCTTGGCGAGGGTTGGTGTAGCCAAGATCTTATCTTCCTCTGCCAACTGGGGATTCTTCAGGACATCAATTACTTTGAGAGCATATACTCCCCGAAACTCAGTCTCTAGAATATTTCGCAATGTTTTTAGAGCCCGCATCGAGTTCGGGGTGTTGCCTGCAACGTAAAGCTTCAGAATGTAGGTCTTGCGTGGTGACATTTTAAGACTTGTCCATGGCGTAGGAGGCAGCTGACCTAGAAAAGCCACCCTTGATGGCCGCCAAGCCCAAGGGGGCATCGGGAGGAACGGAGCGACGGTACATCTCACACAGATGGGCCATCACATCAAGAAGGGCAAGGCGATAGTCCTGGAGAAAATTGTTTTTGTGGCCCTCAAGCTTGATTTGTTTATCATACTCGTCGATCAGATTCATGTGAATTTCAACCGTATAGGTGATCGGCAGATCACTAAAGAAAGCGGTATTGACGAAACTCTCCAAGGCCTGGTTGGCGGCGGCAGGATCCTGAAAATAACTGATCACCAAGTCCCTGTAGGTGAGCCTAAGGGAATCGATTAGGTCGTTACGTTCGCTCTCGCTGAGATTTCGCAGAAAACGTGAAGGATCTCGCTTGTAATAAACCCCAAGATAACCAAGCCTACCATTCAGGCGATTGGCCAACTTCCAACGATCACTCGCGTCATTGCCGGGCCCAACCCCCTGCCCGCCGCCATTGGTAAGTCCCCGTCGCAGAAATCGGGAAACCGCCGCATCAAACGAATAACTCAACTGCACCAACTGGTCAGGAGGTAGATGAACCTCGGCGTCGTGATACTCCTGCCGACCCGTGACATCACCGATCACCACCGCGGGCAGCAATAACCCCTTGTCCCCCAAAGCGCGAAACACGTCCGGAGCAAACACCCCCTGTTCCAACAGGACCGCATCGAAATCTTCCCGGCTTCGATCCAGGACCTCAACGGGATTGTCGCCGGGATCCAGGGACACCAACTGATAGCGCCCACCCTTCAGACACTGACCACAAGCCTGTACCAGCCTGGGTTCTCTCAGTAGGGAAGCGATGGTGAGCAGGGGCTCGGGCATCGAGCTTGGAAGGGGGCTGGGCCCAAGACCATGGATATCTTGACGAACAGAGGCCGGAAAAGCGAGGATCTGGGATTGTCTTTTGAAATTCGTGAGTCCAGGCCCAATGGGCGGCATCCTCCCGGGGATGACCTCCAGCCTGGCCGCGCCCCGCCTGCCCCATGACCGATTCCGCTCCAACCCCAGGCAACGCCTACGCCATCGTCGAGGCCTCCGGCCAGCAGTTCTGGCTGCAACCCAACCGCTATCTCGACCTCGATCGTCTTGATGCGGAGGTCGACAGCATCGTGACCCTTGACACCGTCCTGTTGGTCAAGGATGCCAGTGGTACCACCCTGGGTCGTCCCTATGTGGAGCAGGCCAAGGTGGAACTGAAGATTTTGGCCCACCGCCGTGGACCCAAAATTATCGTTTACAAGATGCGTCCCAAAAAGAAAACCCGCCGCAAAAACGGCCATCGCCAAGAGCTCACCCGGGTGATGGTCCAATCCATCACCGTGGCGGGCAAGCCGGTCGCCTGACGCTCCAAGGTTCTTACATTTGGGGGGAAACCCCTTTCCACCACCCCTTTGCTTCCCCACCCATGGCCCATAAGAAAGGCACAGGCTCGACCCGTAACGGCCGCGACTCCAACTCCAAGCGGTTGGGAGTCAAGGCCTACGGCGGCGAAACCGTCACCGCTGGTTCGATCCTGATCCGCCAACGCGGCACGGCCGTCATGCCAGGGGTCAATGTCGGCCGCGGATCTGATGACACCCTCTACGCCCTTGTGGCCGGCGTCGTCAAATTCGAATCGATCAAACGGGGGCTGCGCAACCGCAAGCGCATCAACATCGCTGTCGCCTGAGCTGGCCGCGCTCCCCTGCGGATTCCTGGTCCTCGACAAGCCCCCAGGGCCCACCTCCCACACCTGTGTGAACTGGGTGCGCAGGGCCTATGGGCTCAGGCGGGTAGGACATGGTGGCACCCTTGACCCAGCGGTCAGTGGGGTGCTTCCAATTGCCCTGGGGGCCGCCACCCGCCTGCTGCCCTACCTGCCGGGTCTCAAGGCCTACGAAGGCACGATCCAGCTGGGGCTGCGAACCAGCAGCGATGACCTCGAAGGCGAAGTGGTGCAGCGAGCTCCTGTGCCTGATCTGTCGGTTGAGCAGCTGGAAACCCTGCTGGAGCCTTTCAGGGGAACCCATCTGCAGTGCCCTCCCCAGGTCTCTGCCGTTCACGTCCAAGGCGAAAGGGCCTATGCCCTGGCACGACGGGGTGAAGCGGTGCGCCTGGAGCCCAGGAGCGTCACCCTTCACGAACTCAGCCTCCTGAATTGGAATGCCGAGCTGGGTCAGCTTTCCCTCCGCGTCCGCTGTTCCGCCGGCACCTACATTCGTGCCCTAGCCAGGGATCTGGGAGAGCGCCTGGGCTGCGGTGGTGCGCTGGCCTATCTCCGCCGCAGCGAAGCCCTCGGTTTCACCCTCGCCCAGGCTGTACCCCTGGAGAGCCTCGATCAGGACCCCCGGCCACCGCTTCTGGATCCCCTGCTGGCCCTGCCCCACCTGGGCCGACGCCAATTGACGGCAGCGGAAGAGGTGGACTGGAGCTGTGGGCGACGCCTCTCAGCATCTGCCAGCCACCTGGAGGACGAAGCCGTGGCGGTTCTCAACCAAGAGGGGCGTCTCGCCGGCATCGCCCGAGCCGTGGCCGGCGACCAGCTCCAGCCCCGGCTGGTGTTTCAAGCGGAAAGCTGACCTGGCCCTAGGGAGGGCCCGACTGGCAGGATTTTGCCGCAGGTGCCTGACTGGACGTCCACCTGTCCCGCCCACCGTTCCCCCCGCTTTCTGATGGCTGGCCATAGCAAATGGGCCCAGATCAAACGCACCAAAGCTGTCGTCGATGCCAAGCGCGGCGCGGTGTTCACCCGTTTGGGTCGGGAAATCATGGTGGCGGCGAGGGGTGGCGCCGATCCAGCCGGCAACTTCCAGTTGCGCACCGCCATTGAAAAGGCCAAGGCCTCTGGAGTACCCAATGCCAACATCGACCGGGCGATCGCCAAGGGTGCGGGCTCCAGTGGCGCCGACGGCGAACAATTTGAAGCGGTGCGCTACGAGGGCTATGGGGCGGGAGGAGTGGCCGTGTTGGTGGAAGCCTTCACCGATAACCGCAACCGGACGGCAGCGGACCTGAGGCTGGCCTTCGGCAAGCAGGGAGGCAACCTCGGCGAATCCGGATGCGTCAGCTATCTCTTTGTGCAGCGATCGGTGGTCCGTATCGACCTAAACGGTCGCCAGAGTGAGGATGAAGATGGGTTTGTGGAACTGCTGCTCGCCCTGGAGGAAGGGGGTGGTCCTGCCGTCCTGAGCTGGCAAATCGAGGCGGATGGGGCCGAAGTTGTTGGCGACTTTGCCGACCTCGAAGCCCTCCAGGATGGTCTCAGACGCCTTGGCCTTGGTGTAAGGGAATGGGAGCACCGTTGGATCCCGGTTACGCCCTGTCACCTGGAAAACATCGAATCCGTGCGGGCCTGTCTGCGCATGTTGGAGGTGATCGAAGACCTAGACGACGTTCGCAGCGTCGTCAGCAATCTGGAGGTGGATGACAGTCTGCTGGAGCAGCTTATGGAGGGCTCCAGCTGAGTCAGGGCAAGGGCGCCCCGAGGTGGCTAACCCCCAAGGGCAGCCGCATCCGCCACGACGGTCACTTCCGGATGACCCTGAAGCCAACTGGCGGGCAGATCGGCCGTTGGGGATTGCTCAAAGGCGCGGCGCAGCACCTCTGCTTTGGCCCCACCCGTAGCCACCAGGAGAATGCGGCGCGCATTCAGAATCTCATTCAGGCCCAGGCTGATGGCCTGATCTGGCACCTGGGCCGGATCGCCCCCAAAGGCAAAAGCATTGGCGTCGCGGGTGCTGGCGGTGAGGGCGACACAACGGCAGACCACCTCGGGACCGCAAGGGGGTTCGTTGAAACCCACATGGCCATTGGCTCCGATGCCGAGGATCTGGAGCCCCAGACCTCCCTTGCTCGCCAGCAGGGACGCGTAACGCATCGCCTCAGCCGCCGGATCAGCCCCATCGCCACGGGGCAACAACACAGACTCCGCTTCGAGCTGCAGGGGGGTCACCAACTGGGTGGCCATGGTGGCCGCAAAGGAGCGAGGATCCCTTGGAGAGAGCCCCACATATTCATCGAGATTGAAACTGCACCATTGCTGACGGACCCTTTGGCGCTCAGCGGCGGACAGCTGGGCGAATTGATGGGCCAGGGCGGCATAGACCGGCTCCATGGTGCGACCTGTGGCCAGGCCCAAGGGAAGCCTGGGATCGGCCAACCTGGAAGCCAGCAGCCAATGGGCCACCTGCTCACCCACGGCCTCGGCATCCGCGAGCCGCAGGATCTGCGGTGAATGGCGACCCCCTTCCAATGTCGCCTTGCGCAGGGTCGCCTGGCCCGGGAGCCGGGCAGAAGGCTTAGAGGGATCCGGAGGCCAGTTCGGCTCCTTGGTAGTAATGACGAAGGATGTCTGCATGGCTCTTGCCCCGCAGGGCCATGCCGTAGGCCCCCCATTGGCTCATTCCTACTCCATGGCCAAAGCCATGGCCGATGGCCAGCAACGTGGGCGGAGGGACCGGCTGGGCCGCGCCCAGCAGCAGAGGGGAGCGCAGTAGGGGCTGGCCCTGGGCCAGACGGCCCCCTAAGGAGTCTTCGAGCCCCTGACGACCCGGCGTGAGCCCTTCGACGGGGGGGAGGGGCGGTGGGGGAGACAGGCG
>Ga0194059_1000534_pt1 | contig 17756 bp, 16 predicted proteins | sample SepL6211m_MetaG_FD_163426 | JGI IMG/M metagenome (GOLD analysis project Ga0194059, IMG submission 163426) | Anoxic zone freshwater microbial communities from boreal shield lake in IISD Experimental Lakes Area, Ontario, Canada - Sep2016-L626-11m | ecosystem: Environmental > Aquatic > Freshwater >... | reverse complement strand
GGGCGTGCCAGTAGCCACCAGCTTTCGGGCGCAGGACGTAATTGATAACCTAGACTCTGCATTTGCGGGTGATCTGGGCATTGGCGCTAACCCCTCTTTAGTAAAGCGTATTGGGGACGCAGATGTTCTCTTGGTGATTGGAGAGCGATTAGGGGAGATGACTACTGCTGGATACACCCTATTTTCCGTACCCCAAGCTAAAAATAATTTAATTCATGTGCTTTCCGGTTCAGAAGATCTGGGTCGCGTCTATCGCCCAGACTTTGCCATTAATTGCAGCCCAGAAAATTTCTGTGAAGCCCTCAAGAATATCAAGATGGGTGATCAATATGATCGTGCGGTCATGAACGCAGCGCATGCTGATTATTTAGCATTTGCTAGCCCAGTTACAGTTCCCGGTGATTTGCAATTGGCCCACATCATGAGTTCATTGCCAAACTCGATTCCGCGTGATGCCATTGTGACTAATGGCGCTGGTAACTTTGCTACCTGGGTGCATCGCTTCTATCCTTATGGACCTTATAAAACGCAATTGGCCCCTGCCAATGGATCAATGGGCTATGGTTTGCCCGCAGCAATTGCTGCAAAGATCACAAACCCTGAAAAAGTAGTCATTGCAGTCTGTGGCGACGGAGACTTTATGATGAATTGCCAAGAATTAGCTACTGCTGCACGTTACGACGCTTTCCCAATTATTTTGGTGGTTAACAACAATATGCTCGGCACTATTCGCATGCATCAGGAAAGAGAGTTTAAGTCGCGTGTAATCGCAACTGGCCTAACCAATCCCGATTTTGTGAAGTTTGCTGACAGCTTTGGGATGCCTGGATATAGAGTCACTAAAACAGAAGAATTTGCTCCAGTATTTGCGCGGGCACTTGCCAGCAAAAAGGGAGCCTTAATCGAATTGGTCTTGGATCAAGACGTCATCTCACCAAGCAAGCTCTTATCTCAACTTGGGCAGTAAAAAAGAAATAGTAAGCGTAAGGAATAAAAAAGAGGAGCATTGCTCCTCTTTTGCATTGGGGATTTACAATAATTAATCCACCTTTGCCCCAGAATCCTTCACTACCTTCGTCCACTTAGTAATCTCATTTTTAATGAAGGCAGAAAATTGTGCGGGTGTATTACCCACTGGCTGGGCACCCATCGCCAGATACTTTTCTTTTACTGACGGGCTATTAATAGCCGCCATTAACACAGCACTATCTTTATTCAAAATATCTGCAGGCATGTTTGCAGGTCCAACTACACCAAACCAAGAGGTCGCTTCATAGCCTGGTAAGTTAGCCGCTTCAGCAATGGTTGGCAAGTCTGGGAACGCGGGAGAGCGTTTGGCGCTGGTAACTGCCAATGCTTTTAAACGACCCGCACGAATAAAGTTAATAGAAGAAGGAAGGTTATCAAACATAATGTCCACATTTCCTGCCATCAGGTCGGTCACTGCTGGGGGACTTCCTTTGTATGGCAGGTGAACCATATAGGTTTTCGTCATCGACTTAAAGAGTTCTCCAGCCATATGGATCGACGTGCCATTGCCGCTTGATGCCATATTGACCTTGCCGGGATTGGCTTTAGCATAAGCAATCAAATCATTTACGCTATTGATATTGTTCTTGGCCGCAAACTCAGGATTAATCACTAAAACATTGGGTAGCTCAGCCACCAGAGAAATGGGCGTGAAATCTTTAATAGGATCAAACGGTAGCTTCCCTCCACCTTGAGTGTAGAGAGGAAGATTGATGCCATGGGTACCTACAGAAGCCATGAGCCAAGTGTAGCCATCAGGAAGTGATTTAGAAACAATTTCTGCGCCGATATTTCCCCCTGCGCCTGGCTTATTGTCGATCACGATATTCCATTTGACCGTATTGAGGAGTTCATTTTGAAGTGGTCGGGCAATATTATCAGTTGCGCCTCCAGCCGGAAATGGAACAATAAATCGTATTGGCTTATTCGGGTAATCAGTTTGAGCGAAGCTTCCTTGGGAAGTACCCGTGAAAATGGCCACAAAAACCAGGATGAAGTGAATGGCACGGCCAATCGTTTTTAAAAGGTTACTTTGAAGCATTGTCATCTCCTATTTATAAGAATCATTCTGATGATGATTTTTAATAGTACACATCAATCCTAATAGGTTAATCGATTAAGAGGCAATAGTGGGCGAAAGAAGCCTAAAAATGAAAAAAGCCGCCAATCAAGAGTATCCTACGGGGTCTGTGGCAAGCGTTGTCAAGATGAGTGGGAGCCTTCCCTGTGACGTGCTGCGCTAACTTGAAGGCATCAACGAAAGAATGCAATGACCAAACTGACATCCAAACCCATCCTGAAAAAAGCCAGCTTGATTCTTGCTCAAGAGTTTGCATTACCTAAAGATATTGCCTGGGCCTGGGTTACCTTATTGCTTTCTCAAGAAGAGCAAAAACGCGATAGCGAAGAGAAGCGTTATAGCCGTATTGCAGAATTTGAAGCATGGATTTTAGAATTAAGCCTACCTAGTGACCCTAAACATCTTGAATCGGGAGCGGTAAGTCCAGGAGCTGTAAAAAACTCGGCAAGAAATGTCTATGAGTGGCCGCATGAATATATTTTTGAAGAAACCACAACTCCAAATTATCCTGATGCAAAGGTCACCTACAGTGATACGATTACTAAACCTATTTTGGATGCAGTCAAAGATGCTGGAGGAGCAGATGATCGTGCTGCATTGATGGCCATCCTCGAAGCTTATGCAAGAAAAGGCAATGAGCCCTTTGCAAATGTCACGCCAGAAGGTATTCAATGGAAGGGCAGCAATTGGACTGAAGGGGATAAATACAATCTTCTCACCCTGAAGACATTAAATAATCGCTTGGCCAATCTGCGTAAAAAGGAATTAATCTAACTCCTTTGGCCCCAGCCAGATTACATTGACATTCTATTTATCGCTACTTGAGGTTATTTAAAACAATCTGAAGTACTTGCAAGACCAGCAATAAGACTAGAGGCGATAAATCGAGAGCGCCCAGATTGGGAATGACTCGTCGAATAGGCGCGAGAAGAGGTTCCACTAACAGAGATACTAAATACTGGATTTGAGAACCTGCGCCAACCCACGAGAGAATAACGCTTGCTAACACTAGTCCAACGAGTCCAGAAAGTGTTAAATCAAGAAGGTCAATCAAGGCAAAAATAAGCCAAGACGCTGCGAAAGGGGCGACCCCCACTATCAAAGATAGGACAATTATTTTTCCTAGGACTAGGAGATAGGCCGCAACAAAGCTTGCCACATCAAAGCGACCGATGCTCGGAATAATCCGACGAAGTGGGAGAACAATCCAGTTCGTGAGGGGGAGCAAGTAAGCCCCAATGGAATTTCTTTGACCACTCGCAAGATTAAAAGCCAGCCACTGTAAATAGCATCGTAGAAGACAAGCGCCAGCAACGATGCTTACGGCGACTTGCAGTAGAAGGTTTGCAATTTGTATCAACATGAGCACATTGTAGGGCTAATTTTGGCCGGGAGATCCCAGTAGACTTAGATGGTAAGAAATTCTTTCAGTACCTCACAATAGCCTTCCTTACTAGCATTCATAAATGAGCCCTAGCAAAAGAGGCTAAAGAGTTATTCTGGCGCTATACCTGCGACTTTAATAATGCGCCGCCACTTATTATGCTCTGCTATCTGAAATGCCATTAACTCCTCAGATGATGAAGCAAAGGGTTCCAAACCTGCTGTAAGAAAGAATTCTTGTGTTTTTGGTGCTGTGATTGCAGTAGCAATCAAAGAATTCATCTTCTTTACTATATCTTTTGGTGTGCCTGCAGGCGCCCAAACAGCTGTCCACCAAGTAACCTCATAACCTTGAACGCCCGCCTCCTCCATTGAAGGAACATCCGGTAATGCTGGCACACGTTTTTTTCCTGCAACAGCTAATGCACGAAGTTTGCCTGCCTTTACAAGTGGAGCAGCAGTAACCATATCTGAAAACATCATATCGACTTGTCCTCCCGCTACGTCAATTGTTGCTTGAGGTAGCGTTTTATAAGGGATGTTGGTAACGTCAATATCTGAAATTTGCTTATATAACTCCATTGCTACACGTGAGGAAGAGCTAGCCCAACCAAAAGTTAATTGACCGCTCTTAACTTTGGCTAAAGCAGTGAGATCCCTGACATTATTTACCGGAAGATTCGGATTTACTACCAACGCCATCACACCTTTTGAAACTCCACTAACGGGAATGAAATCATTTATATAGTCATATGGAATTTTGTTGTATAGGCTTTGGTTAGCCGCATGCGTTGAATTAGTGCTCACTAAAAAGGTATAACCATCAGGTTTAGCTTTCGCTACATAATCAGCTGCAATCATGCCGCTGGTACCTACTTTAGTTTCAATGATGACTGGTTGTTTTATAGATTGCGAGATATTCTCTGCGAGAATTCGTGCTGTGGCATCAACAATACCAGCACAACAGACTACTAATCTTATCTGCTTTGAAGGCCAAGCATCTTGTTGTGCGATGGTATTTGAAGAGGATGTAATGAGGCCTAATAAAAAAAAGCGTAAAGTCAAATATTTCAAGGTATTCATTTGATTATTCTCCACTTTGACGGCTATAGCTTTTGCCATTTAATTTAAACTTAATTTAGTTGTAATTTTTTTTCATTGCTACTGTTAATAATTAAGGTTACTCTAAAATAAGGCCTTAGATCTAAACCGAGTAGTACATATCCAAATATAGAGGTAATATGTATTAACTAGGGGGAAGGACATATCATTCCACCCGATTAATTTAGAAACATTGTGTTAATTTTTGATGATTCTTATTGCGTTTTTAAGGAATTCCCATTTTAAATAATTGGATAAAAATGACTGAAAATATTCTACTTACCCAAATAGACTCCAGAGGTGTTGCTACCCTAACACTAAATCGGCCATCCGTGCATAATGCATTTAATGACGATCTCATTGCTCAGATTGATGATGCATTTACTAAATTAGGGGCTGATCCAAAGGTTCGAGTCATCATTCTCACTGGAAGTGGGAAGAGTTTTTGTGCTGGCGCTGATCTAAACTGGATGAATTCAATGGTAGGCGCATCAGAGGCAGAAAATGTTGCTGATACGACTCGTTTATCTGATATGTTTTATAAGATTTATTCTTGCCCAAAACCAACGATTGCTAGAATTCAAGGAGCAGCACTTGCTGGTGGAGTTGGACTGATATCCGTATGCGACATGGCAATCTCAGTAGAAAATGTTAAATTCGGAATAACGGAAGTCAAGCTTGGGGTTATTCCTGCTAATATTGCGATCTATCTTTTGCCGCGTATTGGTATTAAAGCGATGCAGTATTACGGGATGACTGGTTTAATTTTTACTGCATCTGAGGCGCTAAAAATGAACTTAATTGATGAGGTAAGCTCTGTTGAGGGGCTTGACGGTTCTATAGCTGCTATTGTGAACGCTTTTCTTGATGCTGCTCCACTAGCAGTTACTGAATGTAAAAAACTGATCCAATACCTTGCGGGCGGGGCCTTAATAAATGAAAATCGCCTGGAAACTGCAAAGTGGCTAGCAAAAGTTCGTATTGGTGATGAAGCTCAGGGTCGTATGAACGCTTTCTTAAAGAACCGCTCAGTTTCGTAGAATGAGTTTATAAAAGATTCAAATGAATGATTCGTAATAGCAGGTCTTACTTCAAATTTAGAATTTGAGCGAAATATAATCAAATTACGCCTCTATGACGTAATTCGTCTTGTTCTTTGATAGATAATCCCAAAATTGTTTCATAGATTTCGCTGTTATCTTGACCGAGACTTCCAGCAGTATTGCGAACTTCACATGGATCATTACGAAAGCGTGGCACTACACCAGATAATTTAACTGATCCAAAATCTGCGTCAGCAACGTCAATAATCGCTTTGCGATAAATCATTTGTGGATCTGAAACAATTTGCTCGATTGAATTAATTGGTGAAATAGTTCCTTGAGCAGCTTCAAATGCTTTTAGTACATCACTTAAAGTATTTTTTGCAATCCAGTTTGAAAATATTTTATTTAGCTCCTTTGAATTAGAAACCCTCAAAGTGTTATTCAGAAACTGAGGCTCATTAAGCAGATCTTCTCTTCCTATGGCTCTAGCATTGCAAGCAAAAAGAGCATTCGTACTTCCTGAAAGGGAGACAAAATGATCATCTATTGTTCTATAAACAGCTGAGGGTGAGGAATATTGGTTTGCATTTCCCATACGCGATCGAATGGTTCCAAGCTGATCATATTCAATAGGAAGAAAATCAAGGATCCTAAATACACCTTCTGTAATAGATAAATCAATTTCTTCGCCAAGTGCAGTAGGATTATTCATTCGCTTAAATAGGGCGGCTAGAACCCCAATTGCCCCAAATAGGCTCCCAATCGCATCGCCAATGGGATAGCCTGGATGCATGGGTTCGCCATCAGATTCACCAGTAATAAATGTAAGTCCTCCTAGCGCTTCGAATATACGACCAAACCCTGGCTTATTTCGATAGGGACCATCTTGCCCAAATCCTGTTGTACGTAGGATTACTAAATGTGGATTAATTTCCCATAAAACTTCTGACGACAGCCCCCATTTGTCCAACGTGCCCGGGCGAAAATTTTCAATTAATACATCATATTTAGCTATAATCTTTTTTAAAATGTCGGCACCTTCTGGTTTTCTTAAGTCCAGAGTAATGAATTTTTTATTTCGATTAATTGATTTCCACCATAGCCCCTTACCATTTTTAATTGGAGGAAAATCTCTAGCACCATCACCTTTAATTGGTAGTTCAACTTTTAATACATCTGCACCGTAGTCAGAAAGTAATGTTGCAGCCATTGGCCCCGCAATTATGGTGGCAATATCCAAAACTTTTAAACCATTCAATGGTCCTTGAGTAATTTTTGGGTGATTTGAGTCAGATTCTTGTGGCATAAGCCTCCAAATTAAAGTCAATACTAAATTTTGGAAAAATGAATACATCATTTGATTTGCTGTAAACAACACTAACCCGTTTATTTATTTTTATTTCCGATAATGGCCCAATAATTTCCGCCATGATTTTACAGCCTTCATCAAGTTCGATAATCCCAATAGCATAAGGAATCTTTTCACTAAATTCGGGAGTGGGAGCACGAAGTATTATTGTGTAAGAGTAAATTACTCCAGTCCCTTGGCAAGGAACACTTACAATATCTGTTGAGAGACAATTGCAGCATACATTTTGAGGGTATGCCCAGATTTCTGTGCACATACGGCAGCGCTGAATTGTTAAATTACCCTTTAATATATTTTCCCAGTATGGATTGGTATCTTCATTTGTAATAACTTTTGGCAATAAATGGCTATTCATTTTCTAGGACCCCAGAATGATCGTAGAGGCATATGACATGATTCCACCAATTCCACTAACAAGTGCTACCTTCGCTCCAATAACCTGTCGATTATTACAGGCATTTCGCAATTGATTAACGGCTTCTATGATATGAAAGATGCCTCCTGAAAGTCCGGGATTCCCGTAAGCAAGTAATCCTCCATGGGTATTGATTGGTAACTGACCGCCAAGTTCAATTCGCCCATTAGAAATAAATTCATCTGCGCTCCCTTTTTCGCAGAACCCATAGTCTTCTAATTGCAAAATTACGCTAATAGTAAAGCAATCATATAGCAGTGCAATATCAATATCTTGAGGAGTTAAATTTGCTTGAGCAAATGCTGTTTGACCAGATTGAATTACGCCATTTGTGAGCAGATTAGTCGAATAGCAAATATGCTCATGGCTAAAACCATTTCCTGAACCCATAAGTTGAATAGGGAATTGTTTAAGATCTCTTGCGCGTTCAAGAGACGTGACGATGATTGCTCCACCTCCATCAGAGGATATGCAGCAGTCTGTTAGATGAAGAGGGGGTGCAATTTCCTTGGAATTGATAGCCTCATTTAGCGTAAGAGGGTCTCTAAGTTGTGCTTTTGGATTGAGGATGGCATGATTTCTGGACATTACTGCTATTTTTGAAAGGGTTTCCCGAGAAGTTCCATATTCGTGGCTGTGGCGTTGGGCAATCAGAGCATATGCTGCAGGCGTAGAAAGCCCCAGGGGATACTCAAATTGTGGGTGCCTATTTTTGGCAAATGCTTCAATCGCCAACTCTCTAGTCATTCCCGAAAGTTGATTGTCGGCGCCGATGCAGAGGACTGTCTCACATACGCCTTCATTGATTAACATTTCTGCATTTTGAATCATAGTGCAGCACCCAGCTCCGCCCTGAGTTATGGTATTGGTGTATTTTGGTTTAATCCCTAAATATTCACTAACTGCTCCGCTATGGTGGGGCCAATTTTCAACTAGAGAACCCACAGTTAGGACGCCATCAATATCAGTCTTACTAATGCCAGCATCTTCAAGCGCTAATTTTGAAGCAATAGCATGATTCTGCAAAGAAGAGACGCCTGGAAATTTTCCAATATTTGTTTCTCCAACGCCACAAATTGCTACTCTAGATTTTTTTCTCATTATATATTTTTAAAACTATTGTTTTTCAATGCCGGCCTTCTTAATTGTGGCGCCCCATTTTTCTGATTCTATTTTCTGAAACTCAGCAAGTCCTTGGGGTGTGGTAATAAATTTATTAATTGCACTACTTGCATAAAATTGTTTTCCAGATTCGCTATCGGCAGCCTTTGCAAAGAGTTGATTTAGTTTGTTAATAATTACTTGAGGCGTTTTTGCCGGAGCATAAATACCAAACCAGTATCCCATTTCAAATCCAGGTACACCTGCTTCAGAGATGGTGGGAATGTTTGGCAGAAGATTTGATCGTTGCAAGGTAGAGACTCCAAGTGCCCGAATTTTTCCTGAATTTATCAAAGCGAGACTAGTTGCAGTATCGGGAATCATCATATCTACCTCTCCTGCCATGATTGATGTAACTGCAAAGGTATTACTTTTATAGGGAACATTTAAGAGACTGATGTTAGCCATTTGTTGAAATAGTTCGCCAGCAACTCGGCTAGAGCCATTCCCGCTTGCAAATGTAACCTTACCAGGATTCTCTTTTGCGAATTTGATAAGGTCTTGTATGTTTTGAATGGGGGAATTTTGGTTAACTATCAGAATTTGCCAACCTTTCCCAAGTCCGGTAATGGGTGAAAAGTCTTTTACTGGGTCATAAGGTAAGTTTTTAAATAAATGCTCTGCAGCAGAGTGGGTAGTACCCGCACCAAGGAATAGAGAGTATCCATCTGGTTCTGAACGCGCAACAGAAGTAGCGCCAATAAAACCATTTCCACCGGGTTTATTATCGATGGTAACAATTTGTCCAGTTTGGGCAGTAATAGATTGCCCCATCGCCCTGGCCAACTGATCACTTGCTGTTCCTGGGGCGAAGGGGACCACGATCTTAATTGGCCCCTCTGGAAAGTCAGCGTAAACATTGGCTGATATAAAAAATAACACCCATGTAAATGACAAACATAATTTATTAAACATTTTTATAGCCCTTTATTTTGTAATAAAGTTGTGGACATACCAAGTAAATATTGATTTGAATAAGCGTCTACACGCCTGATTTAAGATTAAAACTACTCTCAATGTGAACTAATAACAAGAAAACTATTTGTTGCAATACGGCAATAAAATTGATTTGAGATGCTATAACTTGTTGCTAAATTGAAAGCTATTCAGAGAATTATTTTTTCAGGTTATCTCTAAAGGGTCGAGAAATGCATAGTTACAGATACTGGGTCAGATGTCTAAAACCTTCTAATAAGAGTTATTTGCCTTTTATTACATCATTAACAAGAGATCTTTTTTATAGCAATGCAAAATATGTAATTACAAATTATCTTATGCTATTCCTATTATTTTTTCTTAAAATTTCTTCAAGATAATGTTTTATGAGTAGTTTTATTTCCAATTTTTGATTTCTCTTCATACAAACGCAGATTTAGCTCATAACCATAATGATCAACTCGATAATGCGTTCGCCCAAACTGAATTACCCGCCCGTGGGTATCAAGAAAAATTCGATCAATTAACAGTAGCGGAATACCTTCATCTATATTAAGTGCTACGGCTACTTCCCCTTTAGCTAGGGTCGCTGTAAGGGATTGACGAATCTCACCCAATTGAATTTTTTCTAAGTCACAAATCGCAATGATTACTAATTTTCGCTCAGAAAGTAAGTGCCTAAACTTTTTAGAGCGAACAATAGTGCTAAAAAGAGGGGGGTGATATACATCTGAAAGCATAAATCTCTCACCGTGCATCGAGCGAACGTTACGCATCCAATTAATTTTAGATGGCCCCGCAAGCTCCATTGGTTTTTGAAGCCAAACCGGTAAATCAATTATTTTTGAAAATAATGTACTCATTTCTGACTTAACGGTTGTTATGTCAAGCTCATTTAAGCTACCTAACCCCCACAGTGTGAGCTTTTCTGTTGGGCTTACTACGAATGTTCCCTTTCCAGGAAATCGTTCAACTAATCCTTTATTTATTAAAACTTTCATAGCCCCACGAACCGTAATTAAACTCACTTCAAAATCTTTAGCAAGTAAAACTTCAGTAGGTAATTGACTTTGAAGAGGAAATTCTCCAGAATTAATCCTTTGCTCCAGTATATTTGCTAACTGCAGATATAGAGGAGCAAAATTGGATTGCGGTATTTTCATGGTCAATTAGCGATACTTTATAGGGTTAAAAATTATCAGGCGTATAGTAATATGAATCAAAATATTACGATGAATTCTGTAAGGCTGCTTAATACTAACTTCGATTAATATCAATTTGACAGGAGCTCCATGTCTGATAGCCCTATTCTGCAGGTTCGCGATGTCACTTTGCAATATAAGACCAAGGACTACTTGGTAACAGCTACATACCGAGTCAATTTTGACACTTACTCGTCGGATAGATTTGTGCTACTGGGACCATCAGGATGCGGTAAATCTTCATTGCTTAAAGCAATCGGCGGTTTTATATTCCCAGTGGAAGGGTCAATTTTACTCAAAGGGACTCAAATAACTCAACCGGGTCCTGATAGGGTAATGGTTTTTCAAGAATTTGATCAGTTGCTGCCATGGAAAACTGTTAAGGAAAATATTGTATTTGCACTAGAGTCATCAGGAAAGCTTGGCAAAAACGAGGCGCAAGAAAAAGCGCTTTATTACATTGAAAAAGTTAACTTAACTAAGTTTGCGAATAATTACCCTCATACTCTATCTGGCGGCATGAAGCAAAGAGTCGCGATAGCTCGCGGAATGGCAATGGAGCCTGAAATTATTTTAATGGATGAGCCATTTGCCGCTCTAGATGCGTTAACGCGACGAAATATGCAAGACGAGCTCTTGCGATTATGGGATGAAACTCGTTTTACGATTATGTTTGTTACCCATTCAATTTCCGAGGCATTGCGTATTGGTAATAGAATTTTATTGTTATCACCGCACCCAGGAAGAGTTAAAGCTGAAATAAATAGTGATGGCACCGATCCTATTGATCCAATTAATGGCAAGCGTGTCTCAGAAAATATCCATGAAATGCTTTTTAATAAGGATGAAACCAATCCGGAGCTAATCAATGGATGATAAATCTACGCACCGCCCTGAATTTTTTAATGATTCCTTGAGTTCAGTTTTTGGTGTGACAGAAGTACCTCTCACATTATGGGAAAAAATATATTCTTTGGAATTTATTAGAAAAACTTTTATATTGATTTTTTTGGCGGCAATATGGGAGATATATGCACGTTACTTAGATAATCCACTTCTCTTTCCTACGTTTAGCTCAACAGTTGCTGCTTTTGGAGACGCTATACTTTATGGTGGTTTGCTAGAAAAAGTTCTTTACTCACTTAAAATTCTATTGATTGGATATTTAGCTGGACTGGTTATAGCTACAATTCTTACTGTTGCAGCTATAACAACACAAATTGGTAATGATTTCCTTGAGACGCTTACCTCTATGTTTAATCCATTGCCGGCTATTGCATTACTTCCTTTAGCATTGATATGGTTTGGACTTGGATATGGAAGTATCATTTTTGTCCTCATACATGCAGTTCTTTGGCCGGTAGCGCTTAATACGCACTCCGGTTTTTTATCTGTCTCCCCAACACTTCGTATGGTCGGAAAGAATTATGGACTTTCAAATTTTGGTTATGTAGCTAAAATTCTGATTCCCGCTGGATTCCCAAGTATATTGTCAGGATTAAAAATTGGATGGGCTTTTGCTTGGCGTACTCTTATAGCTGCCGAGCTTGTATTTGGTGTTTCTTCTGGATCAGGCGGACTTGGATGGTTCATTTATGAAAATAAGAATTTATTAGAAATACCCAATGTTTTTGCTGGTCTCTTCACAGTAATCCTCATAGGCTTAGCAGTAGAAAATATAATTTTTAAAACTATTGAGAAAAAAACAATCAGAAAATGGGGCATGCAAAACTAATTGCAATGCAACCCCTGGGTATAGACCCCTTTAAAACTTAGGGTTTATCCTCATTTAGAAATCAACTTTAAGCATTGACAGCCTAAGCTGATGAAGAGCATAGTTATATTATTATAATAAATGTAAAATATTGCTCCTTTATAAGATGAATATCTTAATATCACCGAAATTTCATGCTCTTATGTTCTGCCTTGTGGCATGTGCTGCAATTCAATCAAATGCACAGGCTGAGGCTGATGAAATTAGAATTGCTCAACAGTGGGGTATTGGCTATTTACCGATGGCAGTAATTAAATCCCAGGAACTTTTAGAAAAAAATATCAAGTTAAAGGGACTCGGCACAACGAAAATCACATGGGCTAAGTTCGCAGGTGGGTCAAATATGAACGACGCACTCTTATCCAATAGTTTAGATTTTGCAACCGGTGGAATACCGCCATTCATTACACTATGGAGTAAAACCAATGGTGAAAATCAAGTCAAAATTGCAGCAGTAATGAGTCAAATGCCGCTGTACTTGAATACGAATGATCCAAATATAAAAACAATTAAAGACTTTACAGAAAAAGATAAGATTGCAATGCCTGCAATTAAAACGTCTAATCAGGCGGTACTGCTGGCAATGGCAGCAAAAAAACAGCTTGGAAGTGAGAATGCGGAAAAGATCAACCGCCTAACAGTTTCTATGTCACACCCTGATGCTACTCTTGCTTTAATAAATAACAATATTTCAGCCAGTTTTTCAGCCCCCCCATTTCAGTATCAACAATTACGTGATCCTAAGGTTCATACAATTTTGACCTCGAAAGAAATTATGGGTGGCCCATTTACTTTCACAGCGAGCTGGACAACTGTCAAATTTAGAAAAAATAATCCAAAATTGTATGATGCGTTCGTAATTTCAATGTCTGAAGCTATAAACTTTATTAAGAATAATAAGCGCACCGCTGCTGAAATCTATATTAAGGAATCAAAAAGCACTGAATCTATTGATGAGCTCATGGAAATATTGGCTAGCCCTGATATTGAGTTTACCAATACACCAAAGGCTGTTATGGAATATTCAGAATTCGTCTTTCAACTTGGATTAATTAAACGAAAGCCAGATAAATGGCAAGATATGTTTTTTGACAATGTTCATCAATATCCTGGTAGCTAAGGCAATAAATTGAAGGCACTCAAAATGAAGCTTACAAAAATATTGTTGCTAATTTCAGTCTCTGCATCCTTTTTTATTCCTTCACATCAATCTATTGCAGCTGAAGCCACTGAGCTCCGCCTGGCTCAGCAATTTGGAATTGCATATCTACCTTTTTTAGTGATGCAAAAACAGTCTTTGATTGAAAAGTATGCTCAAAAGAATGGCCTAGAAAACGTGAAGATCAGTTGGATTCAATTAGGGGGTGGCGCCTCAATGAATGACGCCCTTTTATCAAATAATTTAGATTTTGCAGCGGCAGGAATACCTGTATTTTTGTCTTTATGGAGCAAAACTAAAGGAGAGTCCAAAGTAAGAGTTGCTGCAGGATTAAATAACATCCCTGTTTTTTTAAATACTTCAAATCCAAATATTCGAAGTCTGAAAGACTTTACCAATAAAGATAAAATTGCATTACCAGCTGTAAAAGTTTCGTTACAAGCTATTGTGCTCCAAATGGCGGCAGCAAAAGAATGGGGTAATGAAAATTATTCAAAGCTCGATAATATTACTGTCTCAATGAAACACCCAGATGGGATGATTGCAATGCTATCTGGTAATAGTGAAATCACTGCGCACTTTACGGCACCACCCTATATGTTTCAAGAGCTTGAGAACCCAAAAATAAGGCTTGTTGTCAATTCTGCAGATGTTCTAGGACAGCATAATTTCAATGTGGTTTATACAACTAATAAATTTCGTGAAGCAAATCCACGCCTATATAAATCATTTCTTGAAGCATTGGATGAATCTATGAAGATTATCAATTCGGATAAAAAGGCAGCTGGTCGAATTTATATTGATTCAGCTTCTTTAAAAGGTGATCAAGTTGATTTAATTGAAAAAATTGTAATCGACCCCCGAATTGAATTTACCTCGACTCCTAACGGATTAATGAAATTCGCTAATTTCATGAACCAAATTGGCAGAATAGATTCTAAGCCAGCCACTTGGCAAGAATTATGCTTTCCTGAAGCAGCGCTGAAAACAGGAAGTTAATTCATTTAATAATTAAATAGGTAGTCAAATTTATGGATAGTACTGATTCATATGGCGCAAAGTCTATAGGGGCTCTCTCTCATTATCGCGTGCTTGAGTTGGGGTCCCTTGTAGCAGGCCCATTTTGTGGAAGTTTTTTGGGTGATTTTGGTGCTGAGGTAATAAAGGTTGAACAAATTGAAGGCGATCCAATAAGAGCAATGGGGGATCGCATTCAAGATAAGTCGCTTTACGCTGCCAGTATGATGCGAAATAAAAAACTGATTTCATTGGATTTGAAAACGCCTGAGGCGCAAAAAATAATTTGCGAATTAGTAACCCAGTGTGACATTGTGATTGAAAATTTTCGACCAGGCGTATTGGAAGGGTGGGGCTTGGGTTATCTTGATTTGAAAAAAATTAACCCAAAAATTATTATGGCTAGAGTAAGTGGATTTGGTCAGGAAGGGCCTTATTCATTCAGACCCGGTTATGGAGTGATAGGTGAAGCCGCTAGCGGATTGCGGCATTTAATAGGAGAACCGGATCTCCCCCCTTCTCGGGTTGCGCTACCTTTGACTGATTATATTGCGGGAATGTATGCCGCTATGGGGGTGCTTATCGCAGTAATTCATCGCGAACATTCTGGTGAAGGACAGTGTATTGACGCCTCATTGTTTGAGTCAGCCTTTAGTTTTTTACGGTCAGAAGTACCAAGCTACGATAAGCTCAAGAAAATTGCTAGCAGGGCTGGCTCACGGCTTCCAGGCCATGTCCCCAGTAATTTATATAAAACTAAAGATGGCGGATATATTCATATTTCAGCCGCCAACAGCTCTCTTTTTCGTAGACTAATGAAAGCGATTGATCAAGAGAAGTTGGCAGATGATCCTCGTTTTGCAGATCCTATTGAACGTGCAAAAAATGAGGATGTGCTAGATCCAATCATTGCTAAATGGGTAAGAGGAAAAAATCTTGACGAGGCAGAGTCTTTTTTAATTCAATCTGATGTCGTTGTTTCTAAAATTTTTACTGTGGAGGATATTTTTAATGATCCGCATTTCAAAGCAAGAGAGATGTTGCCGCAGGTACCTGATGATGAACTCAATACTCTAGTTCTCCCTGGTGTTGTACCAAAGCTCTCTTTAACGCCAGGATGTATTGTTAGATCTGGGGGCAAAAATGGTAGAGATACTAATCAAGTATTGATGGATTACACCTCATTAACCAAAGAAGAAATACTTGAATTGAGTAAAAGAGGAATCATTAAGCAGGCGCCAATTACCAAAGCTAGCAGTATATTGCCTGCTTAAATTAACTAAAAAATATTGAACTGGAATAATTAATAATGTTAATTCAAGCATCCGATATTATTGCAAAAGCCCTAAAAAATCAGGGCGTAGATACTATGTTTTATCTTATGGGTGGCCCGATGCTTGCTACTGAAAGTGCCTGCATCCGAGAGGGCATTATCTCTATTGACGTACGGCATGAACAGGCCGCAGCGATGATGGCTCACGCCTACGCTAGATTGCGTATTAAACCAGGCGTTTGTATAACCGCTTCTGGCCCTGGTACTCTCAATCTTGGCACAGGCCTTGCTACTTCCCTTATGGATTGCACTCCTATAGTTGCTCTAGGCGGATCTAGCCCCTTAAAAGAATTGGGTACTGGTTCGTTTCAAGAATTCGATCAAGTTGCTGCTATGCGGCCATTAGTAAAGTGGGCAGAAAGGGTATATGAACCCAGAAGAATCCCGGAATTAATTCATAAGGCATTTGCTATTGCGATGTCTGGAAAACCAGGACCCGTTTACCTTGATTTTCCTGGGGATCTTTTGTATCAAAAAATTGAAGAGTCCACTATTGTTTGGCCAGACTATAACCGAAATATTCAAGAGCCATCGGGAGCGAATGCAAATGCAATAAATAAAATTCTTAAGATGATTAACTTAGCCCAGAAGCCAATTATTTTAAGTGGAAGTGGCGTCATTTGGTCTCAGGCGTCTGAAGCCCTCAAAAACTTTGTTGAAGATACTGGGATTCCGTTTTTTACTACGCCGCAAGGTCGCGGGGTTATTCCGGAGGATCAAGAATATTGCTATTTAAACGCTAGATCCACTGCATTTCGTGATGCAGACCTTGTAATTGTCCTTGGAACAAGAATAAATTATGTGGTTGGTAACTTAAAAACACCCCGGTTTAATTTAAATGCGAAGTTTGTTCGTATTGATGTTGATCCAGAAGAAATCGCGACAACCTCTAATGTAGATATGAGCCTTGTAGGTGACATAAAATCTATTCTCGAGCAATTATTAGCGGCAAATAATAAATTAATAACGTCTAATAAATATATAGATTGGCGTAATTTATTGCAGAAAAAACACCTTGAGGGCTCTACAAAGCAAGAGGTTCTCTTAAACTCAGATAGCACACCAATTCACCCACTCCGACTCTGCCGTGAAATTAGGGATTTTATAGATCGTGATGCGATCTTAGTAGTGGATGGTCAGGAAATCTTAAACTATGGAAGGCAATCAATACCTTCCTATTTCCCTGGCCATAGGATAAATTCAGGCACGTTTGGAACAATGGGTGTTGGCTTACCATACGCAATTGGGGCTAAAGTTGCATGCCCAGACCGTCAAGTTATTTGCTTGCATGGAGATGGGTCTTTAGGTATGAATGTGATGGAGTTGGATACAGCAGTTCGACATGGGATTGCACTCATCACAATAATAAGTCTAAATGGGGGCTGGACTTCTGACCCATCAAAAACCAAACCAGGTAGAGATCTAGGCCTCACTAAGTTCCATGAACTTGCACGAGCACTAGGCTGCCATGCTAGTTATGTTGAAAATCCAAATGAAATACGCGCAGCATTGGAGGCGGCAAAATTAGCCGTTCAAGCAGGAATTCCAGCGGTTATCAATGTTAAAACTGATCCAAATGCGCAAGCAACTACTGCAAAATTCACCACTTTTTATGATGCTGCTTAGTAAAACTCCCCAATCTATAGGCCAGTTATCTATGCCCAAAAGAAAAAGCCCCTAGATTGCTCTAAGGGCTTTACTTATTTGGCTCCTCGACCTGGGCTCGAACCAGGGACCTACGGATTAACAG
>Ga0194059_1000530_pt1 | contig 17783 bp, 7 predicted proteins | sample SepL6211m_MetaG_FD_163426 | JGI IMG/M metagenome (GOLD analysis project Ga0194059, IMG submission 163426) | Anoxic zone freshwater microbial communities from boreal shield lake in IISD Experimental Lakes Area, Ontario, Canada - Sep2016-L626-11m | ecosystem: Environmental > Aquatic > Freshwater >... | reverse complement strand
CATATGGTAGGGAATGGCATGGAGCAAGCCTCGGGTTACCCGTGGGAAAGGTTAGGAGACTCGGTACTAGTTACTTTTGTATCCACTTTCCTACGGATACTTGCAGATTCCGTCCTGAAAATAAGAGAACTAGAAAGTGTGAGTTGTGTGACACAAAAGCTCAATTTGCATCCACGGAAGGATGCACTCCTATCCGGTGCAGGAATCACAAAGAGGATGACATGGTTGATGTCACCCGGACCCGCTGTGAGAGCTCTGCGTGCCAAGAATTCTACGAATACGTTGAGCGCCCATTCTCCAATTATAAAGTCGAGGGAACGCGGCTCTGCGGCTCATGTCTGCGGTCTCTCCATCCGGAAATCAGCAAGGTCAAGTTGCGCAAGGAGCACTTCTTCCTTGCGGAAATTCAAAATAGGGTTCCAGAACTGCATGACTATGTCCACATTTGGGACTGCAAACTTGGGTGCGCTTTTGAGCGTCCAGACCTGTTTTATTTTGTGGAAAGTATTGGCATTCACATCGAGATTGATGAGGGCGGGGAAGTTCATGAGGACAGTGACACGCGCTTGGCGCGCATCCACGATGCCTCGGGTATGGAAGGCACATACGTGATCCGTATAAACCCAGACGCTTACGTCGACGAGGAGTGCGTGGAACGCGGCCCGTGCTTCGTGCGCCGCGTCCTCAACAACGGGGAGCCGGTGTTGCGAGTGATGCCGGAGTTTGAGAGGCGCTTTGACATCATCGAAGAGACCGTGCGCGCCGTCTACCAGAAAGCGGTGGTGGGGGAATTGCCTACGGAAGAGTCGTGGAAGAAAAAGATGTTCTTTTCTCCAGAATAATATAAATGATATAAATGTAAAAATGATATAAATGTTTTTTACAGACTTCAATGACCGTTCTTTAACGTAGCACTTCCAAACTTGTACAGAAACCGCCAGCACCCGGGGTTTTGTGTTTACTGCAATAGACAGCCTTGGGAGGTGCCAGTCCAAACTTTGCTTGAGTTTTGCATTGCAATGAGGTTCCGTGGTTGTGTTTGCATATCGTCATGACAACGGACCTTGACAACACAAGTAAACATGGGCACATAAAATGAGACTCAGTCATCAAACGCACCCGCTTTGTGTCGGCCTCGCCAGATTTCCACATTCTGAAAAAAATGCGTTCAGATCGGAAAATGATCGTCTGCGCCCAATTCTAAAAAAATATAATGTTGACCAATGTCAAAAGGAAATACCATGACTGCTACCATTTTGGACATCAGCTCATACGGCAATAGTCGAAGCAAGGATGTGTACAATCGCCACACATACCAAGCTGTGAAAGGTGATGGTGTCTCTGCGGCCACGGTCAAGCAGAGTTTCAATGCCATCCAGTCCGCCACCACGACCTCCTATGAGCTCAGTCGCGTGGAGGCCACCGAATCGGCCGTTGATTCCGGTATCGCCACGATGAAAGTCAAGGTCCACGACGGGACAACGCTCAACGACCTCCTGCTGCTGAACAACACTACGTCCCAAATCAACACGGATCGGTTCACAGTCGCAGCGGATTCCACGTACACTTCGTACTTTGAGAAGAACGGCTCCGCCGTTGACCAGGTTTTCACCAACGCGGGAACCTCCGTCAAGCTGACGGCTGCTGACAATGCGCTCACGCTGACGGCCAGTGACACGACCCTGACGGGCGACCTCCACACCAACGGTATCATCCTCAAGGACTCCCTTGCCAAGGGCGCCAAGATTCTGCTGAGCGACTCCGCCACGGCGCCCCAGCAGGACTTCATCCTGGGTAACCTGAGCGCCACCCCCACCACGGTGCTCACGCTCACGGAGACCCTGGTTACCACGACTCAGGACCTGGACATGACCAACAACGATATTCTGAATGTGGCCACCGTTTCGAGCTCTGCGGCCCAGGCCCAGCAGGCCAAGATCACGCTGAACAGCAGCGCCACCAGCCCCTCTGCCGTCTTTACCCTGGGCAACCTGTCTGGCTCGCCCAGCACGCCTCTCACCATCAACCCCGCCTCCGTGGATGTTGTGGGAACGTTCAACATCAACGGCGTTGACATTGGCACCACGCTGGCCACCTCAAACGCATTCACAATCTCGGGCAACCACGTTGACCTCAAGGCCTCGTACGAGAAGCTGAACCTGAACACGCTCAACGCGTACTCGGCCAATGTCGTGCTTGATGTCAACGGATCCACCCTCATCCGCGGCAACAACCTCTACATGTACGACGAGGCCGGCACCGCCCAGAAGAAGATCCTGGAATTCGACGACGACAATTCCGTCGTCAAGCTCAGCGCCGCCCGCGCCGCGGATTCGCTCAAGGTGCAGACGTTCGGTACCGATTTCGTCGACCGCCTCACGTTCGCCCCGGGAGACGGCGTCCAGGCCGCCACCTTCTCCAACGTCAACCTCGGCGTTGGCGCCGCCCCCTCGGGCACCTACAAGATGGAGGTCACCGGCACGACCTACATGAGCGGCAAGCTCTCTGTGGCCGCCGACATTGACGCGCTCAACAACGACATTCTCAACGTTGCCACGATTTCGAGCACGGACACCCTCGCGGAGCAGGCCAAGATTGCGCTCACGAGCCATGCCACCACGCCCCAGATCGACATGATCGTGGGCAACCTCTCCGGGTCCCCCACCACGGCACTCACGCTCACGGAGGCCCTGGCCACCCACAACACGGACGTCACGTTCAGCTCCACCGCCACAAACCTGAACTTCCCCAACGCTGCCATCGTGAACTGGAAGGACTCCGGCGCCACCTCGCGCCCCGTCCTGCAGTTTAATTCGTCGGACGAGCTCAAGCTCACCAACCAGGCCCTCGCCGGCGACGTCGTCGTCTACTCGAACAACGGGTCCGCGGGAGGCGAGCTGGAGCGCATGCGCGTCAACGGCGGCGCAGGCACCCAGGACATCCTGCTGTCGAACGCTCACCTCGGCATTGGGCTCTCGGGGGCCAGCACCGCTACCCTGGACGTCAATGGTACGGCCAATATTTCTAGTTCCGCCACGATTGGCGGAAATCTTAACATGAGCTCCCAGGACATCGTTGCGGTCCACGACCTGATTAATAACACGCTTGCCGAAGGCGCTAAGATCAAGCTCACGACGCACGCCACCGCGCCCATGTTCGACTTTTACCTTGGTAACCTGGCCGGTGCCCCCACGGACGTGCTCAGCATGACCGAGTCCATGAGCACATTCAACACAGCGGTCACGATTGCGGGAGGAGACCTCACAATGAGCGGCGCGGACATTCTGAACGTGCACAACGTGATCAATAATACTGCAGCCAAGGGATCCGAGATGGTTCTCACCAGTCACGCCACCGCGCCGCAGATCGATTTCAAGATCGGCTCTCTCTCGGGCGTGCCTGCCGTACCGCTCACGCTCACGGAGACCAGCTTCCTTTCGACGAAACAGTCTACTTTCAACCAGGCGGTGACGATGGATTCTAGCCTGTATGTTGGTACTACATCCACGCTAGTGGGCGATGTCTCTACGACCGTCCTCAAGCAGGACCTCACGGGGACCAGCGCCGGTGCCTCGTCCATTACTCTTGGCACCGGCTCCACAGGCCTCACGGTCCGCGCGCTCTCCACCACGGGAACGCTGAGCTCGACCAGTCCTCAGTTTCAAGTCAAGCCAACCAGCGTGGAAGTCACCCAGCAGCTGAACATGAACACAAATGCCCTTAATGGAGTCACGAACATTATTAAGGACTCGGCTGGCCTTGGTGGTGCCAAGATTGGATTCACCAGCGGTGCCGTCCCGGAACTCGATATCATTCTGGGCAACCTGTCGGGGTCGCCTAGCACCGTAGCCACCTTCAAGGACACTGCTATTGACTTTTACGAGCCCGTGAACTTCCACACGGGTACCATTGCGGTCTCCAACGACCTCACGGTTGCCGGCAATTTAACGGTGCAAGGTACCACCGTAACACTCAACGTTTCACAAGTCAGTGTGGAGGACATCAACGTGGATCTTGCCAACAACGCCACAACCAATGCTCAGCTGGACGGATCGGGCCTGACGGTGGGGGCTTCTATTAATGACGCCACGCCTCCCAGCCTCCTGTATGCCAGCACCGCTCAATCGTGGAATGCTAACAAGACATTCAACGTTGCCAGCGGGAAATCAATCACTGTCAACGACACGGATGCTATTCTCTCGGCAAGCGGCCTTCAGTTTGACTCCGATGCCGCAGCTTTGTTCCTCGGTTCGACACAACAGTGGAAGATGATGTATGATACGGATGGAGGCTCGGACGTCCTCAGGTTCATGCATTGGTCGGGGAATGCTTACGTAAGCAAGTTTGTTATTTCTGCAACATAGGTTGAGAAATACACAACAATGGGAACTGATATACAATAATAATTGAACAGTTTTGTGTCATCTTTAAATTGTTTTTACTTGATCTGTGTTGAAATCATCCTCATTAAAATATTGCGCATGAACATCTAGCCACCAGGCTTCTTTCATATACATTTTCAAAATGGTCATCTGCAAAAATGTATCTGCTGACGGAAAATGCCGTGCCAAGGCACACTACGCACAAGCTGGTTCTGCAGCTCACTCTTGTGGAAAGCATAAGACTTCTGGTATGATCAATGTAGTCTCCAAACGATGTGATGCAAATGGCTGTGAAAAGTATGCAAACTTTGGCCTTGACGGTGAACGGCCACGAAGATGTGCCATGCATAAATTGCAAGGAATGACATCATTAACCGGTCGGAGATGTATTTTCGAAGGGTGTTCAACCCGATCGACATTTGGCATCTTTGGTGAACAGGCAAATCACTGTGCAGCACACAAACTACCAACAGAGGTTGATGTTAAGAACGCAAAATGTACTGCGTTGGGGTGCACAACCAAGGCATCATTTGGTGCAGTTGGTGGTTCAGCAGTTCATTGCGCTACTCATAAATCAGTCTCTGAGGTTGATGTAGTCAGTCAAATATGTGTGTATCCTGGATGCAGAAAGCAACCACGTTATGGTCTTTCAAACCAAGCGGCAACCATGTGTTCTGAACACAAACAAGATCATATGATTGACGTGAAGGCAAAGAAGTGTCAGGGTTGCAGCCTGACAAGACCAAGCTTTGGATACGAGTGGAAGAAACCCACTCATTGTGGTTCTTGTAAATCCAGTGACATGGTCAACGTTGTCACTGATCGATGTGCAATGTGTGACCGCATTGCACTCTACGGAGTCAATGGAGGGAAAGCCGTCCGATGTAGCGATCACAAGGATTCTGACATGATTGACGTCATCAATCGACAATGTGCTGAATCAAATTGCAATTCACAACCTCATTACGGTCTCCAAGGGACAACAAGAACTCATTGTTCACAACATCGAACTTCTGCAATGGTTCGCATTAGCAAACTCCACTGTGTTGAAAAAGGATGTAATAGCACGGCAACTCATGGTTCCGACGAACCAATTCATTGTGAAGTCCACGCACTTGACGACGAATCAAACCTTGTAGAGCGCAAGTGCACGTCATGCAATCTTCTTTATGTGCTGGATGAGACAAACCAATGTATCAACTGCGGTGCCACTGTGGAAATTCAAATCAAACAAGAAAGGTTAGCAAAGCAATCTATTGTCAAGCGCTTTTTGGATGACAATGACATCAAGTACGACTTCTACGACCGAGGAATTGATTCAGGAATTGGCCTTGGATGTACCCGGGAGCGCCCTGACTTCTTCATGGATTTTGGAACACATTGGGTAATCCTTGAAGTAGACGAATTCCAACATCGCAACTACAAGGATCCCTGTGAATGCGTCCGGATGATCAACGTCACGCAGACAATCCGTCGTAAAGGTGCTTTCATTCGATTCAATCCTGATACCTTCAAGAAGGATTCAGAAGTTCAGCGTGTTCCCATGAATGCGCGTTTGGAAATGCTGAAGAATTGGATTGATCTTCTCAGCATCGAATCCAACCTCACGGGAGTGTTGCAATTTGTCCAATTGTACTACGATGAGTTTGACAAGGATTGCACCAACCTTGTAGAAATTGATCAACTATAACACGGAGGCGCTTCGATTTCATCAACGGAGGACTCTTGGAAGACAAAGCTGTTCTTTTCAGTATAATAACAATATGATTTAAACAGGAAGTAGCTCTTTAAGAAACTGAAGTACTGCTGGAAATAATCCGTACGTGCCAGTTGTGCGGCGTCCCCATACCGGGTCAAAGCACTCGATAATTACGATATCTTCTCCAGATTCGATTCCGTTGATTTTTTTCAAGGACATGTAATGTGATTGCGTGTAGCCGTAAAAGGGGAGGCGCGTACAACTTGGCCCACCAAAGCGTTCGCGCGTTGCCGGAATGCCACCCCCGTATGTAAATGGGCTGCTCGGTGAAACATCACAAGGCAAATGTATGCATGCAACAAAGTCCGTAGAACAATTAAAACGCTCAATAAAAGCGCGTGCGATTCCCGCGGGTACAAACCCAGTCACGTAGGCACGCTCGGTGTCTGGCGTGTCATGTCCCTCCTGCGAATCAAATGTTGCAAATCCGGATTCATTCATCTGCGCCAACGTTTCATGCAAGTCCGTTGCTATCTGACTGGCATTTTCATCTTCAACTAAACCACCGGAGCGTATGAACACGGCGTTTTGAATGCAGCGCTCCGGAAACGGCAATATTTTCAGCTCCTCCCGTGCTACATCTGGTGTACTCATTGGTTTGAAACAAGCAATATAATTTTGTTGTGAATGTGTAGCAAATTCAATGACCGTTCTTCGAAGTAGCACTTCCAAACTTATCCATAAAACTCCCGCGCCCGTTCGACGATCCAGCACGCAGCGCTACCGCGGATTTCCAGATCTGTCCGAATGCTGGGAGCAGTCACGAGAGCACAAAAAGTATTTTCTGAAATATCTAGACTGTCCAGAGAAAGCAAAGTACCACCGAACATCCGCGGGTTGCTTGGCGTTTGACAGCCTTGTGGAAAGATGGGCCACGAGTCCGTTCCGCGTCACCTTTTTTAATTACTACAAGATCGAAGGGAGGAAGCCAAGGTCATTGGACTACCTCAAAGGGATTGTCCTGTCCAGCAGCGTTGTCTCTTCCTTTGCGCGCTGCACGTTGCGAAAGCTTCTTCCCTCTGAAATCGACGGCGACGTTCCGGCACCTTACGCGGACTGGCCAGTTGCCTTTTCGGTCTTAGATCTGTTTGTGGACGACGTCCAGGAAATGAAACTAGCAGTGGAAAAATGTATTGCAAGAAGACTTTTATTTAGAAACGCGTGTGTGAAGGCGTGTTGCACCAAGCTGGATACGGAGTCACATGACACCTTTTTGTTTATGCTGAACATCATCAGGGCACAGATTGTCCTATACGACGTGTGAACAAGAGACTAAATACAACACTTAAACTTTTTAGGATTTGACATCCATGATCGTGACCTTTTTCCCCCCTAACACAAAAATATCCCCAACCTCGTAGGTATGTCCACTGATGGCTACAGTATTTGCTGTCTGATCGAAGGAGACCGTAACAGTGGAACTGTCACCCAGAGTCAGATTTGCGCTCTGCGAAGCTCCTCCGGCGCTGGTGAACGGCATGAAGACGGCCTGCAAAGAACTCAGTGGAACGTCGTACGTTCCGCTGCTGCTGGGCATGGCAACCGTCTCGTTCAGCTTCACGATGGTAGATTTGACTTCTTTGGTCTGCTCTCCGAACGACAAGGGGATCTGCACGGTATCGCCCGTGCTCAGTATCGATGCCAACTTGTCGGCGACCGCGGTGAGGGACGAGGTCGGAAGCGCCGTGAGGTCGTACGTTGCCGTCACGACGGTGGCAGACGAACTTCCTGCGGCGGTGGATATGGGAGAGACCGTCTTCGTCGTGAGGAGTACCGTTTTGTCAAAGTTTGCAGCGATGGCCGCCGGAGTGGTAAAGACGCGGCGGTACGGAGCGAACTCCGCGTAGAGACCCGTGACCAGGTTGTCTCGAGCGTAGACGCGGAGCGTGTATTCCGTGGATGCCGCGAGGCCGGTGATCAGGCACTCGCGCGTCGTGAGATCCCTGGTGTTTGTGGTCTCGGTGCCTCCCGTGGCCTGGTACGTCGTCTTGTAGTACGTCGACGAGGGGACGGCGGGCCAGGAGGCGCTCAGGACGACGGGGGTCACGACGAGCGTCATTGCGGGCGGCTGCGTGACGGTGAACGAAGCGCTGGTCGTACGCGAAACGGAATCCGTGACCGATACGGAATAAGATCCAGCTGCGAGCGCGGTTCTGTCCTGCGTTGTCACTGAGCTTGACGTCCATGCGTACGTAAACGGAGACAATCCTTGGGTCACGGAGACGTCAAGAGCGCCATCCGCGGCCGCGTAGACGGTCGCGTTTGTGATTGCAGCCGTGACAACCGGAGGATTTGTGACCACGAACGTCGACGAGCCCGTGCGCGAGAGAGCGTCGGTGACCGTGACGACGTACGTACCGACCGACAACGAAGTCCTGGCTGCGGTCGTGACGGAACTTCCGGTCCACGCGTACGCGTACGGAGTAGTGCCCTGCGTCACGGAGACGCTGATGGCACCGTTGGACCCTCCGTTTGTGGTAATGTGCGTAATGGTGCCAGTGACGCCGGGAGGCGACGTGAGCGTCACGGACGCTGTTCCAGTGCGTGAGGCTGCGTCCGTGACGGTGATAGAAAAAGTTCCCACAGAAAGTGAACTAATGTTTTGCGTTGTGGCTCCGTTGCTCCACGAGTACGTATACGGACTGGTGCCTTGAGACACCGTCAAGGTGATGGATCCGTTTGTACCACCAAACGTGCTGGGATTTGTGGGGCTCAGCGATGCCCCGGGAGGACTCGTGAGCGTCACCGAAGCCGTTCCCGTGCGCGAGGCTGCGTCCGTGACGGTGACGGAATACGTTCCCGCCGAGACTGAACTTATATTTTGCGTTGTGGCACCGTTGCTCCACGCGTACGTGAATGGACTGGTTCCTTGAGAGACCGTGAGATTGACGGATCCGTTGGTGCCGCCAAAGGTGCTGGGATTGGTGGGGCTCAGGGACGCTCCCGGTGGACTTGTGAGCGTCACCGAAGCGGTTCCCGTTCGGGAGACTGCGTCTGTGACGGTCACCGAGTATGTTCCCACCGACAGTGAACTTATATTTTGCGTCGTTGCTCCGTTGCTCCACGCGTACGTGAAAGGACTGGTTCCTTGAGACACCGTCAAGGTGATGGATCCGTTTGTACCGCCAAACGTGCTGGGATTGGTGAGGCTCAGGGATGCTCCCGGAGGACTGGTGAGCGTCACCGAAGCCGTTCCCGTGCGCGAGGCTGCGTCTGTGACGGTGACAGAAAACGTTCCCACAGACAGCGAACTTACGTTTTGCGTTGTGGCTCCGTTGCTCCACGAGTAGGTGAAAGGGCTGGTACCTTGAGAGACTGTGAGATTCACGGATCCATTTGTACCTCCAAACGTACTGGGATTGGTTGGACTGAGCGATGCTCCGGGAGGACTCGTGAGCGTGACAGAAGCAGTCCCCGTCTGCGAGGATGAATCGGTCACTGTTACCGAATAGGTTCCAGCTCCGACGGAACTCAGATTCTGCGTTGTGGCACCGTTGCTCCATGCGTACGTGAAAGGACTGGTTCCTTCAGAAACCGTCAGGGCAACAGAGCCATTAGTACCTCCGTACGTGGTGGGGTTGGTGGAGCTTAGAGAGGCTGTTGGCGGGGCTGATGATGCTGGACTTGCCACGACAAACGATGCAGATGCAGTTGTTCCCACGGAATCCGTCACAGTCACGGCGTAAGTTCCTGCTGAAATGGAACTGCGATTCTGTGTTGTCGCCGATCCGGCTGCCGGAGTAGTATTGACAAGAGTCCCACCACCCAGCGTTGCCACAATTCCGAAAGAGTCTGTTACGGAAACGGAATATGTCCCGGGTCCCAGCCCCGTCAAATTTTGAGTGGTTGCTCCATTGCTCCACAGGTAGGTTTTTGTGGAATACCCGCCGACAACAGACAGCGCAATGATACCGTTGCTGCTCCCATTCGTTGGGTTCCCAAGAGTCATTGCAAGCACCATTGCGGTAAATGGGTCGTCACCGGTCCTATAAATGGTTGCTGGAGTAGCTGAGCTTCCACTCAGAGCAGTTTTGTTTACCGTGTCAAATGCAATCAATTGTGGACTATTGAGTCCTCCTACTTGTGTGAACGAAGAGAAAGTGGTATTAACATTCCAGTAAAATATTGCAGAGGTGGTTTGCTTGGGAACAAAAACAAAGTTCCCAGAAGGGTGCGCAGAAATTGAGCGAATTCCTCCTGTAATGCCTGTGTATGTTGCATATGTTACACTGCTCTCATTTGAAATGTCAATAACGATCATTGCGGTTGACGTCGTTGCATGCGCAACAATACGCGTGCCCACAAGGATGGCATTATTATAATTCACTGCAGGCAAAGATGAATAAATGATTGTTGCAGTTGCACTTGTTGCAGTGGAGACCGAAGTGATCTTATACAGGTTCACGCCACCTGTCTGCGCGTAATAAATTGCATCTTGTGAGGTTGAAAGAGCAAACCAATTAATGACTCCAGCGGCAGTGTGTATGGATGATCGTGTCAGTGAATTTAGGGACCAGTAGCTTGTTCGATATACAATATTTGAACTTCCAGTGATTGAATAATGGAGAGTTCGTGAAGTGTCCAATCGATGTCGCCAATACGCGGTCCCTGTGATACTATATTTGGAAAAGTCACTGAGCTTTACGATTCGCGTCTGTCCGGTAGAGTCAAGATGAAAAAACAGTTGCAACGTGGAATCAAAAAGCGCATCGTCTGCAAAGGTTGCAGCTAATCCTAGGGGATTTGATGCGGTAAAACTAACTGCCATGACTGGAGGATGACTAATTGGAAGCGTATATAATAATTCTCTTCGAGCAATATATTTGACAGTTTATGACAGTTTTTTTGTTATGGGTGCTCTTCTTGTCCCTCATTTCAGCTCTTTGTCCATGAGTACGCGTAAGGATTTGTCCCACCCACTACAGTAAGGACGATAGCACCATCGGATCCACCGTACGTCGTTGCGTTTGTAACTACCCCTGAGACAGAGACGGCCGATCCCGGGGTCAGAGTCCACGATGACGCGGTTGGAGTCACCGTGTTCACGTCGTATGCGTACTTTGAACTTGGGGTACTGTTTGCTGTGAATCCAATGATTGCTAGTGCGGTGCGATTGTTTGTTGTTTTTGAAGTTGTGGCAAACGTACTGGATGTATCATTGGGGACCATTGATACAATGATTGGGTAGTCGGAGCTATTTGATGGCGTAATTGTAACTGTTCCAAGAACGGCATTTGCTGCAACGGTTGAACCGGATGTTGCTTTGAATAAGACATGGGGTGCCATCCGAACAGCAGGAAATGATGTGCCTGAGTAAAGCCATATCGGGCTTGCAAATGTCATGGATGATCCCGTTGAAGCATTTGATACGTCAAATGAACTCACAATTGTGCCAGAGCCCCTAAAGTGCGTGCTGTTTGTTTTTGTTCCGAGTGACAGTGGGAAATCCGTGGCCGTCCCACTGGCGTTTGTCCACGCAGACGATTCCACAATTGCGTAACAACCAGTGACGTTTGCAGGACCTATGAGAGCAAGTCTCGCTGTTGATAATCCGTCCGAATTATTAATCTCAATGGTGGCAGTCCCGCCTCCAATCATGTACGAATTTGTGACGGATACGGTTCCGTTTCCTAAGATTCCTCCTGCCTTGAACACAGAATTACCAAGTCCGTATACAATGGATCCGTTGTTGACAAACAAACATCTATCAATGATACCACTCGAGCAGTAACCGACAATTCCACTGGACGAACACCCAGCATTGGCACCGGTTGCAAGCTGACCTGTAATAGAACCGTTGTTGACGAACGTGCACCTACGCGCAACCCCTGCAGATAGCGTGCCACAGATCCCTCCCGCGCGACTACTGTAAGTCGTGGCTGTACTATCAACATTATAGAAAGTCCGTATGATCTGTGCGTTGTTGATGGCCACGCAGTCCGCGTACCACCCAGCTCCGTCGTACGCCATTGTTCCATGAAGAGCCCATTTTACGCCCCCGCCATTGACGTAGAGACACGAGTACATGAAGCCGTTATTTGTTATGCATATTCCAGAACAAAGGCTGTCCGCGTTGTTTGCCGCTTTACACAGCCCATCCATGCGAAGTGCAAAGTTTGTGAGTATACCATTGTTTGTGGTAATAATGTACTTGCTTGCGGCTACGCTGAATGTACTTGGCGTGTATATGCTGACGTCGGTGAGGATTGCCGATGGAGCTATCGTTGTTGTAAACAAATTGTTGGCGGTCATTGAGATGGTCCCGGTGAACGCAAACTTGAGATTCAAGATATTTCCAAAGATGTTTGCTCCAAAAAGCGATTGTCCGAGGCTTGACTGTGAAATGGTAAAGTTTTTCCCATCAAGATCTGCGTACCAATCATTTGCAACAACGGTTGCAGAACTTGTGACGTCTCCCAAGAGGTTGACAAGGACACTCCCAGGAGGAGTACTTGTGCGTGCAAAGAACGCGTTGATGTCAGTTGCATCACTAATGGTTACCACCGTGCCGTACGACAATGAACTCCAATTGGCATCGCCAATGCTCTGCGCAGAGACCGTTGAGTTGGGTGTTCCACTCCTTGTTCCCAGTGTCCATATCGCACGAGTGCCTCCAGGTGACTGAGAGACCGAGTTCAGTGTAACGGCAATTCCCGAGCTTAATGCTGAGCTGAGCACAATTGAAGTCACGGCTCTTGATGACAATGACGTTCTGTAGCTGGTCTGTGGTTGAACATTGATTGTATCAGAAGCGGATGCCGCCGTGAAACGGACAACAATTGGATACAGTTCGGTATCCACTGACACGGAGCCAATCACGGAATCGGTGTACGATGAGACACGCGCAGAAGATACAGAAACAAGATGCGGAACGGAACGCAGCAAATAACCTACTCCCCCCGCAGAAAGCCAGTCTGTTGAGCTCCACGTTCTGGAGGACCCGTTGGACACGCTGGATCCGTCGTAAGATTCAACAATTGCACCAGAAGTCCTAAAGAACGTTGAATTTGTCTTTGTGGAGCCACCCAGTGCAAAGTCATATGGTTCGGCAGAGAGTTCCATCTGAGACTGATCAATCACTGCATAACAGTCCGTTATGGCATTGTCACCAGCAATGATACCAACCCTGGCTTCATTTCCATTCGTAGCTCTGAATTTTCCAGAGCCCACCACGTAACATTTCGACACGGGCGAAGTCCCGCGAGCACAAATTCCAGCCCACTTGTACGTTGTTGGCAGGCCAAGCACCTGTACATTAACGCTTCCGTGGTTGACGAATGCACAACGTGTGACGTAACCACCAGAAGAAACAGCAACAATACCGCCAAACGAGGATCCATTTGCACCCGGCGTCCTGCATGCCACCACCCCCAAATTCAAGAAGGTGCACCGATGGATTGTGCCAAATGTCATGTCTCCACAGATCCCACCTGTGCGTGAATTTCCCGAGTCAGACGCAGCTGCGCCAGTGGCCACCAATCCCGAATTGACTGCCGTACAGTCTTCAATGACACCAGAATTTCCACCAGCCATTCCACTCAGCAGATAATTCAGACTGTTCTTCCCACCATAGTAGGTGGAGCTTGTGATGAATCCGTTGTTTGTTGTTACATAACCAAGTCGGTTTGTGTTTGATGAACTTGAAAAAATGCCTTCGTTGCGGACGTTACAATTCTTGATAAAACCGTTGTTTGTGCTTGCCAATACACTAGTTCCAGACCCAGACAAGCCTGGTGCCGTCAGGGTCACATTTTCCACAATCGATCCTAGAGACGTTGTCACAGACACAAGTTCGTTAGAAAAACTACTTTGGGTGAACACAAGGGTGAAATCGTGCACACGACCCCAAAATGAGGATACGCCAAACATCTGAGTCTTGAATCTTGAGATTGTCAGCGTATGTGAGCCGCCATCAAATTCGGCAAAGAAGTCAGACGAACTATACGATGCAGCACTTGCAAAAATTGCCCCGGCATCAGCAACATCGGCTTGAAGTTGAACAAGAACACCCGTACTGTACGGTCCAGCAGTGTTTCGTTCCACAAATGCTTGGAATTCTGTTGCGTTAGAAATGGTAATATAGACACCGTACGGTTGATGCACCCAATCTGAAATCGAGCTCGCAGAAACGGTGCTCACCGAGATGGTCCCGGAAGCCCCGATGGTCCACGATGCTCGAGTCCCAACTGCTGTCTGAGCCGTACCGTCCAGCGTCAGAGACGTACCAGAATTGAGTAGCGCGTTCATCGTAATCACAACTCGTGCAGTTGACTGCAAACTTGCACCATTGGACGCCACGAGACTGATGTCCACCGACGTGGTCGATGCGGATGGTTTGAACACGGCAAAGAGAGGGACGCTTGTTGTTTCTGCAGACAGACTTCCTATCAAATAGTTGGACACGGTCAGAGCGGTGCGACGCACAAATGGGACTGGTAGAGAAACATTTCTCAGCAAAGGAAACAAACCGCCGCAATATAGCCACGACGAGTCGAATGTCATGGAGGTAGAAGGTGTGGAAACACCTGAACCATTGAACGAGCTAAATATGCTCCCGTCGGAGCTGAAGAAGCTTGAGTTTGTTGCTGAGGTTGCCAGCGAGGGCCGTGTAAAGGATGCCATGCCATTTGTCCACTGCGATGCATCGGAAGCCACAAAGCAGTTTGAACATGATGTTTCTCCTGCGATGCCGTAGACGCGAGCCTCGTAACCGGGGTACGTAAAGAATGTCCCTGTCCCCACCACGCTGCAGTACGATATGGTTCCGGTGCCACGAGCCGCAATTCCAGCACAGCGGGCGGTGGCAAAGCCTGGTGCAAATGTGACCCAACCGTTGTTCACAAACGTGCACAGAGTCACGGTGGATCCTGATGCGGCATTGCCTACGATACCGCCCATCGAACATCCAGACGTGTTTGTTACGACGGTAATTGTTCCCGTGTTTACGAAGGTGCATCTCTGGATCACGCCCGCTGTTTGATCGGAGCAAATTCCTCCGAACCGTGTTGCCGTACTGGTTGTCTCTGAAGCGCTTGCGTTGGTACTCATTGTTCCGTCGTTGACAGAGACGCAGTCTTCTATGATACCGGCGTTTAAGACTGCCATCGTTCCATGAACAGACGTCTTGACCGGCCCGCCGCCTGCGAAGTAAAAACACTCTGCTATTCGTCCATTGTTTGTGGTGCACAAGCCCGCAGCGATCGTGGTCCCGGCACTCGACAATTGGTGTTGAGCATCGTTTTGAATGCGCACTCTGCGAAGAATCCCGTTGTTGGTGGTAACACCAATGGAAGGACCTGTGCCGACGAACGCCCACGAAGGATTCAAGATGGACACGTCCGTAAACGTACCCCCGTAGTCAACCGCGGTTGCAAGAATTGGAGCCGATCCGGTCGTGGCCGTGATCCCGCCGTACGAAATCTTCACGTCGTGCACTGCACCATAACATGTTGCGGCACCAAATATGGGACGCGCCGTAAAATTCAGGGTCATGGTGTAGCCTTGACCGTGGAACTCTGCGTACCAGTCGTTTGCAGGTTGCGTTCCCGTTGTGTACGTGGTGCTGAGAGACACATCCGTTGTCAGTTTGACGATAACGTGACCCGTTTTTGGAGTCGATGTTCGAGTGAAAAAGGCACCCAAGTCGGTTGCATTGGATATCGTGACGATTGTTCCCGCATCCAAAGTGAGCCAATTTGCAGCACCTACGTTCTGTGCAGATACTATCGTTGCTCCCGTTCCCGTCACGGTGCCAACGCTCCAGAGCGCTCTTGTTGCGCCTTGGGTGAGCGACGACGCGTTGTACAGGAACGATGTTCCAGCACTCAGGGCACCGGTCAGCGTATAGTTGAACGTAGCTCTTGTTGGCGCGCTCAGGTCGACGTCAATTTGGGAATTTGACGCATGGGCCCGCAATGTAGTCCAAATGGGTATGATTTCTGCATTTGATGCAGACACTGTTCCGATGACAACATCGGTTCTAGTGAGATTGGCGTAACTTGAAAATGCAACGACATGGCGACCGCTGCGCGCCAAAGGGAATGTCCCACCCGCTTGGAGCCAGTAGGAGGTGTTGAACGTCATGGACGTCCCTACGGATGTTCCAGACGAATTGTAGGAGGCGAGCACGGTTCCAGAATTCGTGAACCACGTAACATTTGTCTTTGCATTAAAGGTAAATGCGTAGGTTGAGTACGGAGTGTTTAGGTCGCTGACCCATTGTGATGCATCCATTGCAATGTAGCTGTCACTAATGCTACCCTTTGCCGCAAACATGTACAAATAACTCTCAAAGCCTTTGGCCATGGACCACGTTCCCGTTCCAGTGATGTAACACTTGCTCATCGTAGAACCACCCCCTGACCCTTGTATGCCACCAGACGGGGATGCTGATAGGCTCCGCAAGGAAATAATTCCGTGATTTATGACGCAGCATTGGGTTATCGTTCCTCCTGAGCCTTCTGCCAGAATGCCACCGAAATTACTTCCGTTAGAAACATTGGTATCGCGAGGGTACACAGATCCAATATTCACAAAGCAACACCCCGCAATCGACCCAGAACTCATACTTGCGGTGATTCCACCGCATTTGTTAGCTGACGTGGTGATAGCTGTCACGGCCAGCCAGGTACCCGCGTTGATGGCTGTGCAATTGGAGATGGTGCCCGCATTTATTACTGCAATTGGGGCGGTCATGAACATATCTCTGGACCGACCGGGACCCCAATACATCGTACAACTTGTCATGGTGCCATTGTTCGTGTTAACAATTGATCCACTGCCATTGGCTGAACCGGCAGTGCCCGTAGAAGCGCCCTCCAGGCGACAGAGAAGGCGCGTGAGTGTTCCAGAGTTTGTCGTTATAACGTGGGTGTTGAACGCGGTCCAGGGCCTGAATATGACCGTGCAATCCGTGATTGTGCTTCCGGACTGAGGATTCGCGACTAATAATGGTGTAGTCGTCGCGGCTGTTCCATTGAGGACAAATGTTGTGTCGTGTACAGACCCGTACAGTAATTGGGAAAAGAAGGGGTATCCCAGAGTCTCAACGGTGACGGTATATCCTTGTCCATTGAATTCACCACGAAAAGCATTATTGGTTTGTGTTATTGTTGTAAATACGGTGGAGCTGCTGCAGCTTGCATCTACTCGGACAACGGCACCAGCAACAATCTGTGCACTCCTTGCCAAAAACGCATTGAGGTCCGCAGTAGTGCTGATTGTGACAATGTCTCCGCTGACAACCGTTCCCCATGTTACTGAACTTGCGGCCGTTACAGTCATGTGACTGTATCATATAAAATAATTCAGGAATAACGTGATTCATCGACACGCATACGGATTTCAAGGGGAATGGTATTTTTTTACAACTCAATCGCAGTCTGTATCATAAGAATCATCCGATTCTGATTCTGATTCTACTGGTTCCGGGTCAGACACGTCGGACATGCACTCCGTTCCATTGTCAGACTCCGTTTCCGTTTCCGCATCAGACTCCGCATCTGCACCTGAATCTGGGGATCCCGTGCAAATATTTTGTAAAGAGACGGATATTATTTCTGTGACGTCCATTTCGGTTCTCCAAAAGAAGGAATTGAGATAATCCGCAAGGTTTTCAAAACGAACATGGGCTGGCTCTGAAC
>Ga0194059_1000528_pt1 | contig 17839 bp, 21 predicted proteins | sample SepL6211m_MetaG_FD_163426 | JGI IMG/M metagenome (GOLD analysis project Ga0194059, IMG submission 163426) | Anoxic zone freshwater microbial communities from boreal shield lake in IISD Experimental Lakes Area, Ontario, Canada - Sep2016-L626-11m | ecosystem: Environmental > Aquatic > Freshwater >... | reverse complement strand
CCCTTGTTGATTTAAAGTCGTTGGATCATGAATTTGAAAAAAGAAATCCAACATCTTTTCGAAAGATGTTTTCTTGCTATCATATTCAATCTCCACTGCTTCTGCATGGCCTTCATGATTTTCATAAGTCGGATTATCAACATCTCCTCCGGAATATCCAACCCTTGTTCCAATCACACCATCTTGTTTTCGAATACGCTCTTGCAATCCCCAAAAGCATCCACCAGCTAAAACTATTTTTTTATTCATAAACTTTTTCCTGGAATGAACTTCATTGAAATTGAATTAACGCAATGACGAATATTTTTTTTAGTTAAAAATTCCCCCTCGAAAACATGGCCCAAATGTGCTCCACAATTAGCACAAACAATTTCAGTTCGTCTTCCGTCAGCATCCAGATTTCTTTTGATTGCTCCAGAGATTTCATCATCAAAACTTGGCCATCCACAATTGGACTCGAATTTATCCTTGGAATTATACAAGGGTGCTCCACATTGCCTGCACACATAAACACCAGCTTCTTTATTATTGACATACTCCCCTGAAAATGGAGCTTCCGTGCCTTTATCAATAATCACTCTTTTTTCTTCTAAAGTTAATTTTTTCATATTTAATTAATTCAAAAAATTTCTACCAATAAAAAAAGTTATAATAGAAACTGTCGCAGAAAGAGCTGTTCCCCAAACAATATCAATAATGGTAATTTGCCAAGGAAAATTTTTCAGCACAGCCAAGCCAGTCAAGTCAAAGGTTATGTAGGTAAAAAATCCAAACATGGCGCCATACAACAAGGCATATGTCCAAGAATTATTTCTAACCGCAGGATAAATTGCAAAAATAATCAAACCTACAATAAACAAGAAATAAAACAGCATGGCTACCGGCCAATTCGGAATAGTCTTCATGAGATGACCCATGTATTTTTGATATATACCCTTAGCAATAATAACTAGCCAGAGCATATCGATTATGAAAAATATTGGCACTGTAATTAAATAAAGTTTAATAAAATTATTCATATTCATATTTTTTAATTGATATAATTTAATGTCATTTTAATAAAAGTTTCATGACCAATATTATTAATTCAATATTTCTAACATGATCTCATTTCTGATCATCCAAGGAGGAGTCCAGGGAGGATTGTATCCTGCATATATAGGACTGCCTGAATGCATGATTCCATCTCGCTCCAAATATCCCAACAATTTACTCTGCATAACTTCATTCCTCGCTTCCGATCTCCAAGATGAAAATCTAAGTGCAGCAAACTTCTTGGTGGGAACACTTACAATTTTGACCTGGGGATCATTGGGAACAGGCAATGTCGCAAGCGTGTATGAAGCAGGCATCCCAAAAGATATCAAATGCGAATCTCCTTGTGTTGTGGCCAGAACCGGTGCTGTCATGGATATTTTTTCAGATATTTCTTTTTGAGTCGTGACCGGAACAGTCATTGAGATATTTTCCTTTTTGGTGTTACCGCCAAAAATATAGCCAGCGACAATCCTAAAACCAAGACTTAGAGCCTCATTGTATGTTCCTTTGATCTTCGCTTGAGCCACAATATGAGATGGATATTCCCTAATCTCATAACCCCGCATTCTCCTGGAGACAACATAATTCATTTGTTCAACTCTTGAAGAAAAATATCCCCAAATTGACCAAAGAAGAAAAAAGATGATAATAACGATAAGGAAAAACATATTTTTATTAGCTAATTTTTCAGCAATCAACAATTTATTAATAAGTATCATTCACTACACCACTTACTACGCTTGGACTATACAGATTAATACAATTAATATTTTATTATATTACCTTAATCAATATAAAATACATAAAGAGCACTCGTTAAGAGTACTCTTTATGTATTTTGCACGGGCTAGTAAAGGACGTTAGAACCGTGTTTATGAATAATACAGAGTATATTTATATACCAGATCTCCACATAGAGGCTTGAATAAGGGGTACCATCTGCTATTCCCTGATTAATACCTCTCTTGGTTCAGCTCCATTGGCTTCACCAATGACCCCCTCTTCTTCAAGCATATCCATAAGTCTAGCAGCCCTAGAATATCCAATTAATAATCTCCTTTGTAGTAATGATGATGACGCCTTGCCAGATTTTACAACAATAGCCTTGGCTTTTTCATAAAGTATATCTTCCTGTTTTTCTTCGGCCACATCTTTAGCATTCATCAGTATTTGAAAATCAGTATATTTTGATTTGATTGACTCTATTATTTCCACAATTTCCTCTTCACTTATAAATGGCATTTGCACCTTATTTACAGTTGAATCAATAAGGTCTTTCACTAAGCAAAGTCCAGGTCCGTGCAATTCTTCAGCGCCACCTTCCCCCATAGCCAAAATTGATTCATCTTTACTTGGAAGCCTGAATGTTATCCTCTCCCAAAAACAACTTTTGATTTTTTTAGTCAGAATTTCAGTAACCGGCTTTGCTGTTGCAACCACAACACATACACCAGTAATTCCAGATAATGCGGTTATTCTTCTAATATAGTTTTCAAAAAATTTCTTATCAGCCACCATGAAATCAGCGAGCTCTTCAATCACAATAACTATCTCGGGAAATTTATTTCTAAAATTTTTATTATTATTTTTATACTCATAAACAGTATCCAGCCCCATTTCTTCAATTGCCTTAAGTCTTCGCAGTGATTCACCCCAAGCCCATCTGAAAGCGCTCTTTGCTTTTTCCGGGCCAGAGATAACCTCAGAGAGAAGATGGGCAACGCCATTATATTGTGCAAAATTAACCTTTTTTGGATCAATCAATAAAAGCTTAAGATTTTCAGGGTTATTATCCTGTAATAGACTTATTATAAATTTATCAATAAAATTAGATCTCCCTGAACCAGTTGACCCAACAACTAATAGATTTTTGTGCAGATATTTTTTCATATTAATTGATAATATTTTCAATAGTTACCTCTTTATTATTAAGTATGTTTTCATAGACTTTCAAATCAAGATCAGAGAAAGAAACAAAATAAACTTTTTCAATCTGGTGCTCCTCTTTAAATAAAAAATTCCGGACTGTTTCAATAGAAATTTTTGCAGCCTCATCTTTTGGAAAACGATAGATGCCCGTTGAAATAGCTGGGAATGCAATACTCTTTACATTATATTCCTTTGCCAACAAGAGAGAGTTCCAATAACAATTACGCAAAAGCTCATTCTCTTTTCCCCTTTCAAGTCCAAAAATGGGCCCTACTGTATGAATAATATATTTCACAGGAAGATTATAGCCCTTTGTTATTTTAGATTCACCTTTCTCACAGCCATCTAGCATTTTGCACTCTTCTAGGAGCCCTGGACCAGCAGTACGATGAATTGCGCCATCAATGCCTCCTCCACCCAACAATGTGACATTGGCTGCATTTACAATCGCATCAACTCGAAGCGTTGTAATGTCTTGTTTTATATTAATTAATTGGGTTTTCATTATCCATTAATCTTAAGATATTCAAAAGTCTCCTGTGATTTTCCAACTTCTGTATACAGGAGCTCCCTATCTGGCAAAATATAAACCCTTGGCAAATCAAGTCTGTCAGCATCCCAACATGTCTGAATTGTGATGTCATCGCTCTTCGCATCTGATTTATCATGCTCAGAAATTGCAAACAAAAGTTTTTCCTGTTGATCAGTACTTAATTCAAGATTAAATGATTTTTTGACCAATTCCATACTCTTTTCTCCATGACGAGGTTCCTCTGATTCCCTTTCTCTACCAATATCATGCAAAAATGCAAAAGCACTTACCACAGACTTATCAGCACCATTCCTATCTGCAATGTAATGGCCGATTTTTTCAACACTTTTCCAGTGATTATAGCCATGAATAGAGTCAATTGATATTTTTAAGTTTCCATACACCGCCTGCGAGTCGAACAAAAAATCCAAGCTATTATGCAATAAATAATGCTCTATCAAGAAAATGATGAACGCACCGTGCCAATTCTTTTCAAATGAGGTAATTTCGTTGTCCTTTTTCTCAATTACGTTTGCCCGATAAGACTCATACACAAAATAACGACCGTCCTTTTCCTTGAATCTCAATTTGTAATTTACCCAACCAGTCCAATGACGCATGATATACAAAGTGTCGCCATAAAATACAAAGCGCCATCTTTCATCCATGCCTTGATCAGAATGAAATCCTTTCTTTATCAATTCAAACTCTTCCTTGGAAAAAGAAATGCCGAGCCCAACTTCTTGCTCACATTCATCAGCAATAGATCCCCTGGTGTAATCAAGCGTCATCATATTGGCCAGTAAGTCAGGATTACCCTTCAAGCTCACTTCGTGCAATCTCAAGAATGCATTTTTTTCCATTAGCACCTTTTTTTCGGCATCCATAACATAGTCATCAATCCAAGAAAAATCTTTTGAAAAATCAATGGCGTCAGTCTTGAGTGCGGCCCAGTCAGTCATTTTCACTTTTCGTAAAAGATCATGCAATTTTGGAGAGATTTTATTCTTGGCTCCGATATGATCTATTGCATCGCACTCGCCACCATGACAATGAGTAGTAAGCCAAAAGACTTCATGATTATCAATCATAAATTCCAAGAATTCCTCAAGGTGATCAGCCATGATTCCATTTTTATCCAAGAGCACTCCATCAATATCTAAATAAATATTCATAAGATCATTTTTTTAATTTCCTCAACAACATCATCTGCGAATTTTTCAATGTTTTCATGGTCTTTAAGAATAACTCTTTGAACACCCCTGCCTTGAGCTTCTTCATTCCATTTTGGAATTGCTGAAATTGCTATTATTTTTTCAACACCAATTTTTTTAAAATCCAAAACATGAAATGATCCACATGATTTACAATCACGATCCAGAAGAATAACATCAAAATCCATCTTGGTATTGTTGATATATTCCTCCACCTGCGTGTATTCAGAAAGAATTGTTACAGCAATATCAAAACCGTTAGCCTTTTCTTCAAATTGACCGAGGCGATTGGTCAAAAAAGAAAGTGCTCTCAAATCATCCTCCAAAATCAATACTCGCAATGTATTCATTGGTTTTGCATTATATTTTCCATCTGCTTTTCCTGAAAAAAAATCGCTGAGTCTATTTTCAATTTCTTGATCCCTGTCCATATTTTTTCATTTTTTACGCCTCACCTTTACTTTTCATATCAGCAACCACACTAAGAAAAACACCCCCAACGGAACTATCAATTCTTAACTTGGTATTTTTTGAGTGATACCAAAAACAACCATATTTCTCATCAAATTCAAGCTGGACATCTTTCTTTATGCCAGCATGGTTTCCAAAGCCACCACTATATCCATCAAAAATATTTTCATTTTTTTTGATCAGCTCCAGCACAGAATCATAGGATTGCTGATCCGATAATGCATTGGTCTCATAAGTTACCAAGCTATCTTCATCACTAAGCAAATAGATAAGAATTCCACCTTCATTACCCATAGCTCCTATAGGAGAAACCTCGTAATAAATCACCTTATCAAAATCAATGGAATTCAAATTTTCAGCAGTAATGATTATGCTCCCTGGAAAAACTATTGGACTTTCTAATACCCCCCTATAAACTGTTACCATAAAAATTATTATTTATATTTTTGAACTTACAGCTTCAATATAATTACAAAAGTCGCATTCTTCTGAGGCATTTGGAATTTTATCGCTCATCAAACATTTATGGGCGTCAATGATAGTTTTTTCAACCCAGGAATCATCACCCCTGTATGGAATTACTTTAATATCAAACTCTAGTTTTCCATCAAAAGCTTCCTTATCTGCATCACCATTGCAATACACAAAATATCCCACTTCAGAAACCTTAAATCCATTTTTTCGGAACAGCCATTGATAAATTTCCATTTGTCGCTTGTATCCAATTTGCCAATCAGCATCAAGGCTTACCTCTCCACTTTTAGATGTTGCCTTGTAGTCAACAATAATAAGTTCCCCCATTGGGTTGACCCAGACATCATCAACTCCGCCAGACACAATTAGATTTGTTTTTTCATGCAGGTATTGTATTCCCCTTCTAAGCGAATCCCTCCATTCTTCCATTCTTTCATCTTCAAAAGGCACGGCATCGATACCATATTTTTCCATAAGTGGATGTGCTGTTTTTGCTGCACGATGAATATCAAATTCTTTTTTAAGTAATGCATCTACAGCAGAATTCAAATTGAAAGGAAATCCCGGAGGTCTTCCAACGCCTAAGCGACGATCCAAATAGAAACAACGTGGACAATTCAAGAACAAATCTACTTTCGAGCGACTAATCTTAAAAGGCTCGGCTGAAGCTGGTTCGAAGATATTTCGTGTTCTTTTTGCTTTGTAATATTCAGACATAAATCTATGAATTATTTTTCCCCCTCTAACTTAAACACTTCCAATGTTAAATCAATAAGCCTGTTAGTTCTTTCCTTTATGTCATCAACGGTCCACTTATTCTTATCCTTAAGGTCCTCGTTTAAGAATAGTTTATTTTTGTAACCAATAAACATTTGTTTTTTATCTTTCCTATCTCTTTTTCTTTCAAAATCAAAGTTTGATAATGATTGGTTAAATCCTGTTAATGTAAGGTTTCCCAATTTATGAACAAACTCTTCTTGTGCTTTTTTAGCTTCAGCCCTATCACCATCGGCAATCATATCCACCCATGATTTTGGAATATTATTTCCCTCTGGAAATATATGCTCGATTGTCCATATGAGCTTATTGCTCTTATCTTTTTGCCAAAAATCAGTGAACGTTTCTTTTGTACGATTTACTTCTTCTATCTTACTTAGAACGAATCTGGTTGCATCCACATTTAAATCATACAAATCACCATTGAGTTTTTCTTTGAAATTTTCTAGGCTTGATATCTTATCCTTATGAGATAAAAATTCTGAAATAAATTCATAACTTATCTTGGAAGGATCACTGGTCATTTCCTCAATTAAATCAATGAATATCTGATCCAGATTCCTGGTATTTGGAAAGTCTGTAATATTTCTTCTAATGAAATATTTCATCAAGAATATGATAGTCTTTCGGAAAAACTCAACGTCTTTTTTCTTATCTTCCAACGAAAAAAGGAATAGCAATAATGCATATGATGGCGCCGCCTTCACATTGACGAGGTCTATTAGTTCTTTATCCAACTCCTCAGGAATAACAAAATTTTCCTCTTCTGGACTCAAAAGGTCATGATATATTCTCGACTTATCATACATTTTATTAAAAGTATCTTCTGCGTCTCGCTCTATTAGTGTTTCAAATATTTTTATCAGGTTTGACCTTGTAGCCTTGGAAATTCCATCCACCTTAACTGCGCTATCACTTTTATATGCATTATAAAAGTGCCTCAGAAATCTTTCTTGCACTGAATATTCCGGCAGATACTCAATTATTTTTTTCCATTTCTCAAATGCATCGTCTATTGTAATATTTTCTCTTTTTTCTAACTCAGCTAATAATTTATTTTTTATCAAATCAATAGCAGACAAAGGAACACCCCTATTATTTAAACTCTCAAAAAGCACGAATGCGTCAGAGTGAGAGTTCACTTCTATTTTCACAATAAGCACCCTATTTATCTCACTTAATATCTTTCTTAATTCTTCAAGTGAAAAATTCTCTAACCTAGAAAGAAAATATCTAAAGGCTTTGTATATGCGCCTATTTCCCTTATTCAAAGAATCATTATTAAAACTAATCACACCAATATCCCTGAGTATCGATTTGTAATCATTTGCATTGCTGTTTTGATGTGAGAGTTCAAGTTTAAATTCGTTTTCTCCAGTCCTTTGAATTAATCTGTATTTTAAATTATATAATTCATTATTAAGATCCATATCATCGGGAGTCTTTTTTTCATTTAGACATTGATATATGGCTGCAAAAAGTAGCGATATTGTAGTAAGGCGCTGTTGACCATCTACTATTTCAAGTTCCGTTAACTGATATGCATCAGAGCTCTTATCCACGCAAATAAGAGAACCAATAAAATGATCCCCCTGACTTTCCTGTATATCATTAAAAAGCTCCTCCCAATTATCCTTGTTCCATGTGTACTCCCTTTGATATTTAGGAATGACATATTTTATATCTTTATCAATCGGAAAGACTTCGGACAACGTGTATTTGTTAGCGCTTTTTATCATAATATTTTTTATAATTTACTTTTTATCTAAATAAAAACAAGCTACCTCAATGCAATCAATTCATTTTCTACATCATATTTATAATTAACAATACCACCACTTATGATAAGCTCTATAGATTTTTCAATTACTGGTAATGGAGCACTGAACCATTCCCTTGGCATATGTCTTTGATTTTTTTTATCAAAAATATCAATATTTACACAAGCTGATCCAAAAAAATTATGCAACAATTGTTCAAGCTTTTGTGGATTAAAATTATAACATTCAAATGTGCTCACAATGGAAACTGGAGCCATTAGATATGTAGGCTCTTCAGAGGAATTTTTTATCCTTTCCTCAACTGGAATATTAGAAAAACCAATCTTATACAAATTTTTTAAACTTTGAATTTTTGGATCATTACTTAATGACTTTAGTATATATATAAAGCCAGTTTTTTTGTCCTCATTGCTAATATTGCTAAAGTTCTCAATAAACTTTCTCTCAGTATCTTCGCTCCTTTCTGAGATTGCATGTCCATTTTCATATAAACGCTTAACCAATGAACGAAAGAGCATATCAGATTCGGTTCCATTTTCAAATATGCATCTTTGTCTTCCATCAATTTTTCCATATTTATCAATATGCGTTTCACCTATTTTTTCAATAAAAAGCAGGATGCCATTCAATACAAAAAAGCTATTCTCCTTTATTTGTTGATCACTTGTAAATTTTATTAATTTTCTTTTCCCAGATAAAAGGTCAGTTTGACATTCCCTGAATAAATTTTCATATTTTTCAAATTCCGCGCAAACCTTTCGATGCGCAATATACTCAGAACTCTCCCTATCTATTTTTATTTCAGGAACGTTCTTAATCTTGAAAAGACTATCATCAGTAATATTTAAAAGACCCATGTCATCATCATTCAAAATATCTCCAATAGAGACAATTTCCTTCTGCTCATCTCCTAGCAATCCATACTCATCTAGCGCAATCACGCCTTCTATTTTTTTCTTGTCGCCACGTATTGATTTTAATCGTGTTGCCAATTGATGCTCCTGAACACCCTTGCCTGGTTCTGGTTCCCTATTGTTCTCTTTTATAAATTTATTGATTTCTCGAAAAGAAGAAACCAGCCTTTCGTCAGTTGTGATGGCAGACGAGGTTTTGGGCTTGATCGATAGGAGATTTAAATCATCCTCCCTAATCATTTTTAATAAATCTTCTTTATTCATATAATTTTCTATAAATTCTGTTCCCTCCTTTGATTTCTTAAATAAACAAGGGCTTCGGCCATTCGCTTCTCCTGCATATCAAATGATGAAATTTTTGGTTCCTTGCCTCCACTATTCTTTACAAAACTTTTTATTTTTGGCCAAAGTATAACAGCTTCTTCGTCAGTCATTAAAATTCTGGTTAATTCAATTGAATCTTGAATTGTCTTGAGGACCTTTGAAGTAACTGATTTTGCAAGGATTTCAAAAGCATCCTGGAATGGATTAATCCTATCAATAAGGTCAATATGTAACTCATCGATATTTATAAATGTTCCAGCCATACGAACAAATCTCTTGTCTCCAACTTCCTTTATTTCACCATTTTTAATAGCTGAATCAACAACTACGTATTGCCTAACCTCCTCCAATTCTTCAGTTGAAAGATCTGGATACCTTCTCTGAATAATTTTGGGAATCATAACCTTATTAATAACTTCAGGATCCATATTCCCAGGCAAAACTTTAATTATTGCATCATCCTGTAAAATAGAAGCCTTTAAATCATTTAAATCTGATTCGATTATATCTTTAACTCTTTTAGAAGTCGGTTGTTTAAATCCTCTAATTCTTATTTCACCAGGCACAGTCTGGTCATCGTTTGAAACTTTTGTTTTAAATTTAAAATTTGGAGCTAAGACTTGCTCCATTAAGAGTGAGCAAGTAATTGCTTTCAGCATGTTATTCACTGCCAACTTAACCTCATCATCAGCAGCGTCAGGCTGAGCAATAAGGTTTGTAAACTGAGCATGCGTCTTGTTCTCACTATCTCTAGTACATCTTCCAATAATCTGAATAATTTCAGTAAGAGAGCCCCTATAGCCTACTGTTAGAGCATGTTCACAATATGGCCAGTCAAAGCCTTCTTTGGCCATTCCCAGCGCTATTACAAGATCCATTTCATCAACGCTTTTGATATTTCGTAAATATTCAACGATTATCTCCCTATTTTTTGCATTATCATCTACTAAATTTGCAACCTTAATAACTCGCCCATCCTTTTCTCGCTTAAGATAAATAACGCCAGTATCTTGATCTTGATATTCCACAGTGCCAATTTGATCAAGGATAGTGTCTACCTCATTATATTTATCCTTTGTTGACTCTCCGGCGTTAACATTAGGAATATGCAATATGGTTTTTTTATCTGTATCTAATACTTCAGCAATTGCCGTTGTATATTTTCCTTGATAAAAGTGATATCCAATACCAAGTGATTTTAAATATGTATACCCATTAAGCTGTTCATAATAATTATAGGTAACTTTTGTAAATTTTTCCTCATCTTCTGGCAATAACACAGGTATTGTATCACCTCTAAAATACGATCCAGTCATTGCAACTACATGAGCATTTGATTTGGTCATAATGACATGTAGCAAATTTCCAAGTTTATTGTTTTCCTTATCAGAAGAAACATGATGAAATTCGTCGATTGCAAGTAAGGTATCGTTAAATTTTGACTCCTCTATTTGTTCAAATGCAAAACGAAGAGTTGAATGAGTACATATCAAAATCTTTTCATCGCTGTCCATAAATCGCAAAAAGGCTTGGACCTTGCTTTTGTCTCCACCAGCAGTACAGAGATTGTATTCAGGATTTGGAACCCAATCAGCAAAAAAACCATTTGAAGTTAAATCTGTTTTACTGAAAGACCCACCAATCGATTTTTCAGGAACAGCAACAATAACCTTTTTTATTCCTTGATTTCTTAATTTATCAAGGGCTATAAACATTAGGGCTCGAGATTTTCCTGAGGCAGGCGGAGCTTTAAGTAGAAGATGTTGCGCATCTCTAGATGCAAAAGCTTTCTCCTGCATATCCCTCATTCCAAAATTATTAACACTAGTACTTTGGCCAGTTTGTGCATATGTAACTTCAACAATATTTGGCATAAATAATTATATTAATTTATTACTGTTATTTTTAACTTTTTCATTAGCTATCATCTGTTCGTATAATTTAAACAATGTTTCCAGCCTCTCCTCATCATTAACAAATGGTTTTGAACGATAGCAACGCTCAACTGCCAAGTCCAAAGATTGATGAGCTTCTTTCAAGCCAATTGGCATCTTATCGGGATCATATAATTGAGACATCGTTTTTTCTGAATGTCTCTCCCTTTCTTCTAAGACACTATAAACATGGGTAGTAATTTCATCTTTTTGTTTTGTGCTCAAACTTGTAATAGGAAACGTGTTATAGCACAGACTATTGGAATATTGCATGTCATTTTTCATTCTACCAGCCACAGCCCGCACCCAAACAATGTGCATGCGTGATGAAATCAAACCAAAAACCCAAGGTTCTGCATCGTATATAACTCTTGCAGCATTTGAGATAACAGTTTCTGAGTCAAAAAAACCAGCTGGAATATACGCTCTTCTTTCTGATCCAGTTTGTGGTACAAGTATTGAATTGGTTGGCTTGTATCTTATCTCTCCAAATGCTTCTGGACTTTGTGCTAATTTTTTAGTGGCTTTTCTTTTGCTAATTAATCTATATTGCCTTGTCTTTTTTATTTTATCAGCAATAAATGGTACCTTACCTGCTAGTTCACGTGTATCATTTGTTATCCATAGGCAAAATTTTGGTTTTCCATTCATAAACTCATCTGCTCCAACAAAACCCTTAATGATAGAACTCACGCTCGGGAATTCGCTTACTAATAACCTTCGCTCTTCGGCAGATAAAATTAAATTTCCACCATCATTAGGCATACTTCCATAACACATATGAGGCAAATTAGATATGCTGGAATTTCTCTCGCTAATGTATATATTTCGATTATCTGTAATATAAGGAGATATATTATTTGCGATAATTTTATTTTTATCATTAAAAATAAATTTATGCTTTTTTGATATATTCCTTAATCCAATAATTAAAACTGAGACTCCAGCGTTTGCTTTTGCATTATTTTTCCATTGAAAAGAGGTATAAGCAAAATCTATTTCAATTTTATTATCTAGTATTCTCGGCCACAATAGTGCAACTTGCACCCCCTGACAGACTGAATTTGTAGTTACAAATCCTAATTTGGCATCCATGTTAGTAATATATTGCTTGCCCTTGTAAAACCAGCAACTGATGTAGTCAAGATTACTAAATTTTATATCAGAAGAGAAGCATATAGCCATATCATTTTTTTGTTTTTCATCTTGTTTTCGTGCTCCTTGATATGGTGGATTACCAAGAACATAAATTTCATCACCTTTATTTTTTGGACATATTTTTTCCCAATCGACTCTTACTGCATTATCACAAAAAATATTACCACCAATCTTTAATGGCAGAGTCGGGTTAATCTTTCCTGTTTCTTTTAGAAATTCTATATTCATCTGATGTTCAGCGAGGTATAATGATAATTTTGAAATTTCATGTGCAAAATCATCAATCTCAATCCCATAAAAGTTTGACAATTTAACTCCCGAAAGAGAAAGCATATTCAATTCTCGAATAATTTTCATTTCAATCCTCCTGAGCTCCTTGTACCCTATGATAAGAAAATTACCTGACCCACACGCGGGATCAAACAATTTTATTTTTGTTATTCTACTCAAAAGACTTTCGAGCTTTTTACCATTATCTCTATATTTTTCAAATTCATCTTTTATTTCACCTAAGAACAAAGGTTCTATAACCTTCATTATATTAGAAACGGATGTATAATGCATTCCTAAGCTAGCCCTCTGTCCAGGATGCGTGACTGCTTGCATCATTGAACCGAATATATCTGGGTTTATTTCAGCCCAATCAAGCTCACCACATTCAATAATAATTTTCCTAGACTTCGATGAAAATTTTGGAACCCAAAACTTTTGCGAAAATAATCCTCCATTAACATAGGGAAATTTCTGAATATATTGGGGGTAGGAAGTTTTATCTTGAACATTTAATGCGTCAAAAATATTGCCCAAATAAGAATCGAGATCACTACCATCACTTTGAGTGTGCGAAGCAAGTGAATTAGTAAAAATCTTTTCTTCAAAAATATTAGTATCTTCTGCAAAAAAACAAAAAAGGAGTCTAGAAAGAAAAACGTTAAGGGCGTGTGTTTTTTCTTTAGTACTTATATTATTCTCAGCTAAAATACCATCATAAAGTTTTGCCATTTTCTCAGCAGCTTTTCTATCAGCAGGATTTTCATTACTGTGCCGATGCTTCTCTATTCCAGCCCAAGGCAAAAAGAAGTCATAGTGCTTGGGTATATTTCTAATTTCAATATCCAGCTGGTCAGATGTTTTTGTATCTACGGCAAGCAAGTCCTTGTAGTCGGTAACAATAATAAAACGTGGGTCATGTTGCATTGTTAATTTCTCCTTCTGTAGATTATCAATTGTCACATGCAAGTCTGCATCAATCACTTCTTGAAAAAACAACTTTTTTTTAAGAATTACCCTGCCATCTTTTTTGGATAAATTATGCCTTCCCTTCTTTAGAAGTGTTACAGTTGCCTTCGGAATACCATATGCTAGCAATAAGTCGAAAATAAACTCATCAGTAGCGATGTTTTTAATAAGTGCCTCTAAATTATTTTCTATTTGAGAACTATTCATATTTCCTTATTTTTACATAACACACTAAAAAGAGTAATTTATTGCATAATATACCTTACAAACACGACAACTAGTCAATATATCAATTCTACTCCCATTCATGCTATTTCTCAAGCTATAAAAAACTGGCCCAAAAGCCATTTTTCCTAAAAACAAACTTAAAAAAATTTAATAACGAGTAACCAAAAGAGGGGCTCACAAGGTTTATTGAGTTATCTGCAATATTTTTTTTAAGAGTGATTGACAACAATTCCCATTGCAGCTCCAATCTTTTACCAATTCTTCCTTGTTTGGAACGGACCCATACCAAAGGTTGAAATCTTCAATATTACGAAAATTAAGCATTTCCAGCATTTGCTCCAATGAGATGGCACCACCACCTTGTGGATGGAAGCCTGCTTTATCGTAATATCCACAAAGTATTTTAAAGCGATCTTCGTTTATCATATTTTATAAGAAGCATAAAGCTTTCCAATAATAACTAAGATGTTAATAATTGTAGCAACTAAAATAATATTTTTTATGTGCTCTTCACCCTTCTTTTTAATTGAAAAAAATAATCCTATAACAAACCCTACTACAGCAATCGAAACAAAAACCCAAAAAATATCAGAGAGGTATTCAAAATTAAACATAAGATCCAATCTTGGCCAATGACCATCACTAACAAATGTCGCAACCACAGCACTTCCAGCCCAAATTAATTGTTCCTTTGATATTTTCTTCATAATAAAACGACTTAAATAAATTAAGTCGTCGGGAGGTCTTCTCTTGAGAGGACGACCCGGCGGATACCACACTCAAGAAAACACTAGGTGTCTCTATTGCGTGCACCGAATCGCCCACTAAAGGGCACAATAGAGACAAGTTTTTGCTTGTTTTCCTAATATTCTATATGAGTGTGGTATCAAATATAATCTAGCACAAAAACACAGAAAAACAAACCTCTGGAGTTGATTTATACTCGAAAATGGGCTAGGCTAAAGGAAATTAATATTACAATTAATATGTCTCAAAAATTGGGCACACAGGTAGAGAACCTAGACAAATTATACAATTCCTTTATTACCGAAAATAATGAACGGGGCTTTTATGTTGGCATTTATGATTATGTTTATTATGTTATTGAAAATAAGCCAGTTTATGACACAGTAAAGAGTATTCGTAAAGATAGTCTTCGAATTAAAAATAAACTGAGTAGCGAAGAGCTAGCAGACAATAAAAAATTAGATCTCTGGGATGCCTGGGAAACACTCATGGAAATATATTCAGCATTTTCAATTTTTGAAGGCAAAAATCATGCCAAAATAAAAAAGGAGGTTGATGCATTACTTATTCTAAATATGGATGTGGTAAATAATGATTTTGACAGCAGGGGCATAAAAAAAGATACCATAAGAATACACGCAAAAAGAATACACAATTATATAACCACCGAGCTGAATAAAAAAACGCTTTCAACCAGTAATGAAAAAACTTTGATGTATTTTTCTTCAAGCAAGGGTTTTTACGATTCGAACGGCTTAGAATACTCAATCAGAAAAAACCGGTCAAAATTAATCACCTACCTAAAGGATGGCAAAAAGGATGGCAAATTTTTAACTGAAATATGGGGTCACAATAGCCTTCAACAATTAAGTAAGGATATAAGTGAAATCAATAAACTTTTTAAGAAAAAACTTAAACGAAAAGAAAATATCATCATAAATAATCCTACCGGCGGATACCAACTCAATACCAAAATTTATTTGATTGAATTTAAAGATGAGTAAATAGTTACTTTTAGTTGGTGTTAATAATCTCACTTAAAACAGCTTTAATGGCTGTTTTTTTGTTGTTTTACAACCATAAAAGGTCAACTAAAAGTATTCATCAAAAACATTAACATAGGCATATAGCTAATAATTAATATTTTATGCCTATGAGCGAAACGTTAGAAAGTGAGTACTTTCAATCCAGCGATTTATCCCTAATCGCAGCAATCCAACTTTATGGTTACCAAGTTGAAAAAATGGATCGAAGCAATTCTGAAAAAATAATATTCATCGTAAGACGAGATGCGGAATTGGACAACATATTGAATGCTTTTTGGTCGAGAAGCTTGAAGGTTGAACCATTGGGATATTTTGAATCATTAAAGGCAATAAAATCACGTATTTATCAATAATAATTAACATGAAAAAATTATGAGAAATTGCAAAAGAAATAAATCAAACAAGGTATTTTTTACGGTCGATGAAAATTTATTCAGAAGTTTGGCTGAAGAATACTTGAGACACGATTTAACCCCTAGTGAAATACGCTCCGTACAAAAAGAGCTTCGCGAAATGAAAACATGGTCAATTCTAAGATATGAAATACTTGAAGCTATTGAGTATGTTCTAGAGGATTGCCAATAATAAATTTATGCTAACAGAAGAACAAGTTATAAAATTCCAAACCATATACCGCAATCATTTCGGGGAAGAAATCAGCCGAGAGGACGCTCTTAATGGTGGGATAAAGCTTGTTCTTCTTATGAAACGTATATACTCACCTATTAACGAGCAGGAATATATGGATTTACAAAAACATCGTAAAAAAAATCTCGATAATTAATATTACAAAAATATGCACAAAAAAGAGCTCGTGTTGCAAGACTTAGAATTATTAAAGTTCACAAATCCAAACAGTGATTATGAAAAAAAACTCTGTGAATTAAATTTATCAAAAATTTATTCTTCAGGAGACATCCAGGTTATTCTTGATGCTGACCTGGGGTTTACCGTACGACTAGACATGATTCTTCATATCATATATTCGTATTTTTACAGTACATACAATTTAAAATTCTTATTGCCACATATACAAGAACTAGACCGTCCGAATATTAAAGAGGGAGAATATTCATCCGATGTGCTGTCTTTAATTTTCAGAGAACTTGATAAACAAAATCTTGATGGATATCGACTCATCATGGAAACGTTCACCAAAGTCTTTAAAAAAATGTTCTCGGAGGAATATTTGACCCTGATGGAAAGAAATCCTCAGTTTTTTAATAAGCTGCTCTCGTGAAGCACATATATCAACCTATTACCGAACAGAAATATGTGGATTTACAAAACAAGTAAAGATAAAAATTCTCAATTATTAAAATTACAAAGATATGGAACAGGAAGATTCAATAAAGAAAGAGTTCAAAAAAATACACGTTATGGAAATAAACAAAAATGTCCCAGCTCCAATAATTACCAACGGGATTATGATTGGCTGGAATAAGGAAATATTTGGTGAGGATAGTGTTGAATATAACTTTAAATTACCACTAGGGGCAATTCGTCGCCTAATACACTCCTATTTCAGAGATATTTACGAATGTAGATACGGCTGGATTTTCCTGCAAACCGTTGGATCCTCAGATATGAGAAGAGATATTTACGCATGGAGAATGCTAGATCACATAGAGAAAGAGCTCATCAATAATAACTTACCAGGCGAAGAAATAATTGATGATATATTTTCTCGTTATTTTAAAAAAGATTTTGAAATGCTAAAAGAAATTCCGATAGAAGATATAGAAAATGCGATTAAAGAAGATGAGGAAAAACTTGATTCAAACAACAAGGCGGGGACGAAATAATTTTCATTTTAATAAAATCATATGTCTAAATTATCAGAACATAATATGGAAAAATGCCCACACTTTAATTCCTGCTCTCAAAACTTTTGCCCCCTGGATTCCTACTTAAATTCAAGAAATGGAAAAAAGCAGGACAAATGCCGATTTATGAGGGAGCCCAAGATTGCAAAGATCAAAGGACGAGAATTTGTATCTGGTGGAGGGGTAATGTCAGATGCCCTCCTGAAT
>Ga0194059_1000526_pt1 | contig 17881 bp, 16 predicted proteins | sample SepL6211m_MetaG_FD_163426 | JGI IMG/M metagenome (GOLD analysis project Ga0194059, IMG submission 163426) | Anoxic zone freshwater microbial communities from boreal shield lake in IISD Experimental Lakes Area, Ontario, Canada - Sep2016-L626-11m | ecosystem: Environmental > Aquatic > Freshwater >... | reverse complement strand
GCCTACAAACGCGTCCTTCTTAAATTATCTGGTGAAGCCCTTATGGGGGATGACGCCTTTGGCATTAATCCAGTCACGATTGACGCTATGGTCGCTGAAATAGCGCAGGTGGTTAGCAGTGGGGTGGAGTTGGCCATTGTTATCGGTGGTGGCAATATTTTCCGTGGCGTAGCAGGTGGGGCGGCAGGTATGGATCGAGCCACAGCTGATTACATGGGGATGTTGGCAACCATGATGAACTCATTAGCCTTACAAGATGCCTTGCGGCAAAAAGGCGTTGAGGCACGAGTCCAGTCTGCCTTGCGCATGGATCAAGTAGTTGAGCCCTATATTCGGCCACGTGCGATTCGCGCCATGAGTGAAGGCAAAGTCGTTATCTTTGCAGCGGGTACTGGCAATCCATTTTTCACTACGGATACTGCAGCTGCTTTACGCGGTGCTGAAATGGGTGTTGAGATCATGCTCAAGGCCACTAAGGTTGATGGTATTTATAGTGCCGATCCAGTGAAGGATCCAACGGCTACCTTCTATAAGACCATTACTTTTGATGAGGCAATCATTAAGAACTTACAGGTAATGGACGCAACGGCGTTTGCCTTGTGCCGTGATCGCAAGTTACCAATCAAAGTATTTTCAATTCTTAAGCCAGGCGCTTTAATGCGTGTGGTTCGGGGTGAGCCTGAAGGCACACTAGTACACGTTTAATAGGAGGCTTGATGTCCGCAGCAGAAATTAAATCCACTACCGATCAAAAGATGCACAAGTCTCTTGATGCTTTAAAAACCAATTTAGCGAAGATTCGTTCTGGACGTGCTAACCCCGGAATTCTGGAGCACATTCAAGTCGATTATTACGGCAATCCAACGCCATTAAGTCAGGTGGCTAGCTTGGGCTTGGCAGATGCTCGCACCATCAACGTTCAACCATTTGAAAAGACTATGGTTGCGGCTATAGAAAAAGCGATTCGTGATTCTGATTTAGGCTTAAACCCTGCATCCCAAGGAACAGTGATTCGTGTGCCAATGCCAGCCTTAACGGAGGAGCGTCGTCGTGATTTAAGCAAAGTGGTTAAAAACGAAGGCGAAGAAACTAAGATTGCCGTACGTAATTTGCGTCGTGATGCTAATGAACACCTTAAGCGCTTAACGAAAGATAAAGAAATCTCTGAAGATGAAGAGCGTCGCGCTACCGATGACATCCAGAAAATGACCGATAAGGCCGTAATCGATGTTGACAAGATCGTTTCTGAAAAAGAAAAAGAGATCATGACGGTTTAGTAACCTGATTGATTAGATTCTTTACATTCTGTTTTTATGACTCCGCACACTAGCTCTACCTTGGCTGTACCTGAGGTTAGCGCCATTCCTCGCCATGTTGCGATCATTATGGATGGCAATGGGCGCTGGGCAAGTAAGCGCTTAATGCCGCGCGTGGCTGGACATTCCGAAGGTTTGGGGGCTGTTAAAAAAATTGTTCAAGAGTGTCGTCGTCTCGGTGTTGAGTATTTAACGGTATTTGCTTTTAGCTCCGAGAACTGGCGCCGCCCACCAGAAGAAGTGGGTTTTTTGATGAAACTGTTTTTAAAATCTCTTAAAGGCGAAGTGTCACGTCTTGCTGAAAATGATATTTCCCTCCGCTTGATTGGCGATTTAAGTCGCTTTGATTCTGCGATTCAGGAGATGGTGCAGTTTTCTGAAGAGAAGACTGCAGGCTGCAAGAGCTTGACCTTTACAATCGCAGCGAATTACGGGGGTCGCTGGGATATTTTGCAGGCGATGCGTCGTTGCTTAGATGACAATCCAAACTTAACTTCTGCGCAGATCACCGAAGAGCTATTGCAGCCTCATTTATCGATGGCTTATGCGCCAGAGCCTGATTTATTTATACGGACTGGTGGAGAGCAACGGGTTAGCAACTTCTTGCTATGGCAACTGGCCTATACCGAGCTCTACTTTACCGATATCCTTTGGCCCGATTTTGATGAGGCTGAATTACATAAAGCTTTCGAATGGTTTGGTCAGCGCGAACGACGTTTTGGTCGAACAAGTGCTCAGCTTGCGCCGCAAGCGATGAGCGATGCAGTTTGAGCCGATCCCAGAAAACCAAATGCTAAAGACCCGAATTATTACTGCCACTATTCTTCTGGCAGTTCTTTTGCCTATCCTTTTTTTGCTACCAGGAATTTATCTAAGCGCCTTTTTTCTCTTGACCGTTTTGCTTGCTGCATGGGAGTGGAGTCGCTTAATTACCCCAGGATCTCGTCGTGGGGAGATCATCTATCCTATATTTTGCTTATTGATCATCTTGGGTTTATTGGCCCTCAGTAATCCAGTATGGCAATTTTCTTTGCTAGCTATGGCTGTGGTGTTTTGGTTCTTCATTGCACCTTTCATTCTTGCAAAAGGTCTGAATTTATCTCTGGATAAATGGCGATACTTCTACTCCATTTTGGGATTGATTTTGCTCCCAGCGACTTGGTTCGCTCTGATCTTTTTGCGCGAGATTGGCTTAACCTTTTTGTTATCGACGATGGTATTGGTGTGGATCGCTGATATTGGCGCCTACTTTGTAGGGAAGGCTTTCGGTAAACATCGCCTAGCTGCGCAAATTAGCCCTGGTAAATCGATCGAAGGCGCTTTAGGTGGCCTCCTACTTTGCTATGGATATGCTGTTTTCTGTGTTTTCTTTTTACCACTGGATTCCACATTATTTGGTGCTTGGGCAATTCGTTATGGCTGGTTACCAATGCTGTTAATGGTGACTGTCTTAACTGCCTTTAGCATCTTCGGTGATTTATTTGAATCCCAATTAAAACGGGTTGCTGGTGTGAAAGATAGTAGTCATTTATTGCCAGGTCACGGCGGTGTTTTGGATCGTGTTGATGCATTGATACCGGTAATGCCGATTGCCGCCTTGCTTACAGGATTGGTCTAATGTCTTTAAGACAAGTTGCGATCCTAGGCTCTACAGGATCTATCGGCGTTAATACTTTGGATGTGATCCGCCAACATCCAGAGCGCTTCAAAGTGGTTGCACTCACTGCGGGAAAACAAGTCGATCGTTTGGCAGAGCAATGCCTAGAATTTAATCCTGCTATTGCAGTGGTTGCTGATGCCGAAGGCGCTACACGGCTAAGCAACATTCTTAAAGAGAAGAAGATCGCTACAGAGGTGTTGTATGGCCCCGAAGCCCTGATTACTGCAGTGACTAATTCGGAGTGCGACACGGTGATGGCTGCCATTGTTGGCGCTGCTGGTTTGGTGCCTGCCTTAGCAGCGGCTAAAGCTGGCAAGAGGGTATTGCTGGCGAATAAAGAAGCGCTGGTGATGTCTGGCGATTTATTTATGCAGGCTATGCAATCGGGCGGGGGTGAGTTACTTCCTATCGATAGTGAGCATAACGCTATCTTTCAGTGCCTTCCTCAGCAATTTACTAAAGCACCTCATGATTATCCAGGGGTTGAAGAACTCTGGTTAACTGCTTCAGGTGGCCCATTTAGAGATGCTCCTATTAGTGAGCTGTCATCCGTCACTCCTAACCAAGCTTGTGCTCACCCCAATTGGGTCATGGGTAGAAAAATTTCAGTTGATTCGGCAACGATGATGAATAAAGGGCTTGAAGTTATCGAGGCATTCTGGTTATTTGGTTTGCCATTGGAAAAAATTAAGGTATTGATACATCCGCAAAGTGTGGTGCACTCGATGGTGCGGTATCGCGACGGATCTGTCATTGCCCAAATGGGGCAGCCTGATATGAGGACGCCTATTGCTTTCGGTCTAGCATGGCCAGAGCGTATTCATGCAGGTGTTACACCTCTGAATTTGACTCAGTTTGCGGCGCTCACCTTTACTGAACCAGACCTAGGACGTTTTCCTTGTCTGGCTCTAGCTTTTTCTGCGGCAAAAACAGGTGGCACTGCTCCGACGATCTTAAATGCTGCCAATGAAATTGCAGTGGCGGCATTTTTGGATGCCGGCTTACCATATTTACTTATTCCAGAAGTAGTCGAAAAAACGCTCAATCACATGCAATCCGTTCCGGCGAGTTCACTTGAACTCATTTTGGAAGTGGATGCGCAGGCTAGACGAGTGGCCATAGGACTGATTAGCGGGATCAATAACTAGTGGAATTTGTCTAGTGCAAGCCTTGATAACTCTTGCAGCTTTTTTGCTGACGCTCGGTATTTTGGTAAGCTTTCATGAGTTCGGCCATTTCTTGGCAGCTCGTTTATGCGGGGTTCATGTTCTCCGATTCGCTCTTGGGTTTGGCAAGCCGCTGTTTACTTATGTGGCTCGTAATCGCACAGAGTGGGTTGTTGCCGCCATCCCTTTGGGTGGATATGTGAAGTTATTGGACGGACGCGAGTCTGGTCAGGTTATTCCAGAGTCAGAAAAGTCTCACGCATTTGATACTAAACCGCTCTGGCAACGTTCATTGATTGTGGCCGCTGGACCTTTAGCAAATTTCATTTTAGCGATAGCATTATTTGCACTTATTTATATGAGTGGAGTTGCTCAATTGCCAGCTTACCTGGACACACCTCCGGAGAGTTCCTTAGCTGCTAAGCTTGGAATTGTTACTGGTGATCAGGTCATTGGCTGGAAGTCTCTCCCCGATAACTCTGAAAATTTGGTGATTTCCGAGGGATTTGATGCCATTTTGAGTTGGAATGTTCTGCGCTGGAAGCTTCTAGATGCAGTTACGGGGCAAGAGGGTTTTGTCTTAGAGTTGCGTGAGCTTTCAGGGGGAAGATCTTTTAAGGTGTTTAAAGGTCTTGATTTACCTCAAGTGAGGCCTGAAACAGATCCTTTTCTGGCTTTAGGCATTCGCCCTCAAGTTACCCCTCAATCGGACTGGTTCAAGCTTAAATTGGGGCCCTTGGATGCCTTGGCATATGCCACCGAGAGGGTCTGGTTAATTACCAAGGTCTCTATACGCATGATGTTGGGCTTACTAACAGGAAATACCTCCATAAAGCAGTTGGGTGGTCCCTTAAGTATTGCGGATATGGCAGGTAAGTCTGCCCAGTTCGGATGGCAGCCATTTTTAGCCTTTTTATCACTTTTGAGTATTAGCATTGGCCTGCTCAATCTAGTGCCCCTACCAATGCTAGATGGGGGTCAGCTACTGTATGATGCATGGGAGTTAGTTGCTGGTAAGCGGATTTCGGTTTCAATGCAGGAGCAGCTCCAAAAAGTGGGCTTTTTCTTACTGATTTCACTCTCGCTACTGGCCTTGTTTAACGATTTACAACGCTACCTTTCTCCTTGAATTTTTTGAACTCATTCCCTCGCTTTTTTCTAAGATTTCTTGCGCAAGTGATGCTCATTGCTGCCGCTGGATTTTTTGTCAATGCCCATGCCGCAGAATCTTTTGTCATTAAAGATATTCGTATCGAGGGACTACAGCGCGTAGAGCCTGGGACAGTTTTCAGTTATTTACCAGTTCAAGTGGGCGACACATTCACTGAAGAGAAGGGTGCTGAGGCCATTAAAGTGCTGTACAGCACTGGCTTTTTTAGGGATGTGCAGATCCAAGCGCAAGGCAATGTCTTAATCGTCATCGTCGATGAGCGACCAACGATTTCCCGCATTGAATTTACGGGGATGAAAGAATTTGATCAAGAGAATGTGCGTAAATCTCTGAAGACGGTGGGGGTTGCTGAGGCACGCTTCTTCGATAAAGCGCTGATTGATAAAGCTGAGCAGGAATTAAAGCGCCAGTATATTGGTAAAGGGATGTACGCTGCTGAGGTGGTCGCTACTGTCACTCCTATAGAGCGCAATCAAGTTGCCATTTACTTCAATATTGATGAAGGACCCGTTGCCAAAATTCAAGAAATTAATTTCATTGGCAATAAAGAATTTAGCGAAAGCACGCTGTTGAGTCAGATGCAGCTCAAAACAGGCGGATGGTTATCTTGGTACAGCAAAGACAATTTGTACTCCAAGCAAAAACTCACTGCTGATCTTGAGACGATTCGCTCTTACTATTTAAACCGTGGTTATCTTGAGTTCGTGATTGATTCCACACAAGTCTCTATTACTCCGGATAAAAAAGGCATCTATCTCACTATTAGTATTCGTGAGGGTCAGATGTTTACCGTTAAAAATGTTCGTCTTGCCGGTGAGTTGCTTGGTAAAGAGGCTGAGCTAATGCAGTTGATTACCCTAAAACCGGGTGACACTTTCTCCTCTGCAGAATTGACCAAGAGCACTAAAGCCATTGCGGAGATCTTAGGTTCTTATGGATATGCGTTTGCGACTATCAATCCCCAGCCTGATATTCGCCGTGAATTAAGTGAGGTAGATCTCACTTTGGTGGTTGATCCAGGTCGACGTGTTTATGTTCGTCAGGTGGCAATTAGCGGTAATGCTAAAACACGCGATATGGTAATTCGCCGTGAGATGCGCCAGTTCGAAAGCTCTTGGTTTGATAGCGATAAGATAGATTTATCTAAGAAGCGTTTAGGCCGGATCGGTTACTTTACCGAAACTGATATTACGACTCAAGATGTGCCAGGGTCGCCCGACCAGGTTGATGTGAATGTAAAAGTAACGGAAAAACCTACAGGTGCGGTGACGATTGGTGCCGGCTTCTCCTCAACTGAGAAATTGATTCTCTCTGCAGGTATTAATCAAGACAATGCTTTCGGTACAGGTACCGCTATTGGTTTAAACGCCTCGGTCGGTAAGATTAATCAAAACTTAACCCTGTCTCAATACGACCCCTATTTCACTGAGGATGGCATCAGTCGATATAGTGATTTGTACTACCGCTCATCCAGGCCTTTGTATTACGTTGGAGATCCTGATTACCAAATCAAGTCAGTCGGGTCAAACTTAAAATTTGGCGTCCCGTACACCGAGGTTGATAGGGTTTTCTTCGGTACAGGTATTGAAGCTTTTCAGATATCTACGACTATCAATACCCCCCAACCATACCTGACCTATGCCCAAAGTTATGGAGTCGCAGCACCTGGTTATCCAGCAACATTAACAACATACAACGTACCGTTGACGGTAGGTTGGGCGCGGGATGGTCGAGATAGCACCTTAATTCCATCGGATGGGTCTTTGCAGCAGCTTTCTGGGGAGGTAGGAACCCCGGTAGGAAATATGACCTTCTATCGACTTTTTGGGCAATACCAGAAGTACCACTCATTCTCTAAAGGCAATATTTTGTCCTTTAATGGTGAGGTAGGTTATGGTGAGGCCTACGGTAGCAATCCATTCCCAATTACTAAAAACTACTATGTAGGTGGTATTGGCTCTGTTCGTGGTTATTCCCCTGGGTCCCTTGGACCACAGTTTTTTAATACCCTTACAGGGCTAAATCAACCTACCGGCGGCCAGTCTAAGATTGTGACTAACGTCGAATATACCTTCCCGGTCCCTGGGTCTGGCGTTGATAAAACCTTGCGCCTCTTCACCTTCGTTGATGGTGGTAATGCATTTGGCACTAATATCAACCTAGTTTTGCGCTATTCCTACGGCTTGGGTTTATCATGGATATCACCACTGGGACCGCTCAAATTCAGTTATGGTATTCCGATCAAGTCTCAACCAACGGATAATATCCAGCGTTTGCAGTTCCAAGTAGGTACGGCGTTTTAATTGTTTAAGGAAAGTTTTATGAAGCTTTGTTTCTCTTCTAAATGGGTTCAATTGGGCTTGATTGCTTGTGCATCAGTCACCGCAACACCACAGGTGTTTGCTCAAGATGCTGGTACACGCGTTGCCGTTGTGAATTCCGAAAAAGTCTTTAACGAATCCAACTTAGCAAAAGCAATGCAAACGCGTTTGCAAAATGAGTTTACAAAGCGCCAAAATGAATTGCGTGACAGCGCTCAAAAGATTAAATCTGCAGCCGAGAAGTTAGATCGCGATGCAGCAGTAATGAATGAGGCTGACCGTGTACGTCGTCAACGTGAGTTGGCCGATCAGGATCGCGAATTGCAACGCAAACAACGCGAGTTCACAGAAGATTTGAATCAGCGCACATTTGAAGAGCGTGCCAAGATTGCCGAAAAAGCAAATGCTGTTCTGAAGCAAATTGCTGAGCAAAGAAAAATTGATGTCATTGTTCAAGAAGCAGCTTATGTTAGTCCTAAGGCTGATGTAACTGATGATGTCATCAAGGCTTTGAATAGTCTCAAGTAAGTTTTATGCCCACCGCCATCGAGCTGGCCGAACAGTTTCAAGTAAGCTTGGTGGGAGATGGCTCCCACGCGTTTCATGGCCTCGCTCCTCTAGAGCGAGCGCAGTCGAGTCAGATCTCCTTTCTCTCCAATCCACTGTATCGCCAACAGGCTAGCGATAGCAGTGCTGGCGCACTCATTGCTAGCCAGGCTGACCTTGAGTTCTTGCAAGCTAATCCGAGCGTTCATTCTGCGGAGCGCGTTTACTTTGTCTCCAAAAATCCTTATGCCACTTTTGCAAGGATTGCACAGTACTTTGCCAAGGCAAGCACTCCAATTTATGCGCCTGGAATACATCCTAGCGCAGCCATAGATTCAACAGCAACGATTCCCGCTTCTTGCCACATTGGAGCTTTTGTTCAAATAGGGGCTGGTGTTAAATTGGGAGAGCGTGTTGTTATCCTGGGTAATACTTCTGTTGCAAGAGATAGCATCATCGGTGAAGATACTTTGCTTTACCCATCAATCTCTATTTATTACGGCACCAAAATTGGTCAGCGCTGCATCATTCATAGTGGAGTGGTCATTGGCGCTGACGGCTTTGGTTTTGCCCCTGATTTTTCTGCCACTGGTGGTGAATGGGTCAAGATTCCGCAAACCGGCAGAGTGGTGATTGGTGATGATGTGGAAGTTGGAGCATCGACAACGATTGATCGTGGGGCTCTGAGTGACACAGTAGTGGGCTCGGGAACCAAGATTGATAACCAGGTCCAAATTGCGCACAACGTCGTCATTGGCCAATGTTGTGTTGTGGCGGGTTGTGCTGCGATCTCCGGCAGCACCAAAATTGGAAACTTCTGCATTATTGGTGGGGCAGCCAATTTTGCTGGCCATCTCACCATTGCAGATAGGACGACCGTTTCAGGCAATACCTCGATTATTCGCTCTATTACAGAGCCAGGACAGCACTTTACGGGTGTTTACCCATCAATGTTGCATAGTGCTTGGGAGAAAAACGCAGCCATCTTGCGTGGCCTAGATAAAATACGTCAACGTTTGCGTTTGCTGGATAAAAATAAAAACACGGAGTCATAGACTTCTTCTGTATGGATTCATCAATTTAATTTTTTTATGTGGGCTATCCAATGAGTAATGCTGCTGCAATCGATGTTAATAAGATCATGAAGCTCTTGCCGCATCGCTATCCATTTTTACTAGTGGATCGCGTGCTGGAATTTACTCCTCGGCAAAGCATTACTGCCATTAAGAATGTCACTATTAATGAGCCATTCTTTCAGGGGCACTTTCCAGATTTCCCAGTGATGCCTGGCGTTTTAATTATTGAGGCACTTGCACAAACAGCCGCTTTGCTTACCTTTACGGAAGAGAAAAAGGATGATGCCATTTACTATTTCGCTGGGATTGATGCCGCTCGCTTTAAAAGGCCGGTTGTTCCTGGAGATCAACTGTTGATGGTGGCTACGTATCAACGTGAAAAAGCGGGTATCTATAAGTTTCATGTAACAGCAACAGTAGATGGAGAGTTGGCCGCTGAAGCTGACATTACCTGTGCAGTACGTACGAAAGGTGCGTAATGACTTTGATTCATGCATCCGCTGTAGTCGATAGCAAGGCAGAACTCGCCAGTGATGTTGTAGTTGGTCCATTCTCAGTGATTGGTCCAAACGTCAAAATTGGTGCTGGTACTAAGATAGGCTCTCATACCGTGATCGAGGGTTACACTACGATTGGTAAGGAGAATACTTTTGCGCATTTCACCTCGATTGGTGGTCCTCCCCAAGATATGAAATACCGTGGTGAGCCTACACAGTTAATCATTGGCGATCGTAATACTGTGCGGGAGTTCACAACCATTCACACGGGTACCGCTCAGGACGTGGGCATTACTCGCGTTGGTAGCGATAACTGGATCATGGCTTATGTACATATTGCTCATGACTGCCAAATTGGAAGCAACACCATCTTTGCAAGTAATGCACAGATTGCCGGTCACGTGCAAGTGGACGACTGGGCCATTATGGGTGGTATGTCTGGCGTACATCAATTTGTGCGGATTGGCCAACATGCCATGCTTGGTGGCGCGTCTGCACTAGTGCAAGATATTCCTCCGTTTGTTATCGCTGCTGGCGATAAGGCGTCTCCTCATGGGATTAATGTTGAAGGTCTAAAGCGTCGTGGCTTTTCAGCTGAAACTATTACCGCCTTGCGTCAAGCCTACAAATTGCTCTACAAGGATGGCTTGAGTTTTGAAGATGCAAAGGTAGAAATTCAGAAGATGGTAGTAGCCCATGTTGCTGATTCAGCTAGCGCAGAAAAGCTCAAATTGTTCCATGACTTTATCGCCGCATCAACGCGCGGCATTATTCGATAGCAATAGGTCAGCTTTGCCTAAATTAGCCTGCGTGGCCGGTGAACCTTCTGGCGACTTGCTGGCTGCTCCCGTATTAAGCGCCTTAAATCAAATCCCAGGCATGTCTGGTTTAGAGGTTTATGGTATTGGTGGTCCTCGTATGCAGGCAGAGGGGATGCGTTCCGATTGGCCAATGGAAACCTTAAGTGTCCGTGGTTATGTTGAAGCCATCAGGCAATTGCCAGCAATTCTCAAGCTACGTCGTGAGCTCATCGCCAATCTACTGAATGAAGGACGCCCAGATGTTTATCTAGGCATTGATGCGCCTGATTTTAATCTGGGGGTTGAACTCCAACTTCGTAAGGCGGGCATTCCAACCCTGCACTTTGTCTCACCTTCCATTTGGGCGTGGCGAGGCGGACGTATTCATAAAATTGCTCAGGCCGTTGAACGCATGCTTTGCATTTTTCCTTTCGAAACGGAAATTTATGAACGTGCCGGGATATCAGCTACGTATGTTGGCCACCCATTGGCAAACGATATTCCGCCAGAACCCAATACAGATCTTGCTAGAGAACGTATTGCCAAGATTCTGAAGATCGCTCCAGTTGACTTGGGTGGAAGGGTGGTCGCAGTTTTACCTGGCAGTCGTGATTCGGAAATTGAGCAGATCGCCCCAATCTTCTTTAACACCATGAAGCTCTTGGCTGATCGATTGCATGGAGAAAAGCTACAGTTTTTAATTCCGGTTGCTACACCTCGTTTGCGTAAGCCACTTGAAAATCTATTGATGCAAGTTAAAGGGCTTAAGCCTGATATTCAGATTCATTTAATCAATGGTGAGGCTGATGCTGTTTTGGAGGCTGCTGACGTAGTTTTGATTGCCAGCGGAACCGCTACTTTGCAAGCTGCCCTTTGGAAAAAACCAATGGTGATCTCTTATAAGGTACCTTGGTTAACAGCGCAAATTATGAAACGTCAAGCTTACCTGCCTTATGTTGGCCTGCCGAATATTTTGTGTGGGGAGTTTGTAGTTCCTGAGCTTTTGCAGGATGATGCTACCCCTGAAAAATTAGCAAATGCAGTTTTGGATTGGCTTAATAGTCCCGCTAAGGTGAATCAACTTAAAGCGCGTTTTGCGCAGGTGCATGAAACCTTGCGCCGCCCAACTGGGCTATTGGTAGCTCAGGCTGTGGCCCAAACTATGCACGATCACCAACATCGTAAAAACGCATGAGGACCATTTGGATTTGTGGCGTGGATGAAGCGGGTCGAGGGCCCTTGGTTGGTTCGGTAGTTGCTGGTGCAGTAGTGCTCGATCCAAATAATCCAATCGTAGGACTTAAAGACTCAAAGAAACTTACGCCGACAAAAAGAGAGTATTTATTTGAACAAATTATGCTCAAGGCAAAAGCTTGGGGTATTGGCGAGGCCGGTCCAGAAGAGATAGACCAAATCAATATTCTGCAAGCAACGATGTTAGCGATGCGACGTGCGGTTGAGGATTTAAGTGCTAGGTTAGGGGCATGGCCTGATAAAGCTTTGATTGACGGTAACCGCTGCCCTGAATTACCGATACCTGCAGAGGCGATTGTGAAGGGTGATACCAAAGAGCCGGCGATTTCGGCAGCTTCCATTTTGGCAAAAGTCACGCGTGATCGGCAAATGGCAATCTTGCATGAGCGTTTTCCGCAATATGGCTTTGCTCAGCACATGGGTTATCCAACCGCCGCCCATTTTGCAGCCTTAAAAGAATTTGGTGCATGCGAAGAACATCGCCGCACTTTTTCTCCAGTGCGCAACGTTCTCGAGGCTATGGGTAAATAAATGAAAATAGAAATCATCTCCTCCAAGGAAAATCCTCTAATTAAAGAGCTGCGACTTTTGCAGGCGACTGGCTCTAAAGGTCAGAAGGCGCGCATTGCTAGCGGCCATGCTTTGTTGGAAGGTGTTCATCTGGCGCAAACTTGGATCGGCGATCCAGCTCTCACAGCTTTACTCACCTCTGAAGTGGGCTTTAAAAACGCTGAGATTTGTCAGGCGGTCTACTCACATTTAGAAGTCTGTCCTGAAACACGTATCTATCAGTTGGATACCGCTTTATGGGATCTAATGAGTGATCTGGCCAGTGCCCCTCATATCGCCGGCTTGTTAAATCTTCCAAAATCGTGCATTAGCCCACCCCAATCGATTTCCACCTTAAATGGTGATGTGTTGATTCTCGATCGCATTCAAGATGCGGGTAATGTAGGCTCCATTTTGCGTACCGCTGCAGCAGCGGGCTTTACCCAAGTGATCGCGGTGTCTGGTTGTGCGCATCTATGGTCAAACAAGGTATTGCGCGCTGGGATGGGTGCCCACCGCCTGCTTGATCTTTATGAGGGGTGGTCAACACAACAGGTATTGAGCGCCGTTACTGCCCCGTTGATGGCTGCCACTGCAGATGGTTCTGAGGATATCTACAACCTGACGAAAGAATTAATGCATCCAGTTGCTTGGCTAATGGGTAGCGAGGGGCAAGGCATTTCAGAAGAGTTCTTGGCGCAAGCTAAAGGCGTATCGATCCCGATTGATCCGCGCGTCGAGTCACTGAATGTTTCGACTGCAGCCGCTATTTGCCTATTTGAGACACTACGCGCAAGGCGGGCGTAGGCCGCGCCACTTATCCCAGAATCGTTTTATCGGATTTGATTGCCTGCAAGACTGTAGTAGCGATTTCTTCGATGGATTTGCTAGTAGTGACAACCCATGGAATGGATTCTTTCTTCATCATTGAGGTAGCTTCATTGATTTCGTAGCGGCAATTTTCAAGCTTGGCGTAATTACTTCCAGGACGTCGCTCATTGCGAATTTGCGACAATCTTTCTGAATCAATCATCAGGCCAAAGATTTTAGCTCGATAGGGAACTAGATCCTTGGGGAGATGGCCTCGCTCAAAGTCTTCAGGGATGAGGGGATAGTTCGCCGCCTTTAGTCCGTATTGCATCGCCAAGTAAAGACTCGTGGGTGTTTTACCCACCCTAGAAATCCCCACTAGGATGACATCCGCTTCCGCCAGGTTCTTATTTGACTGACCGTCATCATGAGCTAGGGAGTAGTTAATTGCCTCAATTCGGTCTCTGTAGGCTTCGGTATCAGCATTATGGTGTAAGCGGTTCATGGCGTGGGTAGATTTAATACCCAGAGCGTTTTCAAGGGGCGCCACAAAGGTCTGAAACATATCCAAAATCAACCCGTTTGCTTTGCCGACGATGGCATTGAGTTCTGGATTCACCAAAGTGGTGAAAACAATCGGCGGGACCCCATATTTGGAGGCTGCTTGATTGATGTTGCTGACGGCATCATGAGCCTTATCAACGCTATCCACAAAAGGGACGCGAATGTGCTTAAAAGTGGCCTCAAATTGGGCCAAAATTGACTGACTGAAGTTCTCGGCAGTAATGCCGGTGCCGTCAGAAACAATAAAAACAATACGGGTTTGGGTAGTCATGAGAATGGCTTAAAGGTCGAGGTCAGCACTACAATAGAAAGTTAATGAAGTATGCCCCATTTTGAGCGGCTGCTAGACCAGTTTCCTTATCTTTAGAGAGTATTTTATGTCTAACCAACAGCAACAAAATAGTAGTGTGGCTAATGCCTACGTTTTACCTTTTGAGCAACTTCGGATGACGGACGTTGAGTCCGTTGGCGGTAAGAATGCCTCCCTTGGTGAAATGATTTCTCAGTTGTCCTCTACGGGTGTTCGTGTTCCAACCGGTTTTGCAACCACCGCATTAGCTTTCCGTGATTTCTTGGAGCATAACAATCTCACGGAGCGTATTCAGAAGCGTCTAGAAAACCTGAATATCGATGATGTTCGTGCTCTTGCCCAGGCGGGTGCTGAGATTCGAGAATGGATTGAGACTGCGCCATTTCAAGCGCGCTTAGATGAGGAAATCAAGACAGCATTCAAGACCTTGGATGATTCTGGAAAGGGCTCCTTTGCAGTGCGCTCATCTGCTACTGCTGAAGATTTGCCGGATGCTTCTTTTGCTGGTCAGCAAGAGACCTTTCTCAACGTTGAGGGTATTGATGATGTTCTGAAAAAGATTCGCGAAGTATTCGCATCGCTATATAACGACCGAGCCATTTCTTATCGGGTTCACAAAGGCTTTGCTCATGCGGAAGTAGCTTTATCTGCCGGCATTCAGAGAATGGTGCGCTCAGATTTGGGTGCAGCAGGTGTGATGTTTACATTAGACACAGAGTCTGGCTTTGAAGATGTAGTCTTTATTACCTCTAGCTATGGCTTAGGCGAGACTGTCGTTCAGGGCGCAGTGAACCCAGACGAGTTCTATGTTTTTAAGACTACCTTGGCCCAAGATAAAAAAGCGATTATCCGTCGCTCTTTAGGTTCTAAATTAATTCAGATGCAATTTGCTCCAGCAGGTTCTGCACAGAAAGTGCAGACAGTTGATGTCACTCCAGAAAAACGCAATCGCTTTTCTTTGGAAGATGCTGATATTACCGAGTTGGCTAAATACGCTGTCATCATTGAAAAGCACTATGGCCGTCCAATGGATATTGAATGGGGTAAAGATGGTCAAGACGGCCACATTTACATCCTGCAAGCTCGTCCAGAGACTGTAAAGAGTCAAGCTGCTGGCCAGGTAGAGCTGCGCTACAAGCTGAAGGGTAGCTCTAAGGTACTAGCTAAAGGTCGCGCGATTGGTCAAAAGATTGGCGCAGGCCCAGTTCGTATTATTCGGGACCCAAGCGAAATGGATCGCGTTCAACCTGGTGATGTATTAGTTGCGGATATGACGGACCCAAACTGGGAGCCAGTGATGAAACGTGCCGCTGCGATTATCACTAATCGTGGTGGTCGTACTTGTCATGCTGCGATTATTGCTCGTGAGCTGGGCGTTCCTGCAGTAGTGGGTTGTGGCGACGCCACAGAGCATTTGCAAGACGGGATGATGGTGACGGTTTCTTGCGCAGAGGGTGACGAAGGCCATATCTATGATGGCTTGATTGAAACTGAGGTAACTGAAATTTCCCGTGGTGTGCTGCCTGATATTCCGGTCAAGATCACAATGAATATCGGGAATCCACAGTTGGCATTTGACTTCTGTCAGATTCCGAATGCAGGCGTTGGTTTGGCTCGTCTCGAGTTCATCATCAATAACTATATTGGTGTGCATCCACGCGCGGTATTGGAATACCCGAATATTGACCCAGATCTGAAGCGTGCAGTTGAGAGTGTTGCTCGTGGTTATGCAAGCCCACGTCAGTTCTACGAAGATAAATTGGTTGAAGGTGTGGCAACGATTGCGGCCGCCTTCTATCCAAAACCGGTGATTGTGCGTCTATCCGACTTTAAGTCAAACGAGTACAAGAAACTCATTGGTGGATCACGCTACGAACCTGATGAAGAAAACCCAATGCTAGGTTTCCGTGGCGCATCACGTTACGTTTCTGCAGACTTTGGCGAGGCCTTCGCTATGGAATGTGCTGCAATGAAGCGTGTTCGCGAAGACATGGGTCTTGATAACGTAGAGATCATGGTACCGTTCGTGCGCACGATCAAGCAAGCTGAGCGCGTCATCGACATGATGGAGAAGCTCGGCCTCAAGCGTGGTGTTAATGGCTTACGCCTCATTATGATGTGTGAGATTCCGTCGAATGCAATTTTGGCTGATCAATTCCTCGAGCACTTTGATGGTTTCTCAATTGGCTCTAATGATATGACTCAGCTAACCCTTGGTCTGGATCGTGATTCAGGAATGGAATTGTTGGCGATCGACTTTGATGAGCGGGATCCAGCAGTGGAATTCATGATTGCTCGCTCTATCGAAGCCTGTCTCAAGCAAAATAAATATGTCGGTATTTGCGGTCAGGGCCCTTCAGATCACCCAGACTTTGCTCGTTGGTTGGTTGAGAAGGGGATTACTTCAATCTCATTGAATCCGGATAGCGTTATCGCAACCTGGGAAATGCTAGGCAAGAAGTAGGAAACAGAAGCAAGCGTCACAAGCAAACTGCAGCGCTAAGTCTGCGAAGTAACAAGGCCCAGTGTTTACTGGGCCTTTTTTATGTCAAAACTAGAGGGACGCTTTATTTAAGACCTCTATCTTGCAACTGACTTTTTGACTGGCTTGCTAGATTTGGTAGCGACACGATGTTTAGACTTACTCGCAATGATCTTTCGTCGCTGATGGTTGATGGGAACGGCACCCATCTTTTTGGCAGGTGTAGAGATGGCGCTGGATTTATGTGCCCCACTCCAGCTTGGCTCTGCAATAGAGTTAAAGGCCTCTCGAAGTTTCTCGCCCCAGTGTTGATGAAGCATTTTGAAGTAGGGGTTAGATTCATCCAGGGTAACCAACTTAGTTGGTTTTAAAGAATTCTTTTCGTAAACCAATAAATCCAATGGAAGGCCAACAGAAATATTACTGTTCAGGGTTGAATCCATCGAGATCAATGCGCATTTAGTAGCGAGATTGAGTGGGGTGGAATGATTCAAGACGCGATCTAAGATGGGTTTGCCGTACTTAGACTCACCAATTTGGAAGTAACAGGTCTCAGGCGTTGCCTCAATAAAATTACCAGCAGAGTAGATATTGAAGAGACGCGGACTCTCACCTTTTATTTGACCGCCGAAAATGAGATTGCAGTTGAAATCAATACCCGCTTTTTCTAGCGCCTTATGATCACGCTCGTATACTTGCTTAATCGCATCGCCAACTACTACAGCCGCATCATGCGAATTAGTAACATTCCATAGATTCTTATCATTGAGTAATTGGCCTTGGAGCAAGATTTCTTTAACGGCTTGGGTGATGGCTAGATTACCAGCGCTCATGAGGGTAAAAAAGCGATCATTGTTCTTTTGAAACAATGTCATTTTTCTGAAAGTGCCGATTTGATCAACACCAGCATTGGTGCGTGTGTCAGATAAAAAAACTAGACCGTCTTTTAGACAAAGTCCAACGCAATACGTCATACTGCAACCCCTCTAATGAATTTCTTGAAATTATCTCTTAACTTGAATGAGCTTAAGTTAATTGCTGGATCGAGATGCTGGCACTGAGTTCTTCGCCCCCGCCTCCAGAGCGAACCCCTTTGACTGGGGCGGCAGAATAGTAATCCCGACCAATTGCTAAGCGAATGTGGCGAGAATCCACTAAACAAGCGTGCGTGATATCAATACTGGTCCATAAGCCTTTGTCGACATCGCTACAAAAATCGATCCATGCATGGCTTGCAAGGTTAGGAGATTCTTCTGCAAAGAAATAGCTATTTCTTTGCAGAAGAATCTCCTAACCTTGCAAGCCATGCATGGATCGATTTTTGTAGCGATGTCGACAAAGGCTTATGGACCAGTATTG
>Ga0194059_1000525_pt1 | contig 17885 bp, 15 predicted proteins | sample SepL6211m_MetaG_FD_163426 | JGI IMG/M metagenome (GOLD analysis project Ga0194059, IMG submission 163426) | Anoxic zone freshwater microbial communities from boreal shield lake in IISD Experimental Lakes Area, Ontario, Canada - Sep2016-L626-11m | ecosystem: Environmental > Aquatic > Freshwater >... | reverse complement strand
GGATGCTCAGGATTCAACCAATGAGCCAACAGGCGTGACCGCACGGAAGAATTCCAAAGCATGCGGCCATATTCAAGACGTGCGATATCCTGATAGTTCGGGTATTTGCCCCAAATGCTCATAGCCGACATCAAGACAATCTAGGCTGCGATCTGATGAGCTGCCGAGCGAAGGATTTGATTACGATAGAGATCCATAACAGGAAAGCAGAGTTCATAATCACCCCAAACAAGATCCCCGTATTCTATTCGGAAAGTTAAAAACTTTGTCGGCTCCAAAAAAGAGCGAATCTCTGGATGGGAGGATTCCTCGAGGAATTCCTTAAAACTCACGATCTGGCTGAATCCATCATCAAAGGAGAGACGCAGGGAGTATTCGCCTAAGTTTTCAGCGCCAACGATGTTGATGAAATCTTGGTTCATTTCAGTCGTGTTGTAATTTTTTCGGTCTGCACCGTCTTGTGCAATACAAAATACTCAATCCACTTCTGAACGATGTCTGCTGATTTGGCGGACACAAGTTCCTGAAAGATGCGAAGCTCCTTGTCATCTAGTAGAGGACGACCCTTTTGAGCCAAGTAGCGAATTTCGGTGACTTGGCCTTCTACCAAAATTAATTCAGCCCGACATTCCCTACCTTGGCATTTTCCGTGAACATGAACCGGATCATGCTCATTGGCATAGAAAAGGATCGTCAGTCCGAAATATTCGTACAGCTTTGGCATTCTGACCCTAGGCTGCGAGATACTGCTTGGTTACCCAGTCCTTGTAGGCGCCTGTGGTGATATTCTTCACCCAATCTTGATTGTCCAGGTACCACTGGACAGTTTTACGGATGCCGGTCTCGAAGGTCTCGGCAGGCCTCCAACCGAGCTCACGATTGATCTTGCTGGCATCGATCGCATAGCGGCGGTCATGGCCTGGGCGATCAGTGACATAGGTGATCTGCTCCGCGTAGCTCTTGCCATCTACTCGGGGTGAGAGCTCATCCAGGATTGCGCAAAGCGTGTGCACCACGTCGAGGTTCGGCTTCTCGTTCCAGCCCCCGACATTATAGGTCTCCCCGACCTTACCCGACTCCAGCACCCGGCGTATCGCGGAGGCATGATCCTTCACGTAGAGCCAGTCCCTCACCTGCTGGCCGTCGCCGTAGATTGGAAGAGGCTTGCCGGCCAGGGCATTGTGAATGACAAGTGGAATGAGCTTCTCGGGGAAATGGTAGGGGCCATAGTTGTTCGAGCAATTCGTCGTCAGGACCGGTAGGCCGTAGGTGTGATGATAGGCGCGTACGAGATGGTCAGAGGCCGCCTTACTGGCCGAGTACGGACTATTAGGCTCGTACTTCTTGGTCTCAGTGAATGCGGGATCAGTCGGTGATAGTGATCCATAGACCTCATCAGTGGAGACATGGAGGAATCGGAAGGCTCCCTTGGACTTATCGTTCAGGCCATTCCAGTAAGAGCGGGTGGCCTCGAGTAGTGTGAAGGTGCCAACAATGTTCGTCTCAATGAACTCCGCCGGCCCATGGATCGAGCGGTCGACATGCGACTCGGCGGCGAAGTTCACGATGGCCCGTGGTTGATGCTCGGCAAGGAGCTTGGCCACCAACGCCGCATCCCCGATATCTCCGCGGACGAAAATATGGCGGGGATTCCCCTCCAGCGAAGCTAGGCTCTCGAGATTTCCCGCATAGGTCAGCTTATCGAGATTGATGATGGAGTCGCCCTCACCCGCGATCCAATCGAGCACGAAGTTGGAGCCGATAAAACCGGCACCGCCGGTAACGAGAATCGTATTATTCATATAGAGATGATTTGAGGTGTTTAGGGCATGCTACCGCACTTGGCCAAAGCCGGCGGCAATGATCATAAAGACACAGACACTAGGTCGGAGAAGTCCAATCGTACGAAAGCGATACAATCTTTCATTCCATCATGAATTTCGCCAGATGACCACTCCGGAGACGGAGGGAATCCGGAAGCTTGATCTCGCGCAAAAAGGCGAAACTACAACAAGAATTCACAGGGATGAAGTAGATGAAAGGGATGCCGCCATTGGATAGTTGACCCCTCATCCCTTTAACTTACGCCTTCAGCCTTTAGACTTACGCCCTTCCTGACACCCACCATTCTCTCCATCTGGCAGGAGCCCACTTGGAGGGAAGGTAAAGCATAGCAGCGAGGGCCACAATCCAACTGAAAGCCCCTAAGGTCAAGCAAAGCGAGTACCAGCCTGGAGCTTTAAACTGGAAGACCACCTCATGCGAGCCAAACGGGACGTAGGTTGAGAGCAACGCGGCCTCGGCACGATGCACCTCAGTGGGCTTCCCATCGATCATCACGGTCCAGTCGGGATGATAAGCCTCCGAGACTACCAGCCAACCGGAGGCATTTGGCGGAAGTTGGTAGGTCATGCGCTGATAGTCGTCTATGCGGTTGCCCGTTAGAGGCACACGCGCGAAGGGCTGTCCTGACTTGCCCTGATACTGCCCCAGAAGTTCGATCTGGTTGGCGCCTTTGGCCATTCCGGCGAAGCCCGGCATCGATTGGTCGGGCGTGGCCATCTCCACCGTGGCGATGTTCTGATTCAGAAGCTGCAGGGTGGCTGGCGCCATCGCGTAACTGTCTGGAGGGAGGGCCACAAAGTCATGAGCCAGAAATGCAGGATAGAGAACTCCAGTATTTGCGAGAACGGCAAAGTAGCGATTCTCAAAGACCACCGGGTAAATCGAACGGAAAAAATCCTGCATCTGCTTCGGTGAGAATAGGTCCTCCTTATCAAGCAATATGTAAGCTACGCCAGCCACATTCATGTAGCTCCTCAACGAATCGCCCGATGCGTTGCCGGCCGCCTCCAAATAACGGACCCACTTAAGTTGGAAGTGGCGAAGCAGCGATTCGCTATCGATAGCACGTCCTGCCTTCTCGGGAAGTGTGAGATAGAAATAGCGGCCGCTGAGAGGATGCACACGTCCCCCGATAGGGGCTGTCTTCAGGAAGGCCGCGGCCTGATCATACTCCGTGAAGAGCTGGCGATCCATGCCGCGTGTCCAGTAAGCAGAGTGGATCGGGTAGAGCTCCACCAGCATCAGAAGACCCACCGCGATTGCAAGCGGCTTGCGCCATCCCTCGCTGATCACCTCCGTGAAGAGAATCCAGAGGGCCATCCCCACCGCGGCTGCGAGACAGCAGAATCCACCCACGCTCCAGAATGACTCTGGCGCGCGGATATCCTTGAAGAGCGGGAATAACTCGGCGATACGGAATACTGGCACCGCCAGTACGAACAGTGTGATCAAGGCGGGCCCCCATGTATTCTTAGAAAGCAATTGCGAAGCCGTCCGATAAATCAGCCACCCGATCCATATTAAGGAGAGCCAGAGAAGGGGGATCGAGGTATCTGGAATGCCTTGGGAGGTTTTGAGAGTATTGATATGCCCGAGGAGGATCCCATCTGGACCGGAGGCGAACCAGATCGAGAGCAACCAACATGCGGTCAGAATGAGGAACCAACGTCCCAGTTGAGTGGCTCGCCATACTGCGAGAGAGGAAAATGAGAGCGCAAAAGAGAGCGCTGCCAGCGGGATCAACCCGATCTGGAACATCTGCGCATCCCCCATCAGTTCTGGACTCCCGCGTGTCAGAAATCCCCAGAGATCGATCCAGAGTAGGGGAGTCTTGAACGCGTAGTGATGCTTCCAGCCATCGAGCGGATCAAAGAGGAATCCCGCCGCAAAGCCAAACTCTCTCGCTGCGGGAAGGAGGATCAGAATAGCAGCGGCACAGGCAACCAAAATACTCCAACCATACCCTATCAGCGCCTTCCTGCGATTGGGACGATTCAGGCGCAACACCTCCAATGTCCACAACAGGAACATCGGGGACATCACAACTGCGATCTTGGTGTAACTAAGGGATGCTGCGGAGGCCACCAAACCCAGAATCACGATCTCACGCGGAGAGGGCCTTTCGGCGATGACAAGAATACCTCGCAGAATCAGCGGAGTGAATACAAAGCAGAGTCCCACGACCCAATGTTCATAGATACCAACGGCCACATGGAAAGAGGGCAGTGTAATGTAGACTATTGATATCCAAGCTGCTATAGAGCGATTGGCTCCCAGGGTTCGTGCAAAAAACCACATCGAGAGGGCGCTTGCCGGGATGTAGGCAAGGATCGCAAGCTTTGCTGTCACCAAGGAACCCAAGAAAAAAAAGGGCTTCAGCAAAAATGCTAGTGGAAACCAACCGATGGCCATTGATCCATAGATCATGGCGCTGTGCCCCAGCATGAAATTCGGCGACCAACCGTTGACAGGAGCCCTTAAGATGTCCCAGAACTTTCCGGTATCACCAAAAAGCTCCTCTCGAGAAGGACTCTGGAAAAGCCAACCGACGCAGATGGTCAGGAAAAGGAGAATTCCGAGCCGTATCGGCCACTGGGAAAACTTATCGGCGGGAGGTTGGGAGTTATTCGAGGACATGGAAGAATCAGTGATTAGATGGAACTATTGGTGAGAAGGGATGAACCATAGAGGTCATGAAGAAAGACTCACAGGGATATAAGAGATCAAGGGGATTGATCGTAAACCGGCAAATCAATTTTTTCCACCCTTCGTGTTATCCATGCCTTCATGATAAAATCTGTTTCAGAAATTGATCCTCTCCTTTTCCACCACTAAGGGGCGCTTCAGCACCTGAGTGTAGATTGCTCCGATATACTCCCCGAGGATACCGATGAAAAAAAGCTGAACGGAGGCAAAGAAGAAAATGCCGATTACCAACGGTGCCGTGCCCACCGGGAAGCGGGACCAGAAAAGCAACTTGTAGGCAAGGTAGACCAGTGCCACCAGGAGGCTGAGAAGTGATGTGGCGAATCCAAGCATGGCCGCAAGGCGCAGGGGCACCTTGGAGTGACTGGTGAATCCCAGCATTGCGATGTCGTATAGTGTGTAAAAGTTATTCTTGCTGAACCCTCTCTTCCTCACGGGTTGCCTATAGACGATCCTCGACGTCTGGAAACCTGAATCGGCAACAAGGCCCCTGAAATAGGGGTAGGGATCGCCGAGTTTCCGCAGATAGTCCATGACCGCCCGGTCGTAGAGACCGAAACCGGTGAAGTTTTCGATTAACTCCGTGTCGGAAAGCTTCGTCACGACCCTGTAGTAAAGCCTCCTTGCGAGGAAAAACAGCGGGCTCTCGTCGCTCTGTTCCTTGACTCCCGCGACCACCTTGCTCCCCTCCTCCCATCGCGCCAAAAATTCAGGAATCAGCTCCGGCGGATCCTGAAGGTCCGAAACGAGCAGCATCACCGCATCACCCTCAGCCTGGAGAAGCGCATGATAAGGGGAGCGGATGTGCCCGAAATTGCGCGTATTGAAAATTACCTTCAGTCGCTTGTCGGCAGAGGCCATCGCCCGCAGCAACTCCCGACTGCGATCGGTCGAACAGTTATCGATCACGATGATCTCGCAATCATACTGGGGCAGTCCCGCCATCACCGTTCTCACCCGGCCAACAAACTCCTCAATATTACCCTCTTCGTTGTAACACCCGCTGACGATGCTGATTTTTTTTCTTTGATTCATTTTTTGCGAGTGTTTTCTCAAGTAGACTCCATTCCGACAGGCTTGGCATACGGCTCCATTTCTGAAATCGGCCGTCCAAACGCCATTTTGGGATAAACGTTCAATCGCTCCGAAACTTTTACCTCAAGAAGAAACGGAGCCGCCGTATCAGCCCAAAGTTGGGCCAATGCATCTTCCACTTGCGTGACTGCCTCGATTTGCAATGCACGAATACCATAAGCCTCGGCAACAGCCTTGAAAGAAGGCGCCGAATAACCCCACAGCGTTGATTGAACGCGCCCTTTAAAATACGCATCTTGAAACTGTCGGACCATGCCGTGACAACCGTTATTTATTACCACGATTTTGACTGACAAATTGTTTCTAAAAACTGTTTGCAACTCTTGGATATTCAACTGAAACCCCCCATCACCAGCTATCAAAATAGTCGGCTTGCCGGTTGCAAAAGTGGCTCCGATTGCAGCAGGAAGTCCAAAGCCCATGGCCCCCATCCCACCCGAAGTAAGAAATCGCTGATCAGCAGTAAGCTCAAGCGACTGGGCCGCCCACATTTGGTGCTGCCCAACATCTGCTACAAACGCTTTTGCACGTGACGAGCAAGTCGATAATTGATGCATAAAGACGTTGGGATTGATTCCTTCCACCCCTTTTAACTCATTCACATCGGGCCAAAGCACCCTCAATTCGAATATCTTTTTTACCCATTCAGGAAATCCCTGAGAGGGCGCCAAAGCATGCTCCGCCTCTTTTAAAAACGGCTCCAACTCACTTTCCAGCACCACGCAGTTTTTGACACGGTTGTTCATTTCCCCTCGCTCACAATCAATATGATAGATGGCTTTTGCCCCCTTAAAGTCATCCGTATTGGCGCCGGTTTGGCGCACATCAAGCCTGCTTCCGAGAACGAGCAAAAAATCACTCTCGCTTAGGACGGTGTTTGCCCAGCGGTTCCCGTAACTTCCAATAAGGCCTACCCTCAGGGGGTGACCATAAGGCAAGAGATCAACCCCCATCAGTGAGTGCACGACGGGAATCCCGAGCTTTTGGACCAGATTGCGAAATTCGGTGACGGCATTTCCTGAACGGACCCCCCCCCCTGCAAGAATTAGCGGTCGTTTTGCGACTTCGATGGCTGACATTAGTTTTTCGAAAAACCCTCGTTCACTGGACAGTTCAATTATCGGAAGATTTCCCTCAATTGGATGCAGTCTGGAAATATCCGTTACTTCCGCCCGTTGGATGTCCATCGGAATATCCAGCAAAACGGGACCGGGACGACCTGATGACGCAAGATCAAAAGCTTTCTCGAGTAGTTCAGGCAAATCATCAGGATTATTCACGAGCCAAGCCGCCTTCGTCACAGGAAGTGCCATGCTGACGATATCGGTCTCCTGAAAGCCTAGTTGCCGGATAGAGAGAGCCCCCTTCTGTTCGTGCCTATTGACCTGTCCAGTGATGAAAACCGCAGGAACCGAATCAAAATAGCAACTTCCTATCGCAGTCAGAAGGTTCGTGGCGCCCGGTCCACTAGTGGCCATGGCAACGCTCGGGGCTCCCGTCATACGCCCAAAACCCTCCACGGCAAAACCCACCCCCTGCTCATGGTGCATACTTACAATCTTGATATTTCCCTTCTGGTGGAGTGCGTCAACGAGGAATGTAATCATTCCTCCAATCAATTCAAAAACATGCGTCACCCGACGGCGCTCCAGATACAAAGCTATGTAATCAGCTGCATTCATTAGAAGTTTGCATTAATAACAATAAAAAGCATTTGGAGGGACGATTCAATGACTCCAACAACTAAAGGGCGGGCTTCTTTTTTTGAAGGATCAAGTAGCCGTTGAATTTGGCGACCGGATCGAACCGATCCATCATACGGGCACTATATACTGAATCCGGGAAGTAAGGGGAATGAGCTGCCTGGCTATTCACCGGGAAAAGCAGTAATTTCGTCAGAAAAGCACTCACTCCCTGCGAATAGGCATCCAGATTAATCGGGCCGGCCAACGGAGCAAAGACAGACTCCGGCGTCATGAGAAACTCATAGGCACTGCTCTCTATTACTTTCTGTTCAATCTGCGCAGGGGTAGCGGCCCCCTGGCTGTAGGCGTGGAAATAATGAGGGGGAAGGCACGGTTGGAGCAGGAGAAATCTGGCAAGCCAGAAGTTCCCTGCGTCTCCGCTTGTTAGCAGCATTGGTCCCTTTTTCGCAAACTTCAGGAGTTCCTCCGGGAAGGGTAGCACCTTGCTCCAGTGGAGGTTTTGGCCATTGGGACAGGATTCTTTCCACTCATCCCATTTAGCTTTCCAAGCATTTACCATCTCCGGGTTCTGGCGATAGAACCCATGCATCCCGATCGAGTTCATGTATTGGCCGTAATAGTGGCTCCAGTACGAGAACTGAAGGGCAACCACGAACATTGCTGCATACCATAGCGACCAGCGACGAAACCATGTTGCGCCCACTGCAGCAGTCGCGGGAAACATGATGATGATCGGGATCAACCCGTTGTAAAAGACATGTCCCGGATCCGCGCGCCCGAACGCGGCAGGGAGCAGCATTCCACCCGCCACTCCAAACGCCACTGCCAAGGGAGCCCTTTTTTCCGAGGAGTTGGAGAGAGAGGGAGCGATAAGTGCGGGTAGAATGAAAAGGGCCAGGCAGACTAGGGTCAGATTATGCAGGTTGGGATAAATCGGGAAGTTGCTCCCACCCGAGGCAAAGGCAAAGACGCTTAACAGATAGTCCGGAAAGATCCCGCAAATCGCTGCCGCCGCAACAAGTGCCCCAACAATGCAGGAACCCCCAATCCCAAACGACTGCGAGCGGTTCAGCAGCAGGATCAGTCCGTAAGATGCGACCGCTGCCGTCCCCGCAATTCCCATCTCCGGGGAGACGGCAAAGCAGAAGATCACCGCAAGCACTGAAGAAGCCACCGCTTTCATCAGAGTTCGCCACCCCCCTAATTTCTGACGCCGCACAACGGCATCCAGCAGGATCAGACTCACGGGTACGATCACAAAACGAAGCGGCGCGTACTGCAACCCCATGGAAAAACACCCCCACGAGATCAAGAGAAGCACCAAGGCGACTGCACGCCAGGTCTTGGGAAGCTCAAGCCGACGAAGAATCATGAATATGGCAACAAATCCCCCGCTTGTAAAAAGCGCTAGAATGATGGGGTAGGCCCGCTCGAAGCTCAGTCTCCCTCCGCTCAGTGACGAGAGCCAGTAAGGGAGATAAAGCGTTGCCGGCCCGTAATTAAACATGAAGTCCCGGTAAGGAACCCTCCCCAAGGCCAACAGATCGATGCCATAATAGAATCCACGGGATTCACACCAGGCAGGATCCACGAGATACCCTCCCCAGAAGAGAATCCAAGCACTCCACAAAATGCAGGCCGCAATCAGGATGCGGTATTCCGCCTTGGCCTCACTCCAACATGGGAAAAGCCGTGGCGACTCGGATAACCACTGGTAACCCTGGACTCGGCGACCACCAAAGTAACTGGCCGCGATCCCCAGAAAGATCGCGGCACCAAGGGCCAGGATGCCAACCTTATTGTTGAACCCGAAGGCATACGACTCGCCCGGCACAGGAACGCTTGATCCGCAGCACCAAGGAAGCCAAAAGACCCCGATTGCCGCGGTCACGACAGCGGCAATCCAGAGCAACGTTGCCCCCCTTTTTTGAAGAGGAGTTGTTTCTGAGGGCGAATATTTCAAGTCTGTATCATTCAGCCACAACCCTCCGAAAGCGACAAAAAAGCATGGATTTAAACCTGTCTTCCGCTAGCTTAAATGCTCTCTTATGAAAAAAGTCCTCGTCACCGGTGGAGCAGGCTACAAAGGCTGCATCCTTGTCCCGAAACTTCTCAAGGCCGGCTACTCAGTCGTTGTCTATGACTTGATGCTCTTCGGGGATGAAGGATTGTCCAAGCACCCGAATCTCACGGTGGTGAAGGGAGATATCCGCGATATCCCCGCCTACACAAAGGCCCTCGAAGGGTGCGACTCTGTGGTCCACATGGCCTGCATCTCGAACGATCCGAGCTTCGACCTCGATCCCTCACTCAGTCGCACCATCAACTACGAGTGCTTCGAGCCAATGGTCGTGGCCAGCAAGGAAGCGGGCGTAAAGCGCTTCATCTATGTCTCCACCAGCTCCGTGTACGGAGTCAGCGATGCACCCGAGGTGACCGAGGATCATCCCTTCGTCCCGCTCACCGATTACAACAAGTACAAGGGGATGTGCGAGCCACTCCTGCTCAAGCACCGCTCCCCCGGCTTTGTCACCGTGATCATCCGTCCAGCCACCGTCTGCGGATACTCTCCCCGCATGCGCTTCGACCTGACGGTCAATATCCTCACCAACCTTGCCGTCCACAAGGGCGTCATCACGGTCTTCGGAGGGACCCAGAAGCGCCCGAACGTCCACATCGAGGACATCACCGACCTCTATGTGGAACTTCTGAAGACACCGGCCGAACTCATCGATGGCGAGGCCTTCAATGCCGGCTACGAAAACCACACCGTGGCACAGCTTGCGGAGTTCGTCCGCAAGGTCGTGGAGGATGAGTATCCCGAGAAAGCCCCGATCAAGGTCGACACATCTGTCTCCAACGACAACCGCTCCTACCATGTCTCCTCGCGGAAGATCGCCGAGAAAATCGGATGGAAGCCCAAGCGCACCATCGAGGACGCCGTGCGTGATCTCTGCAGAGCCTTCAAGGAAGGTAAATTCCCGGACAGCATGACGAATGAAAATTACGTCAATGTCCGTACGGTCAAGGCTCTCGGCCTGAAATGAAGACTGCCGTCGTCACGGGCGGAGCCGGTTTTATCGGCAGCCACATGGTGGATCTCCTCCTCGGCGAGGGGTTCCGCGTCCATGTGATCGACAGCCTCGTGGGCGGCCGTCTTCAGAATCTGGAGCATCATAAGGGCAACGCCAACTTGGCGGTCGAAGTGAGGGATATCCGTGAGATCGAACCGGCCGATCCCCTCTTCAAGGGCGCCGAGTACGTCTTTCACTTCGCCGGCATCGGCGACATCGTCCCCTCGATCGAGCAGCCCGTGGACTACCTCTCCACCAATGTCATGGGGACGGTCAAGGTACTGGAAGCCGCACGCCACGCCGGCGCCCGCAAGCTCGTCTACGCCGCCTCCTCCTCCTGCTACGGCCTCGCGCAGGTACCGACACGCGAGGATGCCCCTCTACAGCCTCAGTATCCCTACGCATTGAGCAAATACATGGGGGAGGAAGCCGTCTTTCACTGGGGGAAAGTCTACAAACTTCCGGCCAACTCGATCCGCATCTTCAACGCCTACGGAATCCGATCGCGGACATCCGGCGCCTACGGGGCCGTCTTCGGCGTCTTCCTGGCCCAGAAGTTGGCCGGCAAGCCCTTCACTGTTGTAGGCGATGGCACCCAGACACGCGATTTCCTCTATGCCAGCGATGTGGCCAGGGGCTTCTATCTCGCGGCGACCACCGACAAGGTGAACCAAGTCTACAATGTCGGCGCGGGCTCACCGCAGTCGGTGAACCGTCTTGTCGAACTGCTCGGCGGCGGCGAGGTCATCCATCTTCCGAAGCGTCCGGGCGAACCCGACTGCACCTGGGCGGACATTTCCAAGATCCGTAGCGAACTCGGCTGGGAGCCCCTGATAAGCCTCGAGGAGGGCGTTGGCCGGATGCTCGCAAATATCGACTACTGGCGACAGGCACCCGTCTGGAACGAGCAGTCGATCGCCCAGGCCACCGAGCAGTGGTTCAAGTATCTCAAGAACTGAACGCATCGCGTTCACCCATGAATGAACTCCTCCCATAAAATCAAGAACCTCGAGGGCGCGGCCAAATCCTTAGAAGACGCCCGCAAAGAAGGAAAGAAGATCGTCCACTGCCACGGGGTCTTCGACCTACTGCACATCGGTCACCTGCGTCACTTTCAGGAGGCGAAGAAGATGGGTGATGTCCTCGTCATCACGATCACGCCGGACCGCTTCGTCAACAAGGGCCCTGGCCGCCCGGTCTTCACCGAAAGCCTGAGGGCGGAGGCCCTCGCCATGCTGGAGTTTGTCGATCATGTCGCGATCAACAACTGGCCCAGCGCCGTGGAGGTCATCCGATTGCTCAAGCCCGATCTCTACGTCAAGGGACCCGATTACAAGGATGCCGAGAAGGACATCAGCGGCGGCATCGGTTTGGAACAGCAGGCGGTGGAAGACGTTGGCGGCAAACTCGTCATCACCGATGACATCACCTTCAGTTCCTCCAATCTGCTCAACAAGCACTTCTCGAGCCACTCCAAGGAACTCAGTGACTATCTGGCGAGCTTTTCAAAACGGCACTCCATCGAGGAAGTCACCGGTTACCTCAAGGGAGCCAAGGATCTCAAGGTCCTCATCGTCGGGGAAACAATTATCGACGAGTACTCCTATTGCGAAACGATGGGAAAATCGGGTAAGGAACCCATCCTAGCGGCGCGACTCCTGCGGACCGAACGCTTTGCAGGCGGCGTCTTGGCGGCGGCCAATCACCTCGCCTCCTTTTGCGACCATGTTGATCTTCTGACCTTTCTCGGATCGGAGAACTCCCATGAGGAGTTCGTGCGCTCCCATCTGGATCCCAAGATCAAGCCAACCTTCATCCATCTTCCCGGCGAACCAACCATCGTGAAGCGACGCTTCGTGGAGAACTACCCATTCCAGAAGATGTTTGAGGTCTACGAGATCACCGACAAGGAGATCCACAAGGAGGGATCCCGGAAACTCCGCGACACCCTGGAAAAGACCCTCGGCAACTACGACCTCGTACTGGCTCTCGACTATGGTCACGGGATGCTCGACACTCAGGCGGTCCATGTTCTCACGGAGAAGTCCCGCTTCCTGGCGGTGAATACTCAGATCAATGCCCACAATAGAGGCTTCAACACGATCTCGAAATATCCTCGCGCGGATTACATCTGCGTCTCGGAGAACGAAATCCGTCTCGACCGCCGCACACGACAGAAGGATCTCAAGGAACTCACTCAACAGGTTGCGGAGCAACTCACCGCATCCAGTGTCACGATCACCAGAGGCTCTCAGGGAAGCCTCTGCTACGATGGCGGCAATGGCTTTATCGAGGTGCCCGCTTTCACCAGTCATATCGTCGACCGCGTCGGCGCCGGCGATGCCGTTTTCGCAGTCACCTCTCTTTGCATCGCCCAGAAAGCCCCCATCGAAATCATCGGCTTCACCGCCAACATCGTCGGCTCCCATGCCGTCTCGATGGTGGCGAATCAGCGACCAGTCGACCGCATTTCATTGATGAAGCATATCGAGACGTTGTTAAAGTAACCCCCACTCCCATGCTTACCCAATACCTTGATGAACTGAACCGCCTTTTCCAAGGCATGGAAATCAGTAATGCGAATGGCGCCTCTCTCGCCACCGACGACGGGGCGCGTGCGGCCGTTGCCCTGATCGAGGAAAGCAAACGAATGAACTGCAAGGCCATGGTCGTTGGCAACGGTGGTAGCGCAGCGATCGCCAGCCATACCCAGAATGATTTCTGTAAGGCGGTGGGCATGCGTAGCCTGGTCTTCACCGAACAACCTCTCCTAACCGCACTCTCCAACGATGAGAGTTACCAGAGCGCCTATGAATCCCTCGTCAGACTCTGGGCGGTGGAGGGAGACCTCCTCGTGGCCATCAGCAGTTCGGGGCGCTCGGAAAACATCCTGCGTGCCGTGAAGGCGGCAAAAGCCGCGGGATGCAAGGTGATCACCATGTCGGGATTCGGAGCGGATAACCCACTGCGCCGGACTGGAGATGTGAACTTCTACATTCCCTCGGGGGATTACGGCCCGGTCGAGATCGCACACGCCGCCCTGGCCCAGTTCCTCACGGATGCTGTCAAAATCCAGTGACAGGTGCCCGAAAGAATCCTCATCGGCGTTGATTTGGACAACACGCTGGCGTGTTATGACGAGGTTTTTCGCCGAATCGCCCTCCAAGAGGGGTTGATCGGAGAGAAGACGCCTTCAAGCAAAGAGCGGATCCGCGATTCCATTCGTCTCCTGCCCAACGGGGAAAGGCTCTGGACACGCTTACAGGCGATCGTCTACGGCCCCAGTATGAACCAGGCCACCCTCTTCGAGGGAGCCTCCGATTTTTTAAAATCCTGTGCAAAGAATCAAGTGCGCACCGTGATTGTAAGCCACAAGACACGAACCGCGAGACTCGACGACAAGGAAGTCAACCTGAGAGAGGCGGCTTTGGATTGGCTGAAACAGAGTGGATTTTTCAGCGAGTTGGGCATCCAAAACAACGACGTCTTCTTCGAATCAACCCGCGTGGAGAAAATTACTCGCATCCGAGATCTCGAGTGCACCCACTTTATCGACGACCTGACGGATGTCTTTGCCGAGGAGTCCTTTCCCAAGGAGATCCAGAAATTCCTTTTTTCTCCTCATGCCCCCCATGGCTCCTCCTCCACACTTGAGAATGTGCATCCCTGCAGGAGTTGGGCCGAACTCCACTCCCTTTTCTTCCCATGACAGTGGAGAGCGAACTGCAGGAGCGTATCCGAGGCCTTCTCCGGCACAACCTTGGGAAAGAAGCCGTCTCCTTTGAAAGACTCAAGGGGGGGCGCAACAGCAGGGTGGTACGGGTCAATTGCCACGATGGATCTGTCTTTGCTGCGAAGGCCTATTTCCAGTCGCCTTCAGATCCCCGGGACAGGATGGGATGCGAATACCGAGCTCTGGCCTTTCTGAAGGAGGAAGGCATCCATCAAGTTGCCACCCCGCTCTGCAATGATCCGGAGCAGAAGATAGCGGTCTACGAATTCGTTTCGGGCGATCCCGTGCACGGGGGAGTCGTCGGCAATGTGGAGATTGATCAGGCTGTCGCCTTTCTTGCGGCACTAAGGAAATTGGCAACTCCCGAAAAGGCTGAGCATTTCGGCTCGGCATCCGAAGCCTGCTTCTCCATCAGGGAGATTCTGCGAAACGTGGAAGAACGATTTGAACGGCTAGAGAAAGCAGCTCTTCAAAAGCCCTTCCTCGCCTCATTTCTGGAACGTGAACTCTCCCCATTTCGTGCCGAGGCGGAGGATTGGCTGGGTCGTTTTTGTCGGGAGAAGGGTTTGTCCATTGACCAAGAGATCCCTGTTTCAGCGCGAACACTCAGCCCATCGGATTTTGGGTTTCACAATGCCTTGAAACTGCCGGATGGGGGCCTTGTTTTCCTCGATTTTGAATATTTCGGCTGGGATGACCCCGCCAAAACAGTTTCCGACTTTCTCCTGCATCCCGGCATGGAGTTGTCGCAGGAGTCCCGCCAGCGCTTCTTTGCGGGGATGATGAATGCCTTTACCGACATTGAGGGGCTGGCCGACAGGGCGCGGGCCGTCTATCCGCTGTTCGGGCTAAAATGGTGCGCCATCCTCCTCAACGAGTTTACTCGCGAGCATAATGAGCGTAGGATTTTCGCAACTGGGTCGGCCGACTCCCCACAGGAAGCCATCCAACTCGAAAAAGCCAAGCGCATGCTCGGCATCATCTCCAGCGATCTCCATGAATTCCCTTTCCACCCCTGAGTCGATCCCGCTCGACGCACGCTCCAAGGAGCTGCGCAGGATCATCGTGCAGACGCTCGGCGCCGGCAAGCGGGGCCATGTCGGCGCGGCTTTCTCCGTGATCGAGATCCTGCGGGTCCTCTATGATGACGTACTCAGGGTCGATCCGAAGAATCCCCTCTGGCCCGACCGCGACCGATGCATTCTGAGCAAAGGCCACAGCTGCCTTGCTCTCTACGCACTGCTTGCAGACAAGGGGTTTTTCCCGAAAGAGGAACTCTTGAAGTTCTGTGCAAGCGACGGGATCCTTGGAGGCCATCCCGAATACGGCAAGGTTCCCGGAGTCGAGGCATCGACCGGCAGCCTCGGTCACGGCTTTTCCTTTGGTGTCGGCTTTTCCCTCGCGGCTAAGCTCGACGGCAAGCATCACAAGGTTTTCGTGGTACTCGGTGACGGGGAGTGCAGCGAGGGAACGATCTGGGAAGCCGCCCTCTCCGCTTCCAAGCACAGGCTCGATAACCTGACCATTCTCGTCGATTACAATAAGCAGCAAACCTACGGGACGATCGAGGAAGTCCAGGGTCTCGAGCCTTTTGCCGACAAGTGGGCCTCCTTTGGATTTGCCGTCAGGGAGATCAATGGCCATGACACCGGGGAGATCCTCTCCGTGCTCGGCAGCACACCGTTTGAATCCGGAAAGCCGAATGCCATTATCTGCCACACGGTCAAGGGCAAGGGCGTGAGCTTCACGGAAAAGAACCTCGCCTGGCATCACAAGGCCAAGATCACCGATGCCGAGGTGGGTGCCCTCATGTCCGAACTGGAGTCCTGATCATGCGCAAGACCTCGCTCGATATGGTTTACGAACTGGCGAAGCGCGACCCGCGCGTCGTCTTCATCGGTTCGGATCTGGGCCCCGATACCCTCAAGAACCTCAAGACCGAGTTCCCGCGTCAGTTCCTCATGGAGGGTGTCAGCGAGGCCAACATCGTCACCATGGCCGCCGGGATGGCTATGGAGGGGAAGATCCCCTACATCAACACGATCGCGACGTTCCTCTCACGGCGTTGCTTCGAGCAGATCGTGCTGGATCTCGGCCTCCATAACACGAAGGTGCGCCTCATCGCCAGCGGGGGAGGCATGGTCTATGCACCGCTCGGGCCGACCCATTTGGCGACCGATGACATCGCGATCCTCCGTGCCGTGCCGAACATGACCATTATCGCCCCTGCGGATGCGGATGAGATGCGGCGCCTTATGCTCCAGACCGTGGAGATCGACGGGCCAATCTACATCCGCCTCGGCAAGGGAGGCGACCCCATCGTCAGCAGGGATGATCTGCCCTGCCACATTGGCAAAGCGATCCCCATGAGGGAGGGGAACGACGCCCTCTTGATCACCACCGGCATCTGCTTACAGGTTACCCTCGCTGCCGCTGAAGCCCTCGCCGCAAAAGGGATTCGCTCCTGCGTCCTTCACCTCCACACCATCAAACCACTCGACAAGGAGGCCATCCTCTCCAGGGCCCTGACCAGCCCTGTGATCGTGACCATCGAGGAACACACCGTGATCGGAGGCTTGGGCAGTGCCGTCGCGGAACTCCTCGCCGAAGCCGACTTCGATCAACCCAAGCGCTTCAGGCGCATCGGTATTCCCGATGTCTTTCCTGACCAATATGGCTCCCAAGCCAGCCTGATGGCTCGCTACGGAATCACCTCGGAAAAGGTTGTCGAAACTGTTGCGAAGCTCGCAGACAGAAGCTAACGTACGCACTTTCCTTAGTTCAACCTTACCTGACCAATCATGAGCCAGCTTAGAAATTTCGTCACCTCCCTCCACCAGAGCACCAAGCGCGATGTCCTCGCACGCATGGTTGATGACAAGGTCAACTGCATGCTCAAGGCCAAGGAGTACGAGCAGGATTACTGGGATGGCGATCGCCGATTCGGCTACGGAGGCTACAAGTACCTCCCCGGACGCTGGAAGCCGGTGGCCCAGGCGCTTATCGACACCTACGGACTCAAGGCCGGTTCCCGCGTGCTTGATGTCGGCTGCGGAAAGGGATTCCTCCTCTACGAGATGCAGCAGATCGAGCCGGGCTTGGAACTCGTCGGCTTCGACATCTCCAAGCACGGACTTGCAAGCGCCCCGGCAGACCTCAAAGCCAATCTCTTCAACTACCGCGCCCAGGACGCCTACCCTTTCGGTGACGACGAGTTCGACCTCGTGATCTCGCTGGGTTGCCTGCACAACCTGCGCATCTTTGAACTCAAGACCGCCCTCACCGAGATCGAGCGTGTCGGCAAACAGGGCTACATCATGCTCGAGAGCTACCGCAACGAGCAGGAACTCTTCAATGTCCAGTGCTGGGCCCTCACCTGCGAATCCTTCTTCGACACCGCCGAGTGGATCTGGCTCTACAGGCACTTCGGTTACACCGGTGACTACGAGTTCATCTACTTTGAGTAAGTGAAAACCCGGGCCGCTATTCTCACGGAGCTGAACACTCCGCTCGTCATCGACGAAATTGACATCCCGAAGCTCGACGTCGGGCAGGTACTCGTGCAGGTCCACTGCAGTGGCATCTGCGGGGCCCAGCTCGGCGAAATCTCGGGGGCCAAGGGTCCCGACAAGTTTCTCCCTCACCTCATGGGTCACGAGGGTGGAGCCGTGGTGCTGGAGATCGGCCCCGGTGTGACTCAGGTAAAGCCCGGCGACCGGGTCTGCA
>Ga0194059_1000523_pt1 | contig 17984 bp, 16 predicted proteins | sample SepL6211m_MetaG_FD_163426 | JGI IMG/M metagenome (GOLD analysis project Ga0194059, IMG submission 163426) | Anoxic zone freshwater microbial communities from boreal shield lake in IISD Experimental Lakes Area, Ontario, Canada - Sep2016-L626-11m | ecosystem: Environmental > Aquatic > Freshwater >... | reverse complement strand
CGTCTAAAGAGATCTGCTTACTTAGCTGCCTTGACTGGCGGAGTTGGCTTTGCACCAAGGGCTGCAATTGCAGCGGTGTGAGTTGCCCGTGCAGCTGTCATTGCAGCTTTAAAAGTTTCGTGTGCAGCCTTCTTTGCTTCTGGAGTTGTTGCAGCTGCAATTGCTGTATCAAGTGCTGTCTTTGCAGTTGTGTGGGCAGCTCTCATTGCATCATCGGCCGCTTTGTGGCCTGCGCGATATGTTGCAACAGCTGGGTTCGGTGTGTGTGCCTTGGCTGACGCGGATGGCGCAGGTGTTGCAGTATCTGCAGCAACTGCTGTTCCAGTGCTTGCAAGTAAACCTGCTGCGACTAATAGTGCGACATTCTTTGGTGAAATGAAATTCATGTGTATCTCCCTTTATCTAGTTCGTATGGGGAAAGTATGCGGATTGAGGTTGTGGATTCACTGTGCATCGACCGTGCTGCACTATGGAAAGCAGAAAAGCCCCGCTCATCTCTGAACGGGGCTCCTTGTGAAGCTTCTGTGAATAATTCACTAGCGTGAATTACTTGCTGTCATCTGGCCCAGCTGTTGTCTTCTGGATCTGCATTAAGAATTCGACGTTGGACTTGGTGCCCTTCATCTTCTCTAGCAACAGTTCAAGAGCTGCTTGTGGTTCGAGTGCATGAAGCACGCGACGAAGCTTCCAGACAATATTGAGTTCTTCAGCTCCCATAAGGATTTCTTCCTTACGTGTACCTGATGCAACAACATTGACTGCAGGGAAGATGCGCTTATCAGCCATACGGCGATCAAGGATGAGCTCCATATTTCCAGTTCCCTTGAACTCTTCGAAGATAACTTCATCCATACGAGATCCTGTATCAACAAGTGCTGTTGCAAGAATGGTGAGTGATCCGCCATCTTCAATGTTACGAGCTGCACCGAAGAACTTCTTAGGTGGATAGAGAGCTGCTGAATCAACACCACCAGAAAGGATGCGGCCTGATGCAGGAGCTGCGATGTTATATGCGCGACCTAAGCGAGTAATCGAATCGAGTAGAACAACTACATCGTGGCCCATTTCAACCAGACGCTTTGCGCGCTCGATTGCAAGCTCTGCAATTGTTGTGTGATCTTCTGCAGGACGGTCGAAAGTTGAAGCGATGACTTCACCCTTCACGCTGCGCTGCATATCGGTCACTTCTTCTGGACGCTCGTCAACGAGAACAACCATCAAGTGACACTCAGGGTTATTAGTGGTGATTGCGTTGGCAATCGCTTGCAAGACCATTGTCTTACCAGCCTTCGGAGGCGAAACGATAAGTCCGCGCTGGCCTTTGCCAATAGGTGCAATTAAATCGATGACGCGAGTTGTCAGAATATTTGGCTCTGTCTCAAGGCGTAGACGCTCTTGCGGATAGAGAGGAACGAGCTTTCCAAATTCAACACGTCCACGTGCTTCTTCAAATGGCATTCCGTTGATTGTTTCAAGGGTAATAAGTGGGTTGTACTTCTGACGAGTCTCGCCTTCGCGCGCTTGGCGAACCTGACCTGTCACAACATCGCCCTTACGAAGACCGTACTTACGTACCTGTCCCTGGGAAACATAGACATCGTTAGGGCCAGGAAGGTATCCACCTGTACGAATAAATGAGTAGTTATCCATGATGTCGACGAGGCCACCGACTGGGACCAAAACATCATCTTCACCGATGACTGGCTCGCGCTCTTCGCGGTTTCCACGATCACGGCCTGCGCGGTCACGTCCACGATTGCGGTCACGTCCACGATTGCGGCCACCACGGTCATCGCGATCATTGCTATTGCGATCTGGTGATGGACCGTTATCTGATGAATCTTCTTCATCGTCGCCCTCATCGGATGCGTTATCTGAATTCTTGCGATCTGAATTAGCACTGTCTCGGTTGCTCTTCTTAGCGTTGCGCGCTTCGCGGCGCGCTTCGCGCTCAGCCTTTGCCGCTTCGCGATTTGATGCCTGGAGATCTGCGATAGCTGTAACGAGATCATCCTTCTTAAGCTTTGTTGCACCATCGATACCGAGCTGCGACGCAACTTCCTTTAACTTAGGAAGGGTCATGCTGGAAAGCTCAGGACTGCTAGAGCGAACTGGTTCTGTTGTTGTCATGTATTTCTTTTCACTTTGGGGCTGACCATATGAGTAAAGCCCTGGGATTTATGTTCTTGATTTTTACTACTTGGATTTATCAATTCTTCTTTGTTGACCCTTAACTTACGGGGCATGAACTGATGACAAAACTATAGCAGGGTGGCTCCACGGCTAGCAATTTCGAGAGATTTACCCTCAAATTTAGCTCCACCTGCGCGTGAAAGCTGTGTGGTTTCGTCATCACCCTCAGTATGAAGTGCAAGAACAGTGGGACCTGCTCCCGATACAAAAGCTGCCAATCCGGCGGCACGTAGCATTGTCATCAGCGCAAAGGATGCGGGCATCGCTTCTTGTCGATATGACTGATGCAAGAAATCTTCAGTTGCCGCAAAGAGTAAATCTGGTCGAATCGTAATTGCTTGTGTCATGAGCGCTGCATTGACGCTATTGCGTTGTGCATCCGCAAAGGGAATCGAATCAGGCAACATTGTGCGTGCCTTCTTTGTTGCAAGCGCTGTTGATGGGATAAATGCCATCACTTTGATACGTGGGTCGACAGGCAAGTGAATTGCATGGGCGACTGCTTTACCTTTTTCAAGATCTTGCCACGCAATTGTGGCTCCACCAAAGAGGGCGGCCGCAACATTGTCAGGGTGGCCTTCCATCTCATTCGCAAGATTAAGAAGTGTTTCATCGCTCATCTTGTCTGTGCCAGTGAGTACAAGTGAACGTGCAAGCACAAGTCCACCAATAATCGCCGATGCTGAAGAGCCAAGCCCACGTCCATGAGGAATCACATTAAGAGCGCGAACAGCGAGACCTTTTGGTCTTCCGCCAAGATAATCAAAACCTTTATACATCGCCTTTACAAGTAAGTTCTTATCGGTGCGTGGAACTTCATCGGCGCCTTCACCTGTTACATCAATGTCAAGGCCACCTTCATCAAGAATTTGTGCAACGTAACGGTCATACATTCCAAAAGCTAGACCAAATGAATCAAAGCCAGGTCCGAGGTTTGCAGAAGTTGCAGGCACCTGAACCTGAATAGGGTTGGCTTTAAATGTTGGTTTGGCCATGGCGCAATTGTTTCGCTAGTTCTTCACTAAGCCAAGAGCTTTAGCTGCAGCATCTGCATTAACGGGGACGACTACAGGATCTGATGCACCCTCGAGCGCCCACGGAATATCTTTCAAGCCATTACCAGTACATGTAATAACGATTGTCTTATCTTTCGGTAGCTTGCCAGCGTTCTTATATTTGATAAGCCCAGCAAGGCCAGCTGCAGATGATGGTTCGCAGAAGATTCCTTCACGGGATGCAAGTAAGTGATAGGCAGCAAGAATTTCTTCATCTGTTACTGAATCAATAAGTCCACCTGACTCATCGCGCGCAGCAATCGCTTGATCCCATGAAGCGGGATTTCCAATACGAATCGCAGTTGCAATTGTCTCGGGCTTTGCAACGGGCTTACCTGTCACAAGAGGTGCAGCACCTGCTGCTTGAAATCCCCACATCTGAGGCAACTGCTTCGAAATTTTATCCTTGCGGTATTCGTTATAACCCTTCCAATATGCGGTGATATTTCCAGCATTACCGACAGGCATAGCGTGAATATCGGGTGCATCACCCAGCATGTCGACAACTTCAAAGGCTGCAGTTTTCTGACCTTCGATGCGATATGGATTGACAGAGTTAACTAGCGAGACTGGATAGTGCTCAGATAGATCGCGGGCAAGTACTAAACAATCATCAAAGTTTCCATCAACCTGCAGCAACTTTGCGCCATGCACAACTGCTTGCGCCAATTTACCCAAGGCAATCTTGCCTTCCGGAATAAGAACTGCCGGAATCATTCCAGCTTTGACTGCATAAGCAGCAGCTGCCGCAGATGTATTTCCTGTAGATGCGCAGATAACTGCCTTTGCGCCATCTTCAGCAGCTTTTGAGATCGCCATTGTCATACCGCGATCTTTAAATGAACCAGTTGGATTAATTCCTTCAAACTTTACCCAGACATTATTACCCAGCATTTCCGAAATTACACATGCATAGATGAGAGGTGTTCCACCTTCGCGCAATGTGATGACTGGTGTCTTGGCAGAAACAGGCAAGCGATCGCGATATTCCTCGATTACTCCGCGCCATTGATGCGCACCAGTTTTTTTGGAGAAGATACCCATTACGAAATCGCACCTTCTACGCGGATAACGCTAGAAATCTTTGTGACCATCGGCATCTTCTTCAGCGCCTCCACGGTTGCCTTAAGTTCGCCTTCTGTTGCGCGGTGGGTAACGATGATCAGTTCAGCATCTTGATGGCGGCCATTTTGATCAACAGTCTGAATTGATACGCCTTGATCAGCAAATACCTTTGCAATTGCAGCGAGAACACCTGATTTATCTTCTACTTCTAGGCGAATCAGGAACTTTGTCTTTGTTGTTTCAATAGGTGCGATATCGCGATCTGCATAATCTGTTTCGCGTTGGCCAATCGAATTCAGCGCAATGTGGCGAGAGACCGCAACGATGTCACCCAGGATTGCAGATGCAGTTGGTTGTCCCCCAGCACCACGACCGTAGAACATCAAAGGCCCCGCAGACTCTGCTTCAATAAAGACTGCGTTAAAGGCATCACGAACTGAGGCAAGCGGGTGGCTCTTATCAATCATCACTGGGTGCACGCGTACTGAAATTTCATCTGCTGGTGTCAACTCTGCGATCGCCAGTAACTTAATAACGTGATCCATTGATTTAGCAATAGATACATCTTCAAGAGTGATCTTTGAAATACCTTCGCGATAGACGTCATCGACAGTTACGCGTGTATGAAATGCAAGCCCGGAAAGAATTGCTGCCTTGGCGGCTGCATCAAATCCTTCAATATCTGCTGTTGGATCTGCTTCGGCAAAGCCAAGTGCCTGTGCTTCTTTGAGGACATCATCAAATTCGCGATTATCTTCATGCATCTTGGTAAGAATGTAATTTGTTGTACCGTTGACGATTCCCATCAAACGAGTAACGAAGTCACCCGCGAGTGAATCGCGCAGCGGACGAATAATTGGAATTGCACCTGCAACAGCTGCCTCATAGTAAATATCTTCACCCTTTGCATAGGCTGCAGTAAATAAATCTGCGCCATGGCTAGCAAGAAGCGCCTTGTTGGCAGTCACAATAGATTTGCGGTTATTAATCGCTGTCATCGCAAGTTCGCGAGCAGGTTCGATGCCACCCATCACTTCAACGATCAAATCGATATCTGGATCGTTGACGATAGAAAATGGATCGGTTGTAAAGAGCGCGGGGTTAAGACCTGGATAATCCTTGAGAGTGCGCACTGCAATGCGAGTGAGTTCAATCTTCACACCGGCGCGAGTAGAGAGTTCGGCTGTATCTTCGAGGAGTAAGCGGGCTACCTGGCTTCCGACAACGCCGCAGCCGAGCATGCCAACGCGAACTGGTTTATCTGCGGGGCTCATAAACCTATTCTTTCACATCAAGTGAGAGCAGGTCTGCCTCATTTTCACGACGGACAATTACGCGGGCTTTTCCATCTTTTACTGCAACAACTGGTGGTCGTGGGACATGGTTGTAATTGCTCGCCATACTGCGGCCATATGCACCTGTTGCTGGAGTCGCAAGAAGATCCCCCGGGGCAATATCAGAAGGCAATTGAATTTCATTAATAAGAATGTCCCCTGTTTCGCAATGTTTTCCAACAACACGTGTCAAGGCAAGGGGTGCGGCTGATGCACGTTGAGCAATCACTGCGGTGTATTCGGCGTCATAGATTGCAGTGCGTGCGTTATCGCTCATACCGCCATCGACAGAGACGTACTTTCGTACCTTTCCGCCTTCGATGACAACATCTTTAACCGTTCCCACTTCATACAAGGTAAACATCGCTGGTCCAACAATGTTGCGACCTGGTTCGAGGGATACAACTGGAATATCAAGGTTGTAGGTAGCACATGCCTTCTTTACTGCGGCATGAATTGCTGGAAGAACATCAGCTGGTTCAACTGTGACATCGCCATTGATATAGGCAATTCCGAAGCCACCACCGAGATCGAGTTCAGGAAGTTGTGTGCCGTAGGCATCGCGATATTTCGCCATAAAACCAAGAAGTCGATCTGTTGCAATCTCATGGGCTTCTGCGCCAAAGATCTGCGAACCGATGTGGCAATGAACACCGCGCAGTTCGAGTTGCGGATGGTCAGCTAGCGCCTCGACGGCAGCCCACGCTGCCCCTGATGCAATCGAGAAACCAAATTTCACATCTTCATGTGCAGTCGAAATCTTCTCGTGGGTATGCGCTTCGATTCCGGGAGTAAGGCGGAGCATCACTGATTGACGAACTCCGTGCTTCTTCGCGGCTGCTGCAACGCGTTCAATCTCAAAGAGCGAATCCATCACAATTGTCTTTACACCAACTGATACTGCGCGATCAATCTCAGCAACTGATTTATTGTTGCCATGAAATTCAATCTTGGCAGGGTTAATTCCTCCCGCTAGCGCAGCGGCAAGTTCTCCCCCAGTGCAGACATCGATTCCGATGCCGATATCTGCAATCCATTGTGCAACAGCGGTACAAATAAATGATTTCGCTGCGTAGTAGATAGTTCCAGCGTGTGTGCCAAATTGAGAGTCTAAGCCATCGCGCCAGGCGATTGCGCGCGAACGATAGGCATCCTCGTCGAGGAAGAATGTTGGTGTTCCAAACTCTTTCGCTAACCGCGCAGCAGGAATTCCTGAAAGGTTGAGTGTTCCGCCTGTAAGAGTTGAGTTCTTTGACCACATATTCGTTGCCATCGTTACATCCGATCCGGTGCAGATACACCTAGGAGGTCAAGGCCATTTGCAAGTACCTGCATTGTTGCAGCGCAGAGCGCAGCACGTGCTGAATGAATCGGTGCAATGGGTTCGTCGCCCAATGGAATAATGCGACAATCTGCATAGAAGCCGTGATAAACCCCAGCCAACTCTTCAAGATAGCGAGCGACGCGGTGCGGTTCGCGAAATTGTGCAGCGCTTGCAACGACGCGTGGATATTCAGCTAAAGAACCAAGAAGTTCATTTTCGCGATCATGCGTCAGGTGCGCTGAATCGAATGACGTTAAGTCGGATGAAATACCGAGTTCCTGCGAATTGCGAAGCACGCCGGCGATACGGGCATGCGCATATTGCACGTAGTAGACAGGGTTCTCATTGGTATTGCGGCGAAGTACATCTATATCCATCACCATCGGAGTATCAACGGGGTAGCGAATAAGTGTGTAGCGCGCAGCATCAACGCCAACTTTTTCAACCAACTCTTCGAGAGTAATAATTGTTCCAGCGCGCTTGGAAAGCTTTAGTTCCTCGCCGCCTTCCATGATCTTTACCAACTGCCCAATCATGATTTCCACGTTGTAATTAGCATCATCGCCGGCACATGCAGCAGTGGCTTTGAGGCGATGGATATATCCATGGTGATCTGCGCCCAACATATAGATACAGATATCGGCGCCGCGTTCGCGCTTATTGATGTAATAAGCAGTATCTGATGCGAAGTATGTGAGGTCGCCATCTTCTTTGAGAATGACGCGATCTTTATCGTCACCGAAATCGGTTGTGCGAAGCCACACTGCGCCATCTAATTCAAAGACATGGCCCTGTGCGCGAAGTTTCTCGACAGCATGTTCGACTGCACCAGATTCGTGGAGCGAGCGCTCAGAGAACCAGACATCGAAATGAGTCTGAAAAGTTTCCAGAACTTTCTGCTGCGCAGCTAATTGAACTTTGTAGGCAGCTTCGCGAAACTCTTCACTCGTTGTAATTTTTGGATTCTCTGCAACAACTTCCTTAGCAAGATCTGCAATGTAATTTCCTTGGTACCCATCTTTAGGTATTGGCGTACCTTGCGCAGCCGCCTGTACCGATTGACCAAAGAGATCCATCTGGCGACCGCGATCATTGATATAGAACTCGCGTGTGACCTGCGCACCTGCGGCGCTCAGAACCCGACCGAGTGAATCACCAACTGCCGCCCACCGCGTATGTCCTAAATGCAACGGACCCGTTGGGTTGGCGCTAATAAATTCGAGGTTGATCTGTACACCTGCGAGCGCGACTCCTCGGCCGTATTCATATCTATTGGTAAGAATGGTGCGCACAAGTTCTGCTTGATTGGCGCGATCTAACGTAATGTTGATAAAACCGGGGCCAGCGATATCGACCTTGGTAACTCCTGCAATGGATGCAATTGCGCTCTGCAGAATCGTTGCAATCTCTCGAGGGCTCTTCCCAGCCGCCTTCGCCAATTGCAGCGCAACAGAGGTGGCGTAATCGCCATGATCGCGATTCTTGGGCCGCTCGAGAACGATGCTGACAGGGGGTTGGCCCTGCAAATCCCCCCTCGAAAATGCCGCAGCGACAGCAGCCTGGATATCGGCTGCAAGCTGATCGGCAAGGCTAGGCATGGAGCAAGGTTACCCGCTTAAGCGTGCGTAATGACGCCCATATATCAGCCAACCGTTATCAAATCGTTAGGCTACAAATTCGCCATTTCATGAGTGCTGCTATTACCGTTGCTTCACCCGTCGGGACCACAAACAGGAATGAAAAATCTTCTTTCTGGGTCTGCGACTTTTCGAAAGGTCACAACACATATGACAAAGCGTCGTAACGCAGTAGCAGCAGTTCTTGCAACAGCTGCACTTGCACTCACAGGCTTCGTTGCTGCTCCATCAGCTTCAGCTGCTGGCACACAGGTTGGCGTAATCCTTCCTGATGCTGCTTCATCAGCTCGCTGGGAAACAGCAGACCGTCCATTCCTTGCAGCAGCATTCAAGGCAGCTGGAGTTACAGCTGACATTCAGAATGCAAATGGCGACAAGGCAAAGTTCGCAACAATCGCAGATCAGATGCTCGCAAAGGGCGTCAAGGTCTTGATCATGGCTGGACTTGATTCACCATCAACAGCTGCTATCCAGGCAAAGGCTGCAAAGGCTGGCGTTAAGACAATCGATTACGATCGTCTGACACTTGCAGGATCAGCTTCATACTACGTTTCATTCGATAACGTTGCAGTTGGTAAGCTTCAGGGACAAGGCATCAAGGATTGCCTCGATAAGGCTGGCAAGAAGACAGCTTCAATCGTTTACTTGAACGGTTCACCAACAGATAACAACGCAACACTTTTCAAGCAGGGTTATGACTCTGTTCTTCGTCCATCAATCAAGTCAGGTGCTTACAAGCTCGTTGACGATCAGGCTGTTCCAGATTGGGACAACGCTAAGGGTGGAGTTATCTTCGAACAGCAGCTCACAAAGGCAGGCGGAAAGCTTGATGCAGTTGTATCAGCTAACGAAGGTCTTGGACTTGCAGCAGTTGCAGTTCTTAAGAAGAACAAGCTCAACGGCAAGGTATGCGTATCAGGTCAGGATGCAACAGCAGACGGACTTGCAGCGATCCTTACTGGTGACCTTTCAAACACTGTTTACAAGGCTGTAAAGCAGGAAGCAAACGGAGCTGCTGATCTTGCAATTGCATTGATCAAGGGCACAAAGGTTGCAAATGCAACAGGAAAGACAAACGATGGAAAGCGTGATGTTCCATCAGTTCTTCTTGTACCAGTTGGAATCACAAAGGCTAACGTCAAGGTTGTCATCGCTGATGGCTTCCAGACACGTGCTGCTGTTTGTAAGATTGCAACAGAAGCTGTTTGTAAGGCAAACGGTATCTAATTCATTAGATTCCATAAGCTCTACATAGCTTTTAATAGCTAACGCTTAAGAATCCGGTTCGGGGATTTCCCCGGACCGGATTCTTGTTAGTAGGATAAGAAAATAGCAATATTCCGTTTATCGAGAGGCGCTCATGAGCACACCGTTGCTTTCGCTCAAAGGAATTAATAAATCCTTTGGTCCAGTCCATGTATTGAAAGATGTTAACTTCGATATCTACCCAGGACAGGTCACCGCTCTCGTTGGAGATAACGGTGCAGGTAAATCCACTCTCATTAAATGCATTGCAGGTATCTACACCCCTGAAAGCGGAGATTTCATCTTCGATGGCAACAACGTCACAATCGATGGACCTCGAGCTGCCACTGCGCTTGGAATTGAAATTGTGTATCAAGATTTAGCTCTCTGCGACAACCTCGACATTGTTCATAATATGTTCCTGGGTCGTGAAGAGAAGAAGGGCATCACCCTTAACGAAACCTCGATGGAGTCACTCGCACGCAAAACTCTGGATGGACTCAATGTCCGTACAGTGAAATCAATCCGACAGACCGTTGCATCTCTGTCAGGCGGACAACGTCAGACCGTTGCGATCGCTCGTGCGGTACTGTGGAATTCAAAGGTAGTAGTGCTTGATGAGCCAACAGCAGCACTTGGCGTTGCGCAAACTGAGCAGGTCCTAAATCTCGTACGTCGCCTGGCCGACAATGGGCTTGCTGTTGTTCTTATCAGCCACAATCTCATCGATATCTTCCAGGTAGCTGACAATATTGCAGCTCTCTATCTTGGAAATATGGCAGCACAAGTAAAGAAGTCAGATGTCACAACAAACCAAGTTATCGAATTGATCACTACTGGTAAATCTGAAGGAGTGACAAAGTAATGGCTACTCAATCTGTCTTAGAGAAAGAGACTCTCAAGGGAGCAGCCTCTAACTACCTTTCTCGCGTCAAAGCTGGCGACATCGGTTCACTTCCCGCTGTATTAGGACTTGTTTCACTCGTTGCAGTATTTGGCGCAATGTCAGAGTTCTTCCTTACCAATCGCAACTTTGCAAATTTGCTCACACAGGCGGCTCCAGTGATGGTGATTGCTATGGGCCTTGTCTTTGTTCTTCTGCTCGGCGAAATTGATCTCTCTGCAGGGTATGCATCAGGTGTATGTGGTGCTGTTCTCGTACTTCTTGTTACCAATCATGGATGGAGCTGGTACTCAGCGCTCGGCGCAAGTATCGCCGTTGGCGGAGTTCTCGGAACCCTCATCGGAACTCTGGTCTCCAGACTTGGAATTCCATCGTTCGTTGTTACATTGGCTGCATTCCTAGCATTCCAAGGCGTACTTCTCCTGCTTGCTGGTGAAGGTGGAACAATTCCTATCGCCGATAAGACAATCTTGGCTGTAGAAAATAGCAATCTCACACCAAACCAAGGTTGGATTTTGTGGGCCGTAACATCGGCGCTCTATGTATTGAGTGGACTCAATCGAATCAACTCTCGTCGCAAGGCTGGGCTCGTTGTTGAATTAACGCAGCTCTGGGCGATGAAAACAGGTGCTCTTCTTATTATCACCGGTGGTGCTGTCTATACCCTCAATCAAGAACGTGGATTATCTGCCGCAAATAGCACCAAGGGCGTTCCCTTTGTTGCTCCGCTTATTCTCGCTATTTTGGTTGTTGGTACCTTTGTTTTATCTAAGACTGCTTTCGGCCGACACATCTATGCAGTCGGCGGTAACGCTGAAGCCGCACGACGTGCCGGTATCAATGTAAAGCGGGTACGTACAATCGCCTTCGTTCTCTGTTCCGCACTTGCATCGATTGCAGGAATGCTCTTTGCATCTCGCATGAATTCAATCTCTCCATCAACCGGTGGATCTTCCACACTTCTCTATGCAGTAGGTGCCGCTGTCATCGGTGGCGTCTCACTCTTCGGTGGTAAAGGTCGCATGCGCGATGCAATTCTCGGAGGGCTTGTTGTAGCTGTTATTGATAACGGAATGGGTCTGCTTGGTTATGGCGCTGGAATTCAATACCTCGTCACTGGCGCAGTTCTCTTGGTATCTGCAGGCGTCGATGCAATTTCACGTCGTGGAGCCTTAGCTAACTAATCAATAGGTACTTTGCAAGCATGGATTTGTTGCATCAGCGAAAGGCGCGTAGCCTTAGCGTCATGCAACTCCAGCGGGAGTGGTGAAATGGCAGACACGCAAGTCTTAGGAACTTGTGCTCCGGCGTGCGGGTTCAAGTCCCGCCTCCCGCACCAGAAGTAGACGGTCAAGAAAGATTAACGATGGCAAAGCAATCTCCAGCCAAGATAAAGAAGCTCCGTGGCGAAGCTATGCGTGCAGCGGCTGCTCGAAAAGCAGAGCGCGCACAGAGTAGAGATACATCTGCGCAAGGTGATGCCGATCTCGATGCCTATGCCGCAGTCGATGGCGTCTGGCGCGAACTTGGACTGGCTGCACCAGCACGTCGAGCCCTCATCGATGAGGGGTATTACAAACTCAGCGACCTTCGTAAGACCTCACTCGATGCCATTAAAGACCTGCACGGAATGGGTCCCAATGCGATCCGCATCATCATCTCTGCAATGAAGAAAGCTGATCTCTCACTCCGGAAGTAAGCGCCTGCAAGTCATTTGCAGATGAGAAATACCGGCGATTTTTATTATCAATTTCCTTCAGTTAATATTTCCCACGTTCACGAGTTCTACGTACTAGCCCCGGCTTAGTAGACGGCAACCCTCCACCGCGGTGGGGTGCTCCGGGTGACGAACAGGTCAGTTAACTGGCAAGCGCGAATTTCAAAGCTGAATACATCGCACTCGCTAATAACTGACATCTACTGCGATGGAGATATACATGTCTAACAATTGGTCATTTGAAACCCTGCAGATACATGCAGGACAAACTGCAGATCCGACAACAGGTGCACGAGCACTTCCGTTGTATCAGACAACTGCTTATGAATTCCGCGATACAACCCATGCTGCAAACCTCTTTGGTTTAGCTGAACTTGGCAATATCTATACCCGCATCATGAATCCAACTCAGGATGCTGTCGAGCAACGTCTGGCAGCTCTCGAAGGTGGCGTTGCCGCGCTGTTAGTTGCATCAGGTTCTGCGGCAACTACGTACTCAATCCTCAATGTTGCAGAAGCTGGCGATCACATCGTCTCTAGTCCAAGCTTGTATGGTGGAACCTATAACTTATTCCACTACACACTTCCTAAGTTCGGCATCGAGGTCACATTCGTTGATGATCCGGGTGACCCAGAGTCATGGAAGAAGGCTGTCAAGCCAAATACAAAGGCGTTCTTCGGCGAGACGATTGCGAACCCAAAGAATGAGATTCTGGATATTAAAACTATTGCAGATATCGCTCACTCAGTTGGCGTTCCACTGATTGTTGATAACACGGTTGCAACTCCCTACCTGATCAAGCCAATTGAGTATGGAGCAGATGTTGTTGTTCACTCAGCTACTAAGTTCTTGTCAGGACATGGAAACGCTGTCGTAGGTGCAATTGTTGATGCAGGTAAGTTTGATTACGCACAACATCAAGATCGCTTCCCTGGTTTTAATAAGCCAGACCCTAGCTACCATGGCTTGGTCTTCTCACAGGCGCTCGGAGTTGGCTCTGCATTCGGCGCGAACTTGTCCTATATCTTCAAAATTCGCTTACAGTTACTTCGCGATATCGGGGCTGCAGTATCGCCATTTAACGCATGGTTACTTGCACAAGGCCTTGAAACTCTCTCGCTACGTATGGATCGCCATATCGAAAATGCGAAGGCAGTTGCTACGTGGCTGGAGGCGCATCCAGATGTTGAGAAGGTGAACTATGCAGCTCTGAAATCATCACCCTGGAATGCACTTGCTACCCAGTATGCCCCTAAGGGACCTGGCGCAGTATTGTCATTCGAACTTAAGGGTGGCATTGAAGCGGGCAAGAAGTTCGTTGAATCTCTCGAACTCTTTAGCCATGTTGCCAATATCGGTGATGTTCGTTCGCTCGTTATTCATCCTGCAACGACAACACACTCACAGCTATCTCCAGAGGAGCAGCTGGCTGCTGGCGTAACTCCAGGGCTTGTTCGCTTAAGTCTTGGCCTAGAAAATATCATAGACATCAAGGCAGATCTGGAAGCAGGTTTTACAACTGCTCGGGGTTAAGCGTTAATTGATAAAACTATAAATAACGAGAAGGCCGCCAACAGTGATCACAATTGCTGTGGCGGCTTTTTTGTTGAGAAAATCTTTTCCAACGCTTGTAAATGTAGCTGCGAGAAGTAGCGCGCCCGGAAGAATCAAGAGCAGGCTGTGCGCAAGCACTGATGATTTACCTGTCTGATATCGCAGATTAATAAGACCAACTGCAAGAAGAAGGTAGCCACCCATACGAAAATTATTGATGCGCTGCATGTTCATAGTGCGATAGTAAAGCAGAAGGGCGCCGGTTACCCGACGCCCTTCCGTTAATTACTTATTAACTTTGTAAGTTAATTAGTGATCTGCTGGCATACCTTCTGCGTGTGACTTCATGCGTGCGATCTTCAAAATTGTAAGACCGAATACGCACTTCGCGAGAATATCTGCAACGGTGTAACCAACCTGCACACCTACGAATGAACCTGCTGTTGGAGCACCATTCATTCCGAGGATGTATGAGATTGGGTAAACGCCCCATGTAGCAACGAGAAGCAGACGAAGACGTCCGATTGTCTCTGCTACGCCAGCTGGCTGGCGATCAAGTGACTTTCCAAGCTCTACGAAGAGTACGTAAAGGATGTAGATGAATGGGATTGTTGAAAGAACACCGTAAAGGACCTGTGTGTTCTTCACTGTTGAAATCTGTCCTGGGTAACCAAGCGCGATCATTGCAGCTGATGCTGGAACTAGGCGTGTGATAAGTGAACGTGAAACTTCCTTAGCAAGTGCCAATACTGCAATAACTTCTACGAGTAGAAGTGGCACTGTGAGAAGCCAGTCAACATAACGATATGCCTCGTTAAATGCACCTTGGTCTCCACCAAGCTTTACTGCGTGGTCCATTGAAGCTTCAGAGAATGAGTTGAAGATTCTGAAGTAGTGGTAGCCAGCAATGAATGTAACCATTGATGACATCACTAGAGCATTGCGGTACTTAGGCAGAACGCGTGACTGTGATACCAAGGTATAGACAGTGCAAGCGAGCATTGAAATCAAACCAAATGAGAAAATGTTATAAACAATGTTCCACTGGTTGTTGTCGAGTGTTACTGACATGTAGTAAGCCTCCATGAGTGCTATCTCAGTGCCAACCATTCGGTTGGCACGGCCGGAAATCCATGAAGTCCTCGAGGAGCCTCAGTGATGACTGACACTCGAATTGTGAACTACTTGCAAGAGTTTTGCACTCACCTACGAGACTTTTTTTAACTTTTTTTCGACTTGCGTGAGCGTAAATTGCCCCTAGAATCGGACATTTTGCTCCGATGGGTACCCTTACCAAGTGATAAACCAACTACGAGAACTGCGTGGCTACAAGGGCTTTTCAAGCCTGGCCTTCTCGCGCTTCATCTCCAATGTTGGCAATGGCGTCTCTCCCATCGCCCTTGCCTACGGCGTCTTAAGCCTTCCTCACGCCACAGGTAGGGACCTCTCGATAGTGATGGCGGCGCGCTTTGTGCCACTACTGGCCTTCATGCTCTTCGGTGGCGTCATCGCAGATCGGTTCCAGCGCAATCGTCTCGTCGGTGGAAGTGACATGCTCGGAAGTTTCTTGGCCGCAACCAGTGCCATCTCACTCATCGCAGGTTTCTCCAGCGTTTGGTTGCTGGCACTCATGGGTGGACTCTTTGGAATTCTCAACGCCATCTGGTGGCCCGCAATGTCGGGTGTACTTCCTGAAATATTGCCAAAAGAGAAGCTACAAGAAGGAAATGCTGTCATCGGTTTAATGACAAATATTGGTTACATCATCGGAACTCTCGGTGGCGGAATTCTTGTATCAACTGTCGGATCTGGATGGGGATTGCTCGTTGATGCAACCTCCTTCTTCATCGCAGGTGCCATCGTCTGGAATCTGCCACTGATTGGAAAGATTAAAGAGAAGAGTCCAGGAATCATTCATGATCTGATTGTCGGGTGGAGAGAATTTATTTCCCGCAGCTGGGTTATTACGATGGTGATCTCATTCTCACTGATCAATATGGCATTTGAATCTATGCTCTCAGTTTTAGGGCCACTTAACTTTAGTAATCCAACTTCCGGTCCAAGAGAATGGTCCTATAACTTAGCTGGCCTGACCGTAGGAATGTTGCTCGGTGGCATCTGGGTATTAAAAGTCAAGATTGGCCGACCGCTCTATCTCTCGATGGTTCTGATCGCCTTTTCTGTAGTCTGGGATTTTGCTCTCGCCTTTGATTACTCACTCCCCCTCACAGTGATTGCCTCAATCTTCTCTGGAATCAGCGTTGAAGTCTTTATGGTCACCTGGAGTACCTCGCTACAAAGCCATGTTCCCGAGGAGTCATATTCACGGGTGAATTCATATGACGCGCTGGGTTCGTATGGAATTGCACCTCTTGGGATCGTTGCAGCTGGCCCACTTGCAATGCACTTTGGTGTCAATTCAATTCTCTTCGCAACGGGGGCAATTACGCTGATTGCCTCAGTGGCCTCGCTGCTCGTTCCCTCTGTCAGAAACTTGCGAAACGATTAGGCTTGCGGATATGAGTACGGATCCGATTCAAGCCCCACCAAAATTGCGTGGCTGGTTTCATCTCGGTGCAACGCCTGTCGTTATTATCGCGTCTCTTGTTTTATTTATCCTAAGTCGTGAATCTTTTAAATTTGCAGTTGCTCTCTACTCCATTACCGCCATCATGCTCTTTAGCGTCTCCGCTGTGTACCACCGCGTTCCTTGGGTTCCGGCTAAGAAGAAGATTTGGCGCCGATGGGATCACGCGAATATCAATCTCTTAATTGCTGGTTCATACACACCATTCGCAGTTGCACTTCTTAATAACCACGATCGCGATGTCTTACTAGCGGTGGTATGGACAGGCGCGCTCTTGGGCGTTGCGCTGCGAGTTTTCTGGGTTGGTGCACCTCGATGGCTCTACGTTGCAAATTATTTACTACTCGGATGGGTTGCGGTGATCTACACACCTCAGCTCTATAAAGAGGGTGGTCTTTGGGTGTTACTTCCCATCATCATTGGTGGCCTGCTCTACTCAATCGGTGCAATCTTCTATGCGCTCAAACTGCCTGGCCGATATGCCAAGTACTTCGGCTTCCATGAGCTCTTCCATATCTGTGTGCTCGCCGCATGGATTTCGCAGTATCTAGCGGTCTCTATCGCCATTTACCGAAAGTAGCCTGATGCCCTAATCTTGGGCTCTATATATTCGAGATCGATGGAGAGTTCACACCATGGCAGAGAAGAAGTTTCGTAGCTGGGTAGGTTTTCGCGAAGAAGAAGAGCGCGCACCTATAGCTAACCCTGTCGACCGAATCCGCGAACTCGAATCACAATTAGCAGATCTTCGCTCACGTCGCGACATCACCGGCCTAAGCCGTGAAGAGTTTGAAATCCTCGCAACTGAAACTGCGATGTCGATGATCAAATCGGCACAAGCTCGTGAAGCAAAGGCGCATTCGACTGCCGACAGACTCATCGCTGAGACAACTCGCAGCGCAAAAGACACACTTGAAGGCGCTGAAAATAAGGCGCGCAGCATCCTGGCAGGAGCTGAATCTCGTGGTCGCAAATACATTTCAACTGCCGAATTAGAAGCTGCCGAACTTGTCCGCGATGCCAGCCGCCAAGGTGATTCCATTATCGATGCAAAGCGTCGCGATGCTTCGGCTCTGACAACCGCTGCTCGTCGCGAGGCTGAGACTGTCATCTCTGCGGCCGCAGAGAACGTTAACGAATATCAAGCATGGCTCGCAGATATCCTCGCTGAATCAGAGCGTCTCTATCGCAGCCAGTCATCTGCACTCACAGCTGCTGAGAGTGCAATTGCACAATCTCGCGAGAAGCTAGATTCATCATTTGCTCGCTTAGCAAAGATGCAGCAAGTCGTAGATAACTCACTCAATGCAGATGGCACCGTCAAGAAGTCTGCGCCCATACGAGTAGAGAGCAAGCGCACACATACCG
>Ga0194059_1000522_pt1 | contig 17990 bp, 15 predicted proteins | sample SepL6211m_MetaG_FD_163426 | JGI IMG/M metagenome (GOLD analysis project Ga0194059, IMG submission 163426) | Anoxic zone freshwater microbial communities from boreal shield lake in IISD Experimental Lakes Area, Ontario, Canada - Sep2016-L626-11m | ecosystem: Environmental > Aquatic > Freshwater >... | reverse complement strand
ATATTATATAAAAATTATGCTATAATTATTGTGATATAAAAACATAAAAAAATAAATATGGATAAGTGGCTACGAATAAAGCAACGTGTTTCTGACGAATTTAATCTCAGGAAACAAGCGGATGAACTTGGGATTAGCATTTGGCAAACTCCAAGTTTCTTGTTTATTGGAATGGGCATTATTATCGTGGCTGCAATGACTGGAATATATGTTGTTTCTACAAGTTATAATTCACCGGAGGTTGTTGTTGTTAGTGAGTCATTGGTTGTCGTGCTTCTTTTGATTGTTGGAAACTCTATAATCAGAACTGTTGAGGAGGTTGCAAAATCGAATAAAATGAAATCAGAGTTTGTTTCCATTGCTTCACATCAGCTCAAGACTCCTATTTCTGAATTGAAGTGGCAAGTTGAATTATTACTTTCAAAATTTTCCACAGGCTTAAGCGAAAAACAAAAGGAAATCATAAATGAAGTTGCACATTCTGGCGATAAGATGGGAAGATTGATAAATGATTTGTTGGATGTTGCCAGAATTGATCAGGGACAATTGGCACTCATTAATGAAAAAATGAATTTTTGCACCATGGTTGATGATGCTGTCAAAAATATTCAAGTTATTGCCAAGGCTGCAGATGTCGATATTAGTGTCACTTGTAATTTGAAAAAATTGGAAATCGTTGTTGATAGACGAAGAATTGGAGTTGTACTTGATAATCTTATTTCTAATGCTATTAAGTACATTGATGGCAAAGGAAAAGTTGATGTGCTTGTTGAAAATATTGATGGATTCGCTCAATTTTGCATTAGGGATAATGGAGTTGGAATTCCGAGAAGTGATCAGGCTGGAATTTTTCAAAAATTTTTCAGAAGCAATAACTCAATTAAAAATGAAACTGACGGAACTGGACTAGGATTGTATATTGCCAAGAATATAGTTGAACAATCGGGAGGTAAATTGTGGTTTAAGTCAATTGAAAATGTTGGAAGTGAGTTTTATTTTTCTTTGCCATTAGTTCCGGCAGAAAAAAAAGGTCTTGTCGATTTAAAATAATAAGTAAACCTTGTAAGCATACGAATTAATTTAAAGTTTTTTCGTATTGAATACAATAAATAAGTATGGCTAATAAAAAGTTATTAATAATTGAGGACGATCTTGTTTTGCAGCGCGCACTTCAAGAGTTTCTTTCGGCTGAGGGTTTTGATGTGCAGTGTGCTAGTGATGGTGAAGTTGGCGCTAGTAAAGCATTGAGTGAGGATCCAGATTTGATTCTGCTTGATATTGTTCTTCCAAAGAAAGATGGATATGCGGTCCTAACTGAAGTTAGATCAAGTGAAAATGCAAAACACATTCCCATTGTTCTGCTAACAAATCTCGGCAGTATTTCAGATGTTGAAAAAGCTTTAGAATTGGGTGCTACAACATATTTAGTAAAAGCTGACTATAAGCTTGAAGAAATAACAGCTAAAATAAAGGATATTTTAAAAATGAAATAGGTTTAGTTTGCGTAATAGATGAGCGTAAGAGCAATACAAAATACAAAAATAAAACAAAATGCGAATTGAAAACAAACAATTAAAAGATTTTATTCTTGATTCGAATTTGCTTGATGAGAAAATAGTAAATGAGAATTTTAAGTTGGCCCTTGATAATAACCAAAAGCTTGGTGATTTATTGTTGGAGAAAAAAATAATGAGTGAAGTTGAACTTCGAAAACTTTATTCATATATTTTAGGTATACCATTTGTCAATTTAGAGAAAGAACAAATTGCTGCTGATATTTTGCAGATTATTCCAGAGGCGATTGCGAAAAAATATGGAATTGTGGCTTTTGAAAAAAATGGAAATGATTTGAAAGTTGCCATGAGGGATCCTGAAGATTTGCAAACGATTGATTTTATCAAGAAAAAAACAGGATTAAAGATTATTCCATGTCTTACCAATGAAGAAAGTATCAGTGAAATACTTAAGCAATATGAAAAAAGTCTTAAGGCGGAGTTTGGTGATATTATAAGTGATAGTGCTGAGGATGTTTCGAAAGATGTGAATGATGGGGATTTGGAAAAAATAGCTCAAGATCTTCCAATAATTAAAATCGTTGATACGTTGCTGAAGCATGCTATTTTGCAATCAGCCAGTGATATTCATATTGAGCCATGCGAAAAAGAAGTGCTTGTGCGTTATCGCATTGATGGTGTTTTGCACGATGCTATGACACTTCCAAAGCAGGTTTTGGATGGCTTGGTGGCCAGGATTAAGGTTCTTTCTAATTTGAAATTGGATGAACATAGGTTGCCTCAAGATGGACGATTTAAGATTGAAAAAGAAGGGTATAAAATTTCTTTTCGTGTAAGCATGCTTCCTGTTTTTGAGGGTGAAAAAATCGTTATGCGTCTTTTGGATGAGACTTCCAAAGGTTTGACTCTTGAAAAGATGGGACTAAATGGAAATGCTTTAGAGATTGTACATAAGCACATAAAACGCCCAAATGGAATGGTTTTGGTTACTGGTCCAACTGGCAGCGGAAAAACGACCACACTTTATACTATTATGGATATTTTAAATACTCCAGAGGTTAATATTAGTACTGTGGAAGACCCAGTTGAATATAGAATGCCAAGAATTAATCAAACACAGACAAATGCTAAAATAGGTATGACATTTGCAGCGGCTCTGAGAAGTCTTCTGCGTCAAGATCCAGACATTATTCTTATTGGTGAAATTCGAGACGGTGAAACCATGCAAATTGCAGTTGAGGCTGCCATGACAGGACATCTTGTGCTTTCTACTTTGCATACAAATAGTGCTGCTGGAACATTGCCACGACTTTTGGATATGGGAGCTGAAGCCTTTTTGGTTGCGTCAACGGTCAACGTTATTATTGGACAACGTTTGGTTAGAAAATTATGCAATGAATGTAAGAAGCCTTATAAGCTTGATGAAAAAGAAATAGAAGTACTTGGAAACACATTTAAAATGGAGGAAGTACTTAAGATGCTAAGAAATGCTCCAGAAGTTAAAGGCGTTATTGATTCAAAGACTACATTGAAAGATATTGATTTTTATAAACCTGTGGGATGTGATAAATGTAATAATGAGGGTTATAAGGGACGTTTGGGAATTTATGAGGTTTTGGAAATGACGCAAGAAATTGGAAAGTTGATAACATCTAATGCTTCATCTGATGATATTGAAAAAAATGCCAGGGAACATGGAATGAGAACAATGGGCGAGGATGGATTTATTAAAACAGTCCAGGGTGTTACGTCGATTGAGGAAGTTATGAGAGTAACTAAAGAATAATAAACAGGTTTTTAGGCATTAGGAATTAGCTTTTTAGAAAATGCAAAATTTCTTCAATTCTCAAGCTGAGAAGCTAAAAAGCTAAAGCCCGATAAGCTAAAATTATGCCGAAATATATTTATACTGCCAAAAATTATAGTGGTGAAACCAAGGGCGGTGAAGCAGAAGCCTTGAATGAAAAAAATCTTGCCCAGCAACTCAGGGGCGAAGGTTTTTTGATGACCTCGATCTCACTTGTTAAGGAGGCTGATCAAAACAGTGTTAGTGTAAAATTTCTCGATAGATTTCAAACTGTTCCACTCAAAGAAAAAATGGTTTTTGCAAGAAATCTTAGTGTTATGGTTGCTTCAGGACTAACTGTTTCGCGTGCGGTTAATAATCTTGCCCTTCAAACAGAAAATAAAGTTTTCAATAAGATCTTACTTGATATTTATGATGAGCTTCAAACTGGAAAATCATTAAGTGACGGATTGGCAAAATATCCAAATGTTTTTGATGAGCTCTTTATTAATATGGTTAAAGTTGGAGAGACTGCTGGGAATTTGGATGAGGTTTTAAAAATCATTTCAGTTCAATTGGAGAAAGAAAATGACCTTAAAGGAAAGGTTAAGGGGGCAATGATATATCCAGCTGTTATTTTAACTGTTATGTTTGTTATTGGTATAATAATGTTAACTTTTGTTTTACCAAAAATGCTGGGAGTTTTTAAAGATATGAATGCCAAATTGCCAATGATGACACAAGTAATTGTTGATCTTAGTGATTTACTTAGAAATAATGGGTTAATTTTGATTATTGGATTTATTGGCTTTGTAATTTTTATGCAATATTTCCTTAAGCAGGAAATTGGCAAGAAGGCTTTAGGCTTTGTTGCTATACATGTTCCAATATTTAGTCCAATAGTAAAGCAGGTCAACTGCGCTCGTTTTGCCAGAATTTATAGTTCATTGCTAAAGAGTGGTGTGGGATCAGTTGAAGCAATAAAAATTATTGCAAATACTTTGACAAACTATTATTACAAAAAGGCTCTTTTGGATAGCACTAATGAAATTCAGAGTGGTGTGAGTTTGAGTAAAATTTTAGCTGACAATAAATCAATCTTTCCTATAATGGTTTCGCAAATTGTTCAGGTTGGGGAAGAAACCGGAAAGACAGAAATAGTACTTCTGCAATTAGCTGAATTCTATGAAGATGAAGTTGATCAGGTAACTAAGAATATGTCTGCTATTATTGAGCCAGTATTAATGGTTATTATTGGAGCAGCGGTTGGTTTTTTTGCTGTTGCAATGCTTATGCCAATGTATAGTTTAATGGATAATGTTAAATAGTATTTTGAGAGTTATTTTTTATGTTCAATGTTAAAAATAAAATTTTTAGAGGTGGATTTTCCTTGGTTGAAGTTTTGATTGTGATGTTTATTGTCTCAATTGTTTTTACAACTTTTTATACAACGGCAACACTTGGAACGAGATATATCATTGAATCAAAAAATAGACTTGGCGCAGTGGCATTTTTAAATGGTAAGGTTGAAATTATTAGGAATCTTAAATATGACGATGTTGGAATTGTTGGCGGTATTCCAAATGGTAAAATTATTCAAAATGAAGATGTTACTGCCAATGGAAGATCTTTTCACGTTAGAAATATTGTTGAATATGTCGATGATTCTTTGGATGGTCAGTTTCCTGCTGATACAATTCCAAATGATTATAAAATCGTGAAAGTAATTGTTTCTTGGAAAGATACAAGTGGTGCTAATCAAGAAATATCTTCTATTGGTCGCTTTGTTCCGGCTGGACTCGAAACAAGTGCTGGAGGAGCGCCATTGGCTATTAATGTTAAGGATAGTAGCGGCAATGCTATTAAGCAGGCAAATGTTCATATTGTTAACAATGCTGTTGTCCCAGTCTTGAACTTTACAGTTCAAACTGATGATGTTGGTCACATCATGCTTCCTGCTGCTCCAGCATCTCTTGGTGGTTATCAAATATCTGTTTCAAAGGAGGGATATGAAACAGTTCAAACACAGGTTTCTCCTTCATTGGACTATCAAAATAATCCATATACACCGATCTATACTTTTGGATCTGTATTATTGAATACCTTGAATATGTATGATTATATTGAAGATAAGCTTGCAAAGATAACTATTAAGGCTACAGATTATAAGAATGTTCCAATTGGCAATATTGCTTTTAAGTTGGATGGTGGTAAGGTTTTAGGTCTCAATGCATCAGCACAAAATGTTTATAATGTTCATGAATCTGGCGTTACTGATTCTATTACTGGGCAAAAAGAATATCCTGCAATTAGCCCTGGAAATTATGATGTTGTGTTAACGGCTAATGCACAATATGAATTTGCTGATTATTTGCCAAAGGTCTCACCGTTGGTAGTTGTCCCTGGCAGTGAAGCAATATATGAGATTAAATTGGCGGATAAGAATATTAATGGAATTCTTCTTAATGTTATTGATAGTGTTTCCAATCTTCCAATTCCTGATGCAAAAATTTCTCTTAAGGATGTTTCAAGTAATGATGTTTTCACAGAGAAACCAGTTTCTGTTAATGGTATTTTATATTATCCGGATGCTGAGACACTACTACCTTTAGGCTCTTATACATTGAAAGTTGAAGCAATCAATTATACAACCAAGGAAATTGCAATTAACGTAAATAAATTAACAAAACAGGAAGTTAAGTTGATTAAGAATTGATATGCAAAAATATAAGACAAGAGTATTATTAGGATTTACCTTGATTGAAACCTTGGTTGCATTGGCTATTTTCACATTGGGAATGCAGGCAACAGTTTTAGTGTTCGCAAGAACAATAAAGAGCAAGTCATATTCTATGGAGATGGGGAAAGCTTCATTTGTCGTTTCTAGGAGTATGGGTGATTTGATTGGGTATATTAGAAGGGCCAGGCAATCAGATGATGGCGCTTTTCCAATTGTTTCAGCCAATGAAAATGATCTTGTTTTGTATTCTGATTATGACAAGGATGGAATCACTGAAAGATTGCATATGTATTTAATTGGAGGAAAAGTCTATCTTGGAACGCGTAAGCCATCATCAACAATGCCAAAGGTATATGCTGCTGGCGATGCCGATACTCAAGAATTAGCATCGCAAATTGTAAATACTGCCAGTGACCCAATGTTTTCTTATTATAATAAAGATTATCCTCAGGATACTATTAATAATCCGGTTGCTGTTCCAGCGGATGTTTCACAGATTAGATTGGTTAGAATATTATTGAAAATAAATATTGATCCAAATAAAGCGCCAGATAATATAGTGCAGGAGTCATTTGTAGAATTAAGAAATTTAAATGATTATGATAGGATTTATTAAATCTTCAAACAAAAAAATAAAAACCAAAAAAGGCAGTATTTTGGCCTATGTTTTAGTTATGGTTGTTGTGGTTGCAATTACTATGACATCTTTGCTTACATATATAACTTCTCAAGTTAGCTTTAGTAAGGATAGGGTAGAAAGGGAGAAAGCTTTTCAGATTGCTGAGGCTGGAGCTTATTATTATCGTTGGTACTTGGCACATAAAATAGCAGGAAAAACAGCTGAACAGATTAAAACTTTTTGGCAAAGCGGTAATCCTCTTGGTGTTGCTGCTCCAGTTCAGATTGAATATAGAGACCCGGAAGGTGGTCCAATAGGAATGTATGAACTTAGCGTTACTAGGCCAGCTTCTGGTTCTACTATTGTAGCGGTGAGATCAACAGGTTGGACATATAAAAAACCATCAGCAAAAAGAATTGTGCAGGTTAGATTCAGGCGTCCATCATGGAGTGAAAATAGTGTGTTGGCAAATGATGATATGCGTTTTGGCGCAGGGACGGTAATTACGGGGAAGATGCATTCTAATAAGGGCATAAGATTTGATGGGGTGGCAAATAATGTTATTTCGAGTACCTTGGCAACATATGATGATCCTGATCATGCTGGAGGGAATGAATTTGGTGTTCATACCCATGTTAATGCACCACCATCAAGTGGAGTTAATGATGCATATAGGTCAGCAGAAGCGTTGCCAAGTGTTCCAGCTTCGCGAGCCGATGTTTTCAGGGCTGGAAGAGTTTTTCCAAAAGTTCAAGTTGATTTCAATGCCATTGTTTCGGATATTTCCTTTATGCGTTCTCAGGCCACAGTTAAATTTGATAATACCGGCAAAGGAATGCATATAAAATTGAAAGCTGATGGCACCATGGATACATGCAGGGTCAACGCTTTTGATGCAACCAGTAATGCAATAACAAATTATGTTGGCATAGTAAAAAATGGTAGTGCAGCAAATAACAATAAGCCATGCGTGACAACAACCGCAGCATGTTGCACAGCTGCTACATGTGTTTGGATTAAGCCTTCTGATCATACCAAGGGTCAGTGCATTAGTTTAACAAATTATACAATTCCTGATACAAGCGTTGTTTTTGTTGCTAATAATCTTTGGCTTGAGGGTACAGTGGATGAAAAACAAGTCTCTTTTGTTGCTGCTGAGCTTCCAGATGAGCCAGGTTATACTGGGGGGAATAAAGATGTTTTTCTGGGTATGAATAATTTGTTATATGCAAATTCAAATGGACAATCAAATGGAACTGATATTATCGGCGTTATTGCTCAGCGTAACGTTGAAATCTTAAAAGATAGTCAAAATAATCTTACAATTGATGCAGCATTATTAGCTAAAGAGGGACGTGTCGGAAGAAATGCTTATGGAAGCAATAAGAGCACAATTACGATAAATGGTTCAATTGCAACAAATTTGCGTTATGGTTTTGCCTATACTGGCAATACTTATAATTGTGGTGGTGGTGTAACTGTTGGAGATGGTTATTGTTTTAGAAATATAAATTTTGATAATAATTTATTGTATTTTCCGCCACCATATTTTCCGACAGGAACTGAATATTCAATTGACCTTTGGGATGAGTTATAACAAATTTGTGTATCATAGCTTGTTTGTTGTATAATTAAAAAAGAATAAAATAAGCATTTCGCGTGAGAAATTGCGTCGCTCGCCATAAATAAAAATAAAGTTTTAATCTGCTGCCTTGCTAGCGATTATAAAAATAAATATAAAATAGTAAATGGGCTTTTTAAATAGAAAAATCTTTAATAGTTATTTTGATATTTTCGGATTAGATCTGAGTGATCTTTCTGTTAAAATTATAAATTTAACAGACAATGGTACTAATGAATATGTATCTAGTTTTTCATCGGTGCCTTTTCCAAGCGGTGCTATTGTAGATGGGGAAATATATCAAAAGGATCAAGTTATTTTAGCAATAAAAAAAGCGATTTCATTGGTTGGTCCTGAGAAATTAAAAACAAAAAAAGTTATCTGTTCATTGCCAGAAACAAAGGCCTTTTTACGTATAATATCCCTGCCTGAAATGCGTGGAGATGAGCTGAATGAAGCAGTTAAATGGGAAATGGAGGCAAATATTCCATTGCCACTGGATCAGGTTTATCATGACTGGCAGGAGCTTCCAGTAACATTATTGAATGAAAAAAACAGGGTAAATGTTATTGTTGTTGCTATAGCAAAAAGTGTTGTTGATCAAGCTATGGATGTTCTTGAAGGTGCAGGGTTGGATCCTGTTGGTCTAGAGATTGAATCAATAGCTCAAGCAAGAAGTTTGCTGTCAGAAAAGGATGACAATAGTACAGTTCTTATTGCTGATATTGGAGATAGGCGAACAAGTTTTTCAATTTCAAAAGGTGGTGTGCCTTGTTTTACTTCAAGCATTCCTCTTTGTGGCCAATCATTTACGGATATTATTTCAAAAGGCATGAATTTGTCTTTTGATGATGCTGAGAAAATAAAAATCAATAATGGAATTGGTGATTTTGAAAAAAAAGATGCTCTATTTAAATTATCAGAACCGGTTTTAGAAAATTTTGTACAGGAGATAAATCGATCAATTGATTTTTTCATTACGGGACTTAGATATTCAGATAAAATTGATAAAATAGTTGTTTGTGGCGGTGGAGCAAAAACCAAGGGTCTTATTGAATATTTTTCATCAAGAATTGATCAACAGATAGAAATTGGGGATCCATGGATTAATATAAAAATTGGAAAAACTGGATCAATGATAGACAAAAAAATGTCATTGCAATATTCAACAGCTATAGGTCTAGCATTAAAGGGTTTACACTATGAAGATATATCTTGATTTGTTGCCAAAAAATAAGAAATTGGAAATAAAAAGAAAAAAACAATTTCTTTCTGCTTTGCGACAGGAATTTTTATTTTTGCTTCCATTGGTTTTTTTTATTGCAATTTTGTTGAATATTTGGTATTTGAATTATGTGCAAAAGGCTGTCTTATTAGGAGCAAAAGAAGTAACAAGGGCTCAGGATAAATACAAAGAGCTTAGTTCATATGAGAATAAATTTAAAGAGGTCAATAATTCTTCAGCACTTCTTTTGAAGATAAAATCAGGACATCTACACTGGTTGAAGATTCTTGAGAAGATGAGTGATTCAACTCCTGATGGCATAATGATTACTGATTTATCAACAAAAAATTTCAGGGTTTATTTGCTTGGGAAGGCCAAGGACCGAGATTTGCTTTTGGAGTTTAAAAATAAATTAGAATCTAATGATTGTTTTGATAATGTTAATTTGCCACTTTCTAATTTGGTAGTTAAGACTGATGTTGATTTTCAAGTTGATTTCTTGGTTAAAGATGATTGTATTAAGCAAAAATCTTAAGGTGGTTATTTGTATTGGTGAATTTTATTTCGTCTAATTTCTATTATTGAATGAAAAATTTTATTAAACAACAAGCTAGACTCATTTCCTTGGTGGTATATGCTATTGTCATTATCGCGGTAGTTTATTTTGTTATCATGCCTATTATTGATAGGATAGCTATTATAAGTGATCAAATTCAAGAAGAAAAACTAAATCAGGATATTGCTAAGAAAAAAGTGGAAGAGCTTCCAAAAATTCAAAAGCAATATGATACCGTTTCAACAAGTTCTGATATATCAGAGGTTTTATTGGATAATAGTAGAGCAGTTGTACTTATTAAGAGATTGGAGGAGATTGCTGAAAAGACTGGTAATGTTATAACTATCAATATTCAGGATGCTGCCCCTGTGGAAACAAAAAAGACAGGATCTAAGTCGAAAGTAGCTGATGAAGTTTCAATATCGGACTCACTTCCTAGTCAAAACTTTTTAAAATTAAAAATAATTTTATCCGGAAAATATGTTTCAGTTGTTAATTTTATTGATGCTATTGAAAAATTCGAATATTATTGCGATATTGTAGGAATTCAAATCAGCAAAAATACTGAAAATGGGAATATTCGAGGTGTTGGTGGTTCTGGAATTTCAAATCCATTTGCTGAAATAATGAATGATCCAAAAAATCTTGGTATTTTGGAGAATAAGGTAGATGCTTCTTTGGATGCAGCTTTTTATTTGAAGAAAAGCTGATGTGAGTAAATTGATTAATTTTTGTATTAATTATTATGAATTTTAAATTTAAAGAAAATAACAATAGTTCGCTAACCTTTGCTGGTATTGGCGTTTTTTGGCAGAGAAAACATAAAATTTTCTTACTTGCCTCATTGATTATTGTAATTTTGCTTGGAGCTTATGTTTGGAGGAAGGCATTGTATGGAAGCGAGTGGTCGGATGAAAAAAAGCAAGAATATCTTGGTGCTCAGAGTAAAAGTGTCACCCTGAGGGATGCTGATTTTAAAAAAGCATTGGATGATTTTGAATTGAGAAAAAATGAAAATGACTTCAATAAGATAAACATTAAAGATATATTTGCTGCTTATTAAAAGACAATAGGAAGAGTTAAAGACAAGACTGGGGAGTCTTGTCTTTTTATTTTGTGTATCTTTTTGAATTATCTCGTCGTTTTCTGCTGAAAACTTCTCGCCCGCGGCAGCGCTGAATGCTCGCATTCATCGACATTCGCTTTTCTCGCCTTCGCTCGAAGCTCACTTCTGCCGGTTCAAATCCCTCAGAGCTTCAAGGGATTTCTTCTCGCTCCGCCTCGAAGCCTGGGCGCTGCACACAGAATGCTCGCACGCTCGCATCCTACTCGCGCCCTTCAAATCCCTCAGAAAACAATACAAAATAAGGACACCTTTTTTGAGGTGTCCTTATTTTGTATTGTGCGCTCTGAGGGATTTGAACCCCCGACCCTCTGGTTCGAAGCCAGATACTCTATCCAGCTGAGCTAAGAGCGCATTATGTTGTTTTTAGAAATCTACACAGGGGCGAGTACAGGGAATCGAACCCTAATTCTCGGTACCACAAACCGATGTCTTAACCGTTAGACGATACCCGCCACTCTATAGACTTCATCAATTTTAAATCTCGTACCCTCAGCAGGAATCGGACCTACATAACAAGCTTAGAAGGCTTGTGTTCTATCCATTGAACTATGAGGGCGTCGTCGCTGCTAGTGGGTTATGCAGGATTCGAACCTGCGACCGTCGGCTTAAGAGGCCGCTGCTCTACCAACTGAGCTAATAACCCATATTTTTAATAACTAGCCAATAATAGCAGCTTTTTTATCTTTAGTCAATTGGGTTAGCTAATTTTTGGCCTTCAGGGCAGCCTTTGCCATATCTTTTAGCATATTTTTATAATTTTTCCATTCTTCATCTGACCAATTGGAGGGTTTGACGCTGAGAATTGGACCGCCAGGGTGAGGATATCGATACGGAGAACCATATGAGCTGTTGAAAGTATCGTTTATGAATTCTTTCCCGTTTTTATCGAGAACTGTCTGTGTGAAATGAGCCTTGAGCGAGCCATCAGGTTTTTTGTCTGTTGTGTATGGTCCGTCGATAGTTGTTTTTCTGCCGTCATCTGTTCCATAAAAATCAAAAATAAGTTGAGTCCCAACGATTTTTGTTTGAATCAGGATGTGATTTGGTGTGTTGTTCACAAATCGAAGATCTGGATTTGGAACATATACCGTAGAGTCCATACCTTGTGGATTATAATAGGAAACTGGGTAGGCATGATTTCTGCGAGCAGTAATTTTTAGTCCTGAATAAATGGCAGCTCGAAAAGCAGTGCTTGAAACCTGACAAATTCCACCACCAAATTCAGGCTCAGTGACATTGTTTTTAATAACCAATTCTGGCAAATATCCATGCTCTCCGTCGACTTCTCCTAAATTTTTTACAAATGAAAATTCTTCTCCTGGCTTTATGAGTAAGCCATTAAAACGTTCGGTTGCAACCTTAATATTAAAAATTCTGTTTTTTGGAGAGCCCTTGAAATTGGATGTGCCTTCTCCAATGAGTGATGAAATACCAAGATTATTAACATCTCCATAGTTAGAGGTTGTTTTTTTTGAATCAAATGCCAGCGTGATATTCTGCGGAGAGCTAAAATCATTCTTTTTTAAAACATCTGTAATGATATCCACACTTTTATCAATGTTTAATATGACACCACCTTTCGCTTCTGAAAACGTTGTAACTTTTCCATCTACTACTGTAAACTTTGGATCAACTGGATCTTTGTTTGTTTTTCTTGCTAAGTCTTCTAGATATGTTTTTATGGCTTGAGTTTCTATGTTTGACTGAGAAGAAATCCTCATGTGATAACGTTGAATTTTGGTAAGTGTTAAGTTGCAAAATATTTTATTTACAGGGCAATAAGATGAATTTTCAAATTCTCCTCTGGTGTCAGGCCACATTGAAAAAGAAGAATTATGAGAAATCCATTTATTTAATATTTCGCTGGAAATTTGTTCTGAATATTGATCAACTGTGACGGTTAAATTTGTTGTGGTCGCATTTTCAATTTGATCAGCTTTTGACTGGTCTTGAGCGCCGTTTACCTCTTGCGATAGTGAGATAAAAAATAGTATTAAAAATGCCCAATATGATAATTTATGCATAGATTTAGCATACTTTAATTTCTCAATTACCACAAGAGCGAGACTCAGCTTTTTAGGCATTATCTTCTTAGTGTGATGCAGAAAAGATAAATAAAAAATATCTCAATAGCTGAGATATTTTTTATTTCTATTAGCTTCAAAAGCTAATGTCCGAGAAAAGATTACTTAGAATCCTCTAACTTGAATACGTTTGATCTTGGTAGTGTCAGCTTTTGGTAGACGAATTGTCAGAATGCCATTTTTAAGTGCTGCTTCTGCTTTGTCTGAGATGATATCAACAGGGAGTACAACTGAGCGTGAAAAATGTCCCCAATAACATTCTTGATAGTAATAATTTTCAGGATTAACAACTTCTTCGTTTTTTCGCTCACCTTTAATGGTAACCATGTCATTGTTGATAGAAACATCAAGATCTTCAGGTTTCACACCTGCAATTGTTGATTTGATAACTATTTCACCATCAGTTTGATAGACATCAATGGTTAGTTGTCCCTCAGCATCAGATGAAAAATTTTCATCTTCTTCTTCGATGAAAATGTTGCGTTGTGGTTCAGCTCTCATGATCATTTCGGTTTCTTCCTCTTCCGCATAAATCGGCATTGATGATTCTTGCCTGCCCATTGGCTCTATTGATGTTGCTCCTGTTACACGCTCAAAGAAAGATTTTTTTGTTTTTAGCATTATATTTATGTGTAAATCATTAATCAAATTGATCAATGATCACTCGCTTATGGATTATATTGATATAAATAGTATAGGATAATTTTCAATCCTATGCAAGTTTTTTGTTGGTATGTGCAATGCTAATGGTATTTATGAGAATTATTACGGCAAGCAGAATAATGATGAAATAATTTGATTTTTCGCCACTATCAGATGAAACTAATATGTTATATGTGCCATGTAACAATATTGCAAGAGATATTGCAAAAAGCGAAGTGAGACTTTTTGCAAAAATTCTAGTTTTTAGTATACAAGCGATTATTCCAGCTGTTCCGATATGGATTATTGCAATTTCTCCTAATGTTATTATTGGTGGAAGGTTTCCATTCATCGCTGCTATTGATATTTCAGTTACGAAAAAACCAAAGCCAATAAGAAATGAATTAATAAGATAGGATAATCCTCCTGTCTTTAATGGCTTGATACGTTTTATGATTATGAGATATTTGAAAATTTCTTCAATACAAACAGCGACTATAATAAAATAGGGAATAACAAAAAGATCTGAAAACGAGATATTCATTGATGATTTATCAATGAATTCGGAGAATATTATAAAAACAATCAATTCGACAATCAGTGCTCCAAGTGCTGCAATGATTCCAAGAAAAAATGATTCAATTTGGCGCATGATTTTTTATTTTAGTGTTTGAAGATGCTTTTTTAGCTGGGATAGTTCAAATTGTTTTTTGGCCAAAGTTTCTTTTTGTTGAGTTATGATCTGCTCCGGAGCATTTGAGACAAAATCCTTATTGTTGAGTCTTGCAGTCAATCCCAATACAAATTTTTCAATGTTCTCAATTTCTTTGGATGTTTTTTCAATTTCTTTTTCGGTGTTAACTGCACCAGCAAGATCAATGTGAAGATTTATTTTTCCGATTGTCCGCTTGATCGTATTTTCAAGTTTGTCTTGTGATTCGTTGTAATGAATGTTTTCAACTCCGGTCTTTAGTCGCTTGATGATATCTTCTTGAAATGTTGATTTTAAGATTGATAAAATCTCATCATCATCCGAATTTATGGTGATGGTGATTTTTTTGCCAAGTTCGATCTTGCTTTCTGTGCGAACATTCCTAACTGTCGAAATGATATTTTGAATTGTTTCAAAAGCAGTTTCATCTGATGATTGTTGGCTACCGATAAATTCTTTTGGCCAGGCGGAAATTATTAACATCTTTTCTTGCTCGGCCAATGTCCAAACGTGTTCAGTTATAAATGGCATAAAAGGGTGCCAGAGACGAAGAAGCTTATCAAGAACGTATCCCAATAATATTTGATTTTTTTCAATTTTATTTATTTCCAAATACCAATCTGCAAACTCATTCCAAGTGAAGGTCTTTATTGTGTCAGCTGCCAAAGCAATTTGCTTGTTTTCAATAAGTTCAGTTGCGGCTTTGATAGTTTTATTTAGTTTTTGAATAATCCATTGATCAGCAGGGGATATAATATTTTCCTTTGAGATATTTTCAGGCAATTTGAAATTTTCTTGCGACAAGCAATACTTTGAAATATTCCAGAGCTTGTTGGCAAAATTTCTGAAGGTTTCAATTTTTTCTTCATACAATCGTGAATCTTGGCCTGGAGCACTATCCATGATGAGACTCATGCGAAGCGCATCAGCTCCAAATTTATCAATCATTGTGAGGGGATCGATTCCATTTCCTTTGGATTTTGAAAATTTGTGTCCTTCTTTGTCTAGAACGAGTCCTGTGAAAAATAAATTCTTAAATGGAATTTTTCCGTTTGTATATAGGCTCATCATAATCATGCGAGAAGACCAAAAGAAAAGCAGATCTCTTCCCATTACCATCATGTTTGATGGATAAAAATCAAAATCATTGCCATGTGTTTTGAGTGTTGTATATGCCCATTGTCCTGATGTAAACCAGGTGTCAAAAGTGTTTTCATCTTGCGTCAGTTTTTTCCCATTGCAATGTGGGCAGGTGGCAGGTTTTTCAATTGAAACAATATATTTTTCCTGGCCGCAATCCTCGCAATACCAAACAGGGAATTGTGGTCCCCACCAAATTTGACGACTGATGCACCAGTCTCGCATGTTGTCGAACCAATCAATGAGAATTTTTTGAAAATTGCTCGGAAAAATTTCAATTTCGCTTTTCTTGATCGCTTCAATTGCCTTTTTCTTCAGAGAATATTTTTCATCATCAACATTAATGAACCATTGACTTGATGTCAGTGGTTCAATGGTTGTTTTGCAACGTTCGCAAATTGAAACGCTATGTTCGAGCTCCTCAGTTTTTTCCAGCAATCCAAGTTTCTCCAAGTCTTTTAGGATTTCTTCTCTTGCTTGATGTGTTGAAAGTCCTGCATATTTTCCACCAAGCTCAGTGATGAGAGCTTTTTCATCGATAATTTGAATTTCTGCAAGTTTGTGGTCTTTGCCAATTTGCCAATCGAGAGGATCATGAGAAGGAGTTATTTTTACCGCTCCAGTTCCAAAGGACAAATCAATTCGCTCATCTGAAATGATTGGAATGATGGTTTTCTGAAGTGGAAGAATAACATTTTTTCCTATTGATTTTTCCCAGCGTTTGTCTTTTGGATTGACAGCCACAGCTGTGTCGCCAAGCATAGTTTCAGGACGCGTTGTCGCAACTGTGATAAATTCATCAGAATTCTCGATTGGATATTTGATAAAATATAATTTGCCAGCAGTGTCCTTATGTAGAACTTCTACATCGGAAAGCGCGGTGGCGCAACGTGGACACCAGTTGATGATTCTTTTGCCCTTATAGATCAATCCATCACTGTGCATTTTGACAAAAGTTTCCATGGCAGTTTTGAGAACATCAGGATCAAGAGTGAATTTTTCGCGTGACCAATCAGCAGAGATTCCAATCTTTTTTTCTTGAGAGCGCATATAATTGGCTCGGTCAATGCAAAAGGCATAAGTCTTTTTGTAAAACTCTTCGCGGCCAAGCTGCTGCCTTGAAATTCCAGAATCCGCTTGCAATTTTTTCTCAAAAACAACCTGGGTTTGAATTCCTGCATGGTCCTTGCCTGGTAGTAATAAAGTTTTTTTGCCATTCATGCGGGCATAGCGTCCAAAAATGTCCATGACAGTATATCCACTAGCATGACCAATGTGCAATTCTCCATTGGCATTTGGTGGGGGAAGAACATTGCAATGTGAGTCGTTGGTATTTTCCAAGTTGTCAGGATTGAAAAAGCCGCTCTTTTCCCAACGAGCATAAATTTCATCTTCAATTTTTTGAGGTTCGTAAACCCGCACACCAATACCTGTAGCAGTGTCAATTTTTTTATAATAGTCTTTATTGGTGTGTGGGTGAATTTTTGTAAGTTCTTTCATAATTCAGTCATCAGTCATCAGTCATCAGTAACCCGCAAGTCGATGATATCTAATAACTTAGTTTGTTTTTTTATATGCTAATGATAGCAGTTTAAAAGTGTTTTTTCAAGAAAACATCATTTCATTTTCAGGTTTGCATTGGCTTGTAAATTTTTCCATCCGGAAAGTGCGGTTTTCTTTTGTGAGTCTGTCATTTTTTTGAAGCGAAAAGCTGCAGCTGCTGCAATCATGGCAGCATTGTCACCGGTCAGTGATGTATCAGGTATTTTGTATGATGTGTCAGGTATGGATTTCTCAATGGCTTCGCCAAGTTGTTTTCGAAGTTCGGTGTTGGCGCTCACACCTCCAGCCAACATGACTGTTTTTGGCTTGTGCAAATTTGCAGCCTTGAGTGTTTTGGAAATTAACACGTCAATACAAGCTTGTTGAAATTCATGGCAAATTTTCGCGATGTATTCTTTGTTTTTTAATAATTCCGGATGTTTTTTTGTTTCATATAATACTGATGTCTTAAGTCCAGAAAAAGAAAAATTATATCCCGGTTTATGTATCATCGGTCTTGGAAATTTTATTTCGTATGTAGCGTTGGTTTTCTTGTTTGATGAGTTGTCATCAGTCATTAGTAATTGGTCATCCGAATTATTCTTTGTTTTTGAATTTTGTATTTGAATTTTGTATTTGGGATTTGTTTGGAATTTGTCATTTGAATTTTGAAATTTTGCTGC